>SDBU01004671.1_pt1 | contig 16712 bp, 14 predicted proteins | sample 2277071 | NCBI WGS metagenome assembly SDBU01 (sample SAMN10397929, study PRJNA504765) | marine sediment metagenome | isolation source: marine sediment core GS08_GC12, 126 cmbsf | place: Arctic Ocean: Gakkel Ridge, Loki's castle | collected 2008
CTTCTTACGAGGCTAGATGGCATTTGATCGATTATTCTATTTAGGTTATCCTCAGCAACCTTTTTTGCGGTTTTATAATCGTCGTCTAACACAAAGTCTACCTCATTGTATACTGTGTTCTTATAGATCTCGAATTGAGCACAACTAGGCCCCGGGTCAAAATCTAGCCCCTTTTTTGGGCTGCCTGATACTTGTAGTACTGTGCACAAGCTGGCTAAATGTTCAGCGAGTGAATGACCTTGGCCCTCCTGTTACCCAGCCAGTTGACAAAATAGGTCGCCCAGTAATATGATACTGTCCGCGTTCAATCTCCAGAAAGTTAGCAACGGTTCCAGAATTTGATCACAGGAGGTATTTATGGCAAGGAAGTGGTCTGAGAAGCAAGCTGAGCTTATACAGAGGCATATCGAGGAAAGGGAAGGCATGCCCACTGAGAGGCTACTGAAAGTCTTGGAGTGGGACCCAGAATTCTTTGAGCACTATCTTAACTTCAGTGCTCATCCTTGGAAGAAAGGCGTCTTGCCCCCGAAGGTTAAGGAGTTCATATATATAGCGGTAGACGCAACGGTGACCCACCTCTATGAGCCGGGGGTGAGGGCACACATACGTCGTGCTTTAGATCAGGGCGCTACAAAGGAAGAGCTACTCGAGGTTTTGGAGTTGATCTCAGTCATAGGAATCCATAGCTGCAGTATGGGAGTACCTGCTTTAGCTGATGAGTACGACAAGTGGCTGGCTGAGAAAGGGAAGTAGATCGGGCCTGCCCACGGTATAAGCAGCTCACATCCTCGGTTAGATGCACTACTCCGTCGGCATCAACTGTTACACCTCTGTCCTCCAGGATCCCCTTGGCTGCGATGCCCTCTTTGGATGGAAAGCAGCTATCGCTCAACCTCATGGGGATCAAGGTCGGTCTGGCAACTATTCCTCTTGGACAAGGACACGAGTCTGTACAAAATCCCACACTAGCCCAGCTTCAGTAAACCTGTCCTTTAATTCTGTTATCATTTTGTTACCTATGACCCCATCGAGTACAGATATCAGTAACTTGTTATTTTGCTCTCTGTTTCTGTGAGTATTGAATCTAGGGTCACTTACCAAGTCCTCCCTCTCTAGTGCTTTACAAAGGTTGGGCCAATATCTATCTGATTGGGGCATGGCAAACATGACCCATCATTAAGCCACAAACGGCCTCTTGTCGGCTGCTTCTGCGGTACCTTCAAGCCTTCTCTCCTCCAGATCCGCTCTACTCTCTTATAGTTTACACGCCATCTTTCCTTCCTTAACATGGCTGTTATCCTTCGGTAACCATACCTGCCATATCGAGATGCCAGCTCTATAATCAGAGCTGTTAGTCTCTCCTCCTCTGTGCCAATATGAGGAAGATACCGCTGTGTGGTACGATACTGTCCGAGCGCTTGGCATGCCCGCCTTTCCGAAACATTAATGATTTGACATATATTTTTGATCATTTTGCGTCTCTTTGATGGGCTTAGAAGTTTCCCCGTGCGGCTTCCTTCAGAATGGAATTATCGAGAGAAAGATCAGCAGATTGACCCGATGAGGAAAGTGGTGCCTCATACCGTTACATCTTTTATGATACAACAACCTAAAGTTGGGTTACCTACATAAATGATTTGACACGCAAGAGAAAGCAGATTTACGACGATAACCGCAGTTAGACTTGCGACTAGATATAAGTCAAGATAGCACCGAACGATGCATAGTAGGGCTTTAGTGGTAGTAATGTGTCTACCTAGCGGGTGTTACCACGCTCTATACGTTTCACTCTACTACTAATCTCAATGTCTAAATCAGGCGAGCGGTACGGAATCCCCCCCAGATAGCATTTATTACCTTGCGTGGCTCGACACAATCACCGATAGCATATACCTCCGGCAACTTGTCCTTTAAAGTTTCTAAAAGCTTCCTATCGGGCTTTAAGCCTACAGCGAGCACCACAGTATCAGCCTCACGAATACTTCGCTTACCATACTTATCGGCTATAGCGATGCCTCCATCCGTTATCTCCAAGACCCTGGTATCAGTCAAAATTTCCACATTAGCCTCGGTAAGCAGCTTCAACAAATGCATACGATTAACCGAGAATATGTCCCGTGCTATGCTATCTAAAATTTCCACGATGGTCACCTTTTTGCCCTTTTGTGCCAGATATAGCGCCGTCTCAGAACCAACGAGTCCACCTCCGACCACGACCGCTGATTCCCCCACTTCTCTCTTGCCCAAAAGCAAATCGACACAAGTTACCACCTTACTCTTGTCTATCCCTGGAATCTCTGGAATGATTGGCGTGCCACCTGTGGCGATGAAGACGACTTCAGGTTTCATTTCCTGGATTAGATCTGGTGTAGCTTCCTTTCTGAATTCTATAGTCACCCCAAGCTTTTTTATTTGAGTGGAGAGGTAATTTATCAGGCTTCCGTAATCCTGTTTAAAATCAGGTACTGATGCCGGTATCAGGTTTCCACCCAAGGCATCGCCTTTCTCCCACAGGACAACCTTATGACCCCTCAGTACCGCAACCCTAGCTGCTTCCATGCCACTCGGCCCTCCACCAACCACAAGCACAGATTCCTTCTTTTCTGCCGGCCTTATGGTGAACTCCCTCTCCATCCCTGTCGCTGGGTTCACCGCACAGCTAATGTATTTTGAGTCATATATTCTCTTGAGGCAACCTTCGTGACATCCCAGGCACGGGCGGACATCTTCCAGTCGCCCTGCTTTCACCTTATTTGGCCACTCTGGGTCAGCAAGTAAAGGCCTCCCCAAGGCAATGAAGTCAGCCTTTCCCTCCTGCAATACCCTGTCGGCCAACTCCGGGTCTCCAAGTTTGCCTGCAACGACAACCGGGATCTTTACAACCTTCTTCACCATCTCTGCCAGGTCAACCCAACAACCCGGTGGTTGAGTTATTGGCGGCAGGTACCAATACCTGGTTTCTTGGCTGCCAGCATCGATATCAAGGGCATCAACTCCGACTGCCTCCAGCCTACGGGCTATTTCCAACCCCTCCTCAACCTCACGTCCCCCGGCTAAATAGTGAGTAAGACCATACCTATAGATTATGGGGAAGTCCGCTCCAGCTCCTCTTCTTAGAGCTTCGATGACTTCCAGGACAAACCTGAGCCTGCCATCTAAGTCGCCACCATACTTATCAGTTCGCTTATTCCACAGCGGAGTTAGGAACTGATCAAAGAGGTGTCCACCGTGGCCATGCAGTTCTATGGCATCTATCCCGGCAGAGCTCAATATTTTAGCGCTAAATTCGAAGGCTTGTACCAACCGCTCAACCTCTTGTGTGGTTAGCTCTCGTGCTGTAACACTTGGGTCATAAAAACAGGGTAAGGGAGACGGCGCTACCGCCCCACTCTTCCTTAGCTGCATGGGAGTGGCAACGCACCCAAATCCGGCTGTCAACTGGAGAGCAATCTTAGCTTTGTAGTCATGCACAGCATTAGCCAGCTCATTAAGCGAAGCTACACATTTATCGCTATCAACCGTGAGTAGGAGTGCCTCTGGCGGTTGTTCTATCTCGCGGTCTACATAGGCACAACTGGTTATTATTAGTCCTGTCCCACCCTTAGCTCGAGCAACATAGTAGTCTATACCCCTTTGCGACAACCTGCCGTCCGGTTCCACAAGCCCCCCAATACCCATAGGCGCCATCACTATTCGGTTCTTTAAGGAAAGCCTCCCTATCTTGCCAGGCTCAAATAATTTCATTTTTCAACCTCCTCGTTTATTAATTCTCAGGCGACTTTTAGTCAGTGTTAGTTTTGACTTACCTTTAGCTATATTCATCGACCATAGGTTACCACTGCGATATACTATTAGTGACCTGCCCCCATTAGTTGTACCAGTTCTTACGTCGTTGTCATAGTTAAAATAGCCTCAGGAGCTGGTGGACGGTTATTCCTAGCACTATGCGGACGTACCTGATTATATTCCTTTCTCCACTGCTCAATCAATATCTTGTACTCGTTCAATACCTTAGTGACACATGACCTCCTTTCCTTGTTTTTCTTTCCACTGCTCGATAAACTCCATTGGAGTTAAGTAGCCCAAGCCCTGGTGCGGTCTTATCTTATTATAAATCTCTTCCCATCGCATTAAGTCAACTCTTAATTCAGTTAGTTCGAAGGAGCTCTCGGTTACCTCATAGAACTCCTCAGTATGGGTCCGATGCGCCCGTTCTACGTAGCCGTTAAGCTCTGGTGACCGCGGTTAAGGCATGCCATTCAGAGTTATCTTACCTTTATTGCACTTAATCTAAAGCAATAGCCCAAAATCCTCATCTAATCAACGTGAATTGACTAACATCCACCAGCCCCAAGTCGGTGAGCCTGAGTTCGGGGATTACTGGTAAAGCTAAAAAGGAGAGGGTAGAGAAGGGAGAAGGTAATGTTGTTCCTAATTCAGTGGCTATCTTCTCCAGCCCTTTCCAATCAATGGGAGTCTTTTCCCTTATCTGCTTTAAAGCCTGAAAGGTAGATTGTTGAGAGTTGCCTATAATTGCTTACGCCTCCCACCAACCGGAGAAAACCTCGGTGGTGCTCAAGGTATTGATATACTCCCCAAAGCTAGAAGAGCCGCAATGAACGACCAGATCCATTTCCACATGGCCCATCTTCGAGGTATCCCACTCGGTGAGCCGTATGGGTATCTTGCGCTTGAGTAGCGAACTTGGCTTAGGGCCACCCTTTGACCTCAAAAGGTGTAACACCTCTTTTTGATGCTTCAGCTTTCTATCGATGGTAGCTGAGCTCATCCTCTTTAATTTTAAAGCAACCTCATCGGATACCCTGAGCTCGTCTTGATCCATCAACTTGGCTACCTCTACCTCCAATATGGGCTTAAGCCTTTGACCACAGGGGCAATCAAATATCTCCCACACCTTGGCTAGAGCTGCTGTGACTTGACCATCGTAAGTCTGTTTCCTCTTCCTCCTCGGCTTCGGCCTCAGATCCACCACAGGCTGTATCTTCCTAATGATATATTTCCTCGCCTGACCGGTATTGCGGCAATATTCATCTAGAATCTGAGTCTTCTCTTTCTTGGCCCTAGCCTTCATATACCTTTCCCTTAATACCTTCAGATATTGGTTTCTTGACTGCATATCCATCCTCTCCATATAGATTGGTCTTAACCTTCTTTAAAATAGTAACAGGCTACATCTTAGTTGACTTAGTTAGGTGGCTGACATTGATGGTTACTTTTTATAATTTATGTCGGAATCTTGACTAAAATGCCCTATTATGATATGCTCTTGGTTACATATTAGATGATTTAATTCGGGAAATTGACAAAAATAATATTTGGTGCTATCCTCTGACTTTAATGGTGCTAGATAATGGCAAACGAACAAAAGATGATAAGGTCCTAGTTCCACTTGAAGACGCTAAGAAAGTAGCATGATATTTTTCTAGAATATTTTTTGTATTTTTGGGGTGGGCCGGAAAATAATCAACTTTTGAACGCAACCGAGGCAATTCGGGGGTGTGACAAGCAGGATTCTGCAAGCTGAAATGACAAGGGAACTGAGCGAAGGAGGAAATATGTCACCGCTAGAGCAGTTAGCGCGATTTGTTGTTGAGACTAGCTTCCGTGATTTCCCTCAAGATGTTACCAGATTCAGTAAAGAGCTTGTCCTCAGTTGTTTAGGAGGAATACTGGCAGGTTCTACTTGGCCTGCCGGTGAAATAGTAGCCAAATATGTGAAGGAAATGGCTGGTACGCCTGAAGCAGGCGTTATAGGCGCTGGATTTCGAGCCCCTGCTCAGAATGCGGCTTTTGTTAACGGTGTGGCTGCGCATGCTACTGAGCTCGAGGATGATAGTTTTCCAGAGGCTGCCAGCACTATTACATTGGTTCCGGTGATCCTTGCTGTGGGGGAGAAACTAAAGCTTTCTGGAAAACAGGTTCTGGAAGCATTTATTTTAGGATATGAGGTTCAAGGTAAGATGGGTCTAGCATTCCCTGGTCTGATGGAGAGAGGTTACATGACTCTCACCCTGTTTGGCAACATGGGAGCGGCGGCAGCAGCTACCAAGCTGCTAGGACTGGATGTCGACCAGACGAGGACAGCTTTAAGCCTGGCTGCCTCTCAGGCAGGAGGGCTGACGCAGCAAGTTGGCTCTATGGCTCATTTCTTCGAGTCCGGAACCTCGTGCAAGAATGGCATACTTGCAGCTATGCTGGCCAAGGAGGGTTTGACCGCTCAGGGTGATATTATAGAGAGACCTCTTGGCTTTGCCGACACTATCGTTGGGAAAGGAGAATACAACCTAGAGGTGATGACAAGGGACCTAGGCAACCCGTTTCGCATCCTCTCCGTCGGCATTAAGAAGTACGGGTGCTGTTGGTTAAACCACCGTGTTATAGATGCTGTGTTGCAGTTGATCGAGGAACATAATATCAGCTATGACCAAGTAGTATGTGTTGAAATTGGCGTAAATTCGTTCGTTGCTACGGTGTTGAAATATCCTGACCCTACGAACAAAGAGGAGACTCTGTTCAGCTTGGAGCACAGTATAGCAGGGGCCATCTTGGAAAAGAAAGTCGATCTAAAAACTTTCACAGATGCCAAGGTGGTGGATGAAAAGTTTAAGGAAGCCCGAAAGAAGATAAAGATGGTCGTTCATTCCGACTGGGAGCCGGGTGCCTTAGCAGGGGTTAATCCAGTGACCATTAAGCTTATAGATGGCAGAGAGTATACTGGTGTGGCTGATTATGCGATAGGTCAGCCTGAGCGTCCTATCTCAACAGAGCGAATTGTGGCCAAGTACAGGGTATGCGCGAGATTAGTCCTGCCGGATGAGGAGGCTGAGCGGGTGCCTGAGTTGGTGCTAAACTTGGAAAAGTTGAAGGATATTACGGAATTGATGAATGTAGTGACGGGCTAGATTGTGAGGTGAACAACGAAGCATAACACAATAATGGCTGCTTCAATTTAAAAATTTAAAGAGGGGGGGATGGAATGTTTGACAAAAGGGCTTTGGATGATATAAGAAAGGCTCAAGAAAAATGGGAAGCAGAAAATAAGGCGGCGTTTGAGAAGGAAACGCAAGATTTCGTCAACGCTGAAGGGATACCTATTAAGAGACTATACACTCCCTTAGATTTAGAAGCAAAAGGGTTTGACTACTTGAAGGATCTGTCTTTTCCCGGGCAATATCCCTTCACGCGTGGAAACGAGCCGACAATGTTTCGTAGTGAATTATGGAAAATGGGACCAATTTCTGGATATGCGAGTATAGAAGAATCGAAGGAAGTATGGAAGCGTCTTATTGCACAAGGGGCGACCAGTCTATGGGTCTTCCAGGATCTGCCAACCCAAATGGGCTATGACCCTGACCATCCCCTGGCCATAGGCGAGGTTGGAGAGACCGGTCCCTCGATCAGCTCACTGAAAGATATCGAGAAGTTTTTCGAGGGAATAGACATAGGAGCAATCCCTATCCATATTCAAGCCAATACCCAGTCAGCCGTAGCGATAAGCCAGTGGGCTGCCGTTGGGAAACAGCGGGGATTAGACGTGAGTAGACTGTACGGTAGCACACAAAATGACATGCTAAAGGAATTTGCCTGTCGAAATACTTATCGGTTTCCGTTACGTCCTTCTATAAGGTTGACCACTGATATTATTACCTATTCCGCCCGTTATTTCCCAAATTTTAGCCCCGTGCAACCCCAGACAGTTTGTTATGAAGAGAAGCACGCCAATATGGTTCGCCAAGTTGCCTATTGCTTGGGCAACACGATAGCTTATATGGAGAGTGTGGTAAAAAGAGGGGTAGATATCGATTTAGTTGCACCAAAGATTTCATTTTCACTCTCATATAGCCATGAGGAGTTCTGGGAGGAAATAGCCAGGGTAAGGGCGATGAGAAGAATTTATGCCAGGATTATGAAAGAACGATTCAAGGCTAAGGATCCGCGCTCCTGTGCGATGAGGCAATTGTGCTATGTTCCTCTTGGTGTAACCTTGTATAGGCAACAACCCATGAACAACATCCCTAGGATTACTCTGGGACTGCTAGCTGCAGTTTTAGCTGGCACTGAATCAATTCAGAGCCGGTGCTGGACTGAAGGGTGGGGAATACCGATTGAAGAAGTGACGCTATTTTCGCTCCGTATGCAGCAGGTATTGGCCTATGAGACAGGAATTGCGAATACGGTTGATCCTCTAGCTGGGTCGTACTACCTGGAGTGCTTGACCTCAGAGTTTGAAGAAATGGTATTGAAAGAGCTGGACGAGATTGAAGCAAAGGGGGGAATGGTAAAAGCTATCGAGGAGGGACATGTTCAGAAGCAGTTGCTAGAGGACGTCTATAAATGGCTAAAGGCCGTGGAAAAAGGAGGGAGGGATGTGGTAGGGGTGAATAAGTTCTGCACTGAAGAGCCCGGTTTGGAAATACCCGTTTACCAGCGTGACCCTGAATTTGAAGAAAGGCGAATTGCCGAGGTAGAAGAGCTAAGGAGGAGCAGAAATAATAGCCAAGTTCACAAAGCCTTAGACAACCTAAGGCGCATGGCTGAGAAGGAGGAAAGCGAGGAGAATAACCTTATGCCCTCTATAATGGAAGCGGTGGAATCGTATGCTACGAACGGTGAGATATGCGGTGGATTAGTTGACGTCTGGGGCGAGTATAAACAACCAAGTATTCTATGATAGAAAGGGAGTTACATGGCTAATTCTGAGAGAAGCATAAAGGTGCTAATGGCTAAACCTGGGCTGGATGGTCACGACACTGGGGTTGTGACCGTTGCGATGGCATTGAGAGATGCAGGCATGGAGGTAATTTATTTTGGCATCCATCAAACCCCTGAGCGAATTGTTGCGGCAGCTATACAAGAAGATGTTGATGTGATTGGATTGAGTATCCTGAGTGGCGGTCATATGGGGGTATGCTCCAGGGTCATGAAATTACTTAAAGAGAATGATGCCACACATATTATGGTGCTTGTTGGCGGGATTTACGATGTAGAAGATCACCCTAAGTTAAAGGAGATGGGTGTGACTGAGGTATTTGGAATTGACTGCAGCCTGGATTCTATCGTCGATTTTATCAAAACGAACGTGCGGAGGAAGGTCGGTCCATCATGAGTTAAGAGTTGGATGAAGTGTGGCGTGCCGTAAGTGGTGGAAAATTAGTCGGTAATATTCTGACCTGTGCTAAAGCTAAATAAACAAGGAAAGGAGAGATATGTTGATAGATAGAGAATACTACGGCAGGCAAAAGCTGACTTGAGCGAATGTCCAGCCGACTTTAGTTAATTAATTAGAGTGAAGGAAACTACTTTTGAAAGGAGGACACGATGAGGAAAAGTATTGTAACGGTAGTCGGAATTCTATTAGCGATTACGATGGCGGGAGTAGGCTGTGCTGCACCAACACCCACACCAACACCCACACCAACGCCCACACCAACACCAACACCGATTAAACCGATAGAATTAGAAATGTCAGGTTATCTCATTGCGGGTGATGCTGGTTCTGTGACAGGCGATAGATGGGCAGATATTCTGGAGGAAAGAACTGAGGGACGCGTATTAATACCGGAGCGTTTCTGGGCAGGTGTAGCAACCACACCATTTGAGACATTGCCGGCGGCTAGCAAGGGCGTATTCGATGTAGTCCAGCTTTGTGCTCCATATTTTCCTGCGGAATTGCCACTCACGAGCTGTGAGGGGTTGCCTTACCTTCTAGCATCAACAAAAATAGATGCTCTCTCTATGGCTTGGGATGAATTGTACCGGACATACCCACCGTTTAGAGAAGAGTGGGAACAAAAGAACAATGTCAAAATTCTACTTTTCCATCACTGTGAGGTGGCGACGGCCTTCTTTAAGAAGCCGGTGACAACAGTGGAAGAATTAAGAGGCTTGAAATTAAGGACGTTTGGAGAAAATAGAATGCTACTTGAAAAGATAGGGGCGGTACCGGTATCAATAGCGTGGCCGGAGGTTTATGAGGCTGTACGAACAGGTATTCTTGATGGGATTATGCCAAGCAATATGGGATCTAATGCGCCAGTGAGGATGTATGAGGTGGCCCCCTATTGGGTGAATCTTGGCAGCACTTTTGTCAACGTCTATTTTGTGATGAATTTGGATACTTATAATGGTCTCCCCGGTGACATCCAAAAAATAATCGACGAGCTGCGTTGGGATATAATCGCTATTGACGCCGAGATCCTGATGGAACTAAACAGGAAAAATATTGCGGAGACAGTAGCAGGCGGGGGAGTGCTCTCAAAGCTGCCCGACGATGAGATAAAGAAACTTATGGAAATATCAAGAACCGAGGTATGGGAAGATTGGATTACACGGATGGAGGAAAAGGGTTTGCCAGGGAGAGAAATTCTCACTAAACTTACTGATCTAGGTAGGGAGTTCGAGCCTCTCTCCACATATAAGGATTGGTATACGATAGCCAAAGAGGAGGGATATATAAAGTGAAGCGTTTTGGCTATGCAAGGGGGGTTAAGCTTTTAATCGGACTAAACCACAATTCAAGTTCGTAATGTAGTACCCCTAAGAGGGCGGCAGGAAATGTTTTGTGGCCCTCTTAGGGGTAGTAAAAATTGTTCTTTTATAAAAGGTGGCCTAAACGCAGGCAAAAGGGAGCTTACCTGATAGTTTGCGCAGCATATTTGTTTACCCCGCTCATCTGGAATTTCAGCCTACCGCTTTGGCCTTCATTTACACCGGTGGTTTTATATTTATGGTGACACATTTGTTATTGTTATATTAACCGGATACTTTTAGGATTAGCTTCTTAGATAGGGAATAACAGGGAAGAGGCAATTAATCTTTCTCCGCCCGAGGTTCTCACAACATTGTTTGGGGCAAAAATAGTGATATCTGCGGCCAAGTGAAAAGAATTGCAGTGACTAAAATCTCTGTGATTGCGAACCAGAACACACCCCTAAACACGTCTTCCAAAGAGAGGTCTGGCACAATCCCTTTGATAACGTAAACGTTGATTCCCAGAGGCGGCGTAATATTTGCTACCTCTATCATTTTTATCATGAGGATACCCCACCAGACAAGGCTAAAACCGTACTTAGATACAAGGGGGAGAACAAAGGGAGCTGTTATTAGCAACATTGACAAAGGGTCTAGAAACATCCCTAAAGGGATATACAGGAGGAGAATAAGAACAAGCAACAGTAGTGCCGGGAGAGCTAAACCTGTTAAAAGACTTATCACAACTTCGATAACACCTGAAAACACTATGAATCGACTAAAGCAAGCACCACCGATCATTAGAGCAAAAATCATGCCTGTAGTCTGGGCTGATTCCCATATGGCTCCTTTCAGGTAGGTAAAGCCCTTTTTCCTTTGGGTTATGAACAAGAGTATCACGGTGGCGGTTACACCAACAGCTGCTGCCTCAGTCGCTGTAAATAATCCCCCGTATATCCCCCCAATAACTAAAAGGAAAAGGAGGAGCGGAATTGCAAGCTGCTTCAACGAGGAAAATTTCTCAGACCAGGGTACTTTTCCTCCTCGTGGAGCAATCTGAGGGGTAATAGTGCATCGAACAACGATGAGGGCTGCAAGGCATATTGCAGTCAAAATGCCAGGGAGGAAACCGGCTAAAAGGAGTGCTCCAATAGATTCCTCTGCTATAATGCCGTAAAGGCACAACATAATACTCGGGGGAATAAGAATCCCCAACGTACCAGCTGACGCTACAGTCCCAGCAGCCAGCTTCGCGTCATAACCATATTTGCGCATTTCAGGGATAGCTATTTTACCCATGGTGACCGCTGTTCCTGGGCTAGACCCGCTGACCGAAGCAAAAATAGCACAACCTGCTACTGAAGCTACAGCCAGCCCTCCAGGGAGATTACCTAACCAGTTATAAGCTAGCCTATAAATTTGCCTGCTAATCCCTGCTTCTGCTGCAAGATGTCCCATCAGCATAAATAAAGGGACCACTATAAGTGTAAAGTTTGCTACTCTGTGATATGGGAGCTGTTGCATAATGTCAAAAGACACCCCTACACCTTTAAGAAGTGCCAGCCCTACTACTCCTGTCAACCCAAGGGCAAAAGCAATTGGCATTCCTATAGCTATTAAAATTAGCAAAACAGGAATGGAAGCGATGCCGACGATTAACTCTATTTCCATGTTCTACCATTTCGCCACTTAGCTTTCAGGAGTCGTTCCCCCTAAGCTAGGTAGCATGATTTTCTAAATTGGGTTCTATTCTTCTTACTGACTGGAGTCTGGTAAAAATTAGTCATTGTCAAGTAGCCAGATACCATTTCAGGCTGTTGAAATAGGGCTCGTCAAATACAAAATCAAAAAGTTAGCAAAGTCCAGTTACCGAGTTTTCGTCTTTAAATCCTTCAATTTATCAACAATATCTAGGCTGAGCTGTAAACACAGTAAGAAAAGTCCAAGGCATAGAAAAATCCTTGCCGGCCATACAGGGAACGGGATCAATCCATATCTCTGCTCTCCTACTATAGTAGAACTATAAGCTTGCACTCCGGCAGCAAGGGTAAAAAAGCAAAAAAAAGAGAGGCTTAAAAATAGGACGAAGAGTTTAAGGAGTGTTTGCCGCCGAGGTGAAAACCTAGATATAAATAAGGATACATTTACATGTCTTCGTTCAATTTGAGCCCCCGCTAATACTAAGAAAACCACTATAACCAACAAGACCTCATTTAGCTCGAATGTTCCAGGTATAGACTGGAACAGAGGGCGTGCTATAACGTCGCTTACAATACTTGCTGCCATCAGCAATAGAATTAGTGCGCTTAAGGTGGCGCTGGATTTTATAACCTGACTAATAAATCTCCTTATCATCCTCTGTTTAACCAGGTAAAGTCTCTTCTATGAAAGCATACTGCAAGTTTTCAGTGATCATTTGCCTTAGATTTCTATCGCCGAGTTGCTCTCCTCTGTCAGAAAATATAACACGCTAATAGGCAAAAGTCGAGCCAGCGAATTAAATCATCTAATATGGAACCGAAGATATACTATATGTCGGCATTTTTGTCAAGTTCGTGAACTAAAGGCCTAGTATCTAACCGAAAAGAAAAGCTTAAACCGTGGAAAAAGTGCCCCAAAAACCTTTAGGATGTAGCCTGGTTATTGCTTTAAAGGAGGTTAAGACCAGACTATATGGAGAGGATGGATATTCAGTCAAGAAACCAATATCTGAAGGTATTAAGGGAAAGGTATAAAGTAGAGAGGAAATTTGGTGAAGCCAGGAAATGGCATAGCTTTACCCGATCTGATTCCGGCTTTACAACAGCTGATTGTCTCCTATTCAAGACAGTCATCTTAGTCGAGGTCAGGTACTAGGGCCAGTCATAGGGTGCTCTTTCTTTGACCCCGATTTGTCTTTCAGGATTATCTTGAAGGGCAAGTCTGCCGGTGATTGCAGAAAAGCCTCCAAACTCTCAAGTTCTTTTTGCTTGGCCCTGAATACCGGATGAGTTGTGGTAAGGTAGGGTGCTCTCAGTGTTATTGTGCAGCTGGATGAGCTTGCTTCACATTCTTGCAGAACAAAACGTTCCAGTTCGCCCATTGTGGGCCCACTACTGACCTTCGGTCTTCCCCATTCTTGTGCACAGTCGCAAAACATGAGCAAGAAGGTGAGAGGGTCGTTATCGAACTTTAATGACTTCAATTGGCGCTCCTGAGGAAGCTCCTTCCAAACGACATCGTGATGCAGTGCTATTGCCAAAGCAGAGGGCACAAACAAAGAATCTGTTAAGGTGGGAGCGCAGGATTGGGCTTGTTTTAATAGAAACAGACTGCTCAACACACAGTGGTGCTTTCTACCCGTTATTATGTTATGGAAAAAGAGAACTAAAGGCCTCTCTGCCTGTAACCAATTACCTATCAGTTCTGTACCGAAATGTGACTTACATAAGGCATTCACAATATACCCCAAACTGGATAAGAGGCTTCCGTCTATGAACGATGACTTCATGTCTGAAACACCTACCTCGGGAATGTTCAGTGATTCTTTAAAAAACTCCTGTGCCCACTTGTCATACAATTGAAGAGGATAAGCCATATCGTGACATGAAGAGGTAATGAGCCAAAGTTTGTCCACTTCATTAGGAAATCTACCCTTGATTTTATCTATGATAGACAGTCCTAGAAGAAACACCTGAAATTGATGAAGGTAATGGTCACGGTAAGGTTTCTCTTGTTCGGCAAAGATGTTATAGAGTGGAGGTTCGAAGACTTTTAGGAAGTTGGAATACTCCATGCCAAGTCCGCACGCCTTCCACAAGGTGGAAAACGCACTCATGACGAAATCATAGTCATTGCCCTTTTCAACAAGATGTTTAGTTATTAACCTCCTTAACTCATCTGCATAAGAGATATTCTGCAATTCGAAAACCTTATCTAAAAGCTCGCGCTCGATGTACCTCTTCCCTATATTCATAGGTGAGACCCCAGCCAAAGCTTCCACAGCTTCTCGGACATATCGGTCAAAAAAGAGGGCTATCTGTGGAGCCTTCTCCTTAACCACATCTTCAAAACTCTCCATATCCGAAGGAGGATTCGTGAACTTATCACCCATATGTTCTAGAAAGCTCTTTGCTTTGCATAGTTCTTCCGGTTGTTTTTGGGATGCGTCTATGCTCCACAAGCCAAAGCTATTTTCGTCAGCGGTCTTTTGGAGTTGCTCTTTGGATTCTCCTGAGATATTAGCAGGAACTACCATAATGACTTCCACCGCTCGCAGTGGGAATATTCTTGATAAGTAAAATCGATAGAACTGAAGCCGTCTTTCTGTTAAGGTGTCATCTGAAGAAACATACCAAAAGAGGGTATAATAGTGAACTTCCTCATGTTTGCTCGGGTCTTCCTCGGTTGGCTCTTGTTTACTTTCGACCATTACTAGGTCAATAGGAAGCATTGGGTCAAGTGCAAATTCTATGCCTCCTGCCCTTGCTCGCTCAACATCTGCCTGGAATTCCCGAGAATATTCCAGCCCTCTGTAGGTTTTAGCCCCGGCTTTGCTCCCAAGATACTTCTCAAGCCACTTAATTAGGTCGTTATATGACATCTCACTGTCACGCATACCACTGGTCGACTTCTGACTTACTTTCTGCATATCAATCTACACACATAGAATATACTTCTTATCTTAAAGATGTCATTTACGACAATGATGGCATCTGCTACAAGTAATTGGAAGTTTGCCACGGTAATGCTGGGCTAACTGCCTAAGCCTGTAGTCAGGGTCTGTGCGCTGTTCAAAAGAGAGTCCATTCTCATCTCGAAATTTAGGCTTAAACTGCTTCAAGGTCCTGTCACTAAGCGTCTGAATAGCACTTCGGCTCATCTTTACCTCCTCTGCCAATTTACTGCTTCCAACATTGAGGGTCTTCTTCGAGGTAATCTCCAGTACAAGCATATGCTATGGCACGACAACCCGCACAACATGTAACATACTCGCACGAATTGCACTTACCTTTTAGGTTACGCTTATCAGCGATTTCCCACAGAAGGTCAGATGTATGCCATATTTTAATAAGAGAGTCATTTTTTAGGTTACCAATCGGAATAGGCAGCCTTCTGCACGGCAAGACTGTAGCATCCGGTAATATGCATAGTCCGTCAAGCCCGATTGAACAAATGCCACCGACAGTATCTTTATTGGGCTCAGCACCGAGAAAGCCCGTATCTCTATTACACATTGCCCATAATGTCCGCGAGCGTGAAATAGAAGTTAGTCCGCCTCTATTGATTTCCTGCTCGGCACGCTCGGAAATATAACTGAACACTCTCTTGATTTCCTCTGGTGAAAGTAATTCGTCCCCAATTTTAGCCCCCGAGCCAATTGGTACAAATCGCTCTATCGTTAAAGAGCTTATACCTTCAGCTATTGCTAGGTCAATAAGTGAAGCAATGTCCCCCATGTTCCTTCGCTGTAACGTGAACATAATATTGACATTTACCCTATTCTTTCTCAATAGACGTATGCCTGCTACAGTTTTCTCAAATGTACCTTTCCCACGGATAGCATCATTAGATTCAGCCGAAGCCCCATCCAATGATATCTGAATACATCTAACCTTTTTTAAGTCTCGAACTTGCTTCACGACGCTTTCGTTTATCAGGGTTCCATTGGAGAGTATATCTACGGAAGCAATCTCATCCGAGGATTCGAGATAATTTATGAGAGGAAAAACCTCCTCCTTTAATAGGGGCTCACCTCCGGTTATTGCGATATCGCCCTTCTTATCCCACTTAGCTAGTGCTCTAATAATTTCATCAGCAATCTGTTTAAGTCCATCAAGACCTAGCTCATTGAAACCTGAATAGTCCTCTTGATAGCAATGGCTACACCTGAGATTGCATCTATCCGTAATGTGCCATTGAAAGCCGAAATCAGCCTTATTCGCTTGGTCTATATTGTCCATCTTAATATCTACAAACTACCACTACGAAGTTAGTCAAACAAATTATAGCATAGACACCCTATCTAGAGTATGCAATAGTTGCTAAAACAGATTAGACGAGAGACATTAAGGCAAGCGCCAAACCCGCGTGCCTCTTGCCACATTCACCCCGACCTAACAAAGTGACTCTCAGCTGCAAGTACATGAAATTCTCTATTCGCTCCAAAAGGGTTATCTGTTGTTGACACTCTACCACGGGTGTATAATTGCCATAACCGAAAGGACTTGATTTTAAGCGTG
>SDBU01004672.1_pt1 | contig 16710 bp, 17 predicted proteins | sample 2277071 | NCBI WGS metagenome assembly SDBU01 (sample SAMN10397929, study PRJNA504765) | marine sediment metagenome | isolation source: marine sediment core GS08_GC12, 126 cmbsf | place: Arctic Ocean: Gakkel Ridge, Loki's castle | collected 2008
CTCTTTTGAGAACAACATCAACGTCGACATCGGTCATCTCCTTTCTAAGCTGCTTCCTTCTTCACCTGGCCGTTAGGCCCTCTTTCCGTCATGATGTAGAGCGCACCCTGCTGCGCCCACACGCTCTCAGCCCCGAACACCGTGGGCAGGTGCCTCTTCGTGGTGGCAAACCAGACCACGCCCAGGCGCTTGTCCCGCACGAAGGCGAGGCCGTGGCGGTCGTGGCAGTAGGCGTACAACCGGCGCACCTTCTTATCCCAGAAGACCATGCGGTTGTAGGAGCTCAGCTGATCGAAGACCTTCCAGAAGCCGTCCTCATGCTTGCACTTGGCCAGCAGCCGGAAGATGGCCTCGCTGTCGCACTCCCCTTCCAACCGGAGCGTGTGGGCGACGCTGCGGTAGCCTGCGAAGACCCCGTTGTGGACACCTGTGAGCCTGCCCGTCTGGAAGGGATGGTTGTTGACATTGAGGAAGGGCGAGCCGTGCGTGGCGTGGCGAGTGTGCCCGACCACTATGGGGCGGTCGCTGCCCCGTGTCTCGATGAAGTCAAGCATCTTGCCGACGCGCTTCCCTGCAGGCCCTGGCCCCTTGGTCAGGGAGACTGAGTTATCGGCCTTGACCACGAAGATCCCGCTGGCATCGACGCCGCGATCTTCGAGACCGACCATCAGATCGGTGAAGATCAGAGCGGCCTCATCCTGCTCAGCCCGTGTCAGCTTCCTGGTGGCCGTGTAACCGGCGATCCCGCACATCTTAGCCTCCTTCCTGAGCGACGAAGGGGATTTGCTCCATCGGTGGGGTCTCGACACTGAGACGACCCGTGATGGTGCCCATGATGATCCCCTGCGCCAACTGGCGATCAATGGCTGCCGTCAGTACATTCACACATGGATCGCACCGGCAACGCCCTTCGTTCTCCTGCTGCCTCCGCACCATCCCATGGAGCACTCCGAAGCCCCACTTGGGGAAGACCGCGCAAGGCGGGCGAGTCATCGTCGCGAGGGCGGCTTCGAGGTTCACCCGCGCCTGCGCCTGATCGTGGCCGTTGCGGGCGGCGATGATCTTGCCAACCTTCCAGCCAACCCGCTTGGCGACGAACCGCAGCATCTGCTCGCAAGGCCCGTCGATCGTGGCGTCCTTGTCATAGAGCCGCCAGAAGTTGAAGAGCCCAACCTTCAGGTTCTTCTTGCGCCAGCTGACCTTCACCTTCGAGCGGAGCGCCCCAAGCATGAACTGCTGGGTGAAGACGATCCAGCTCGTGGCCTTAGTCCCGTTCAGCGTCCCTTGGTGCTGGCGGAACTCGATGGTGCCGTGCTTGAAGAGGGCCAGCAGGTTGACCGCCATGAAGCGGTTGCCGTGGCGCATGTCGAAGTCGCTGATGCGAGTGGCTTCCTGCGGATCAGCCAGACGCGCCCAGCGGCTGCGACGGCGGCTCAGGGCGAAGATCCCATCGAAGCAGGGGAAAAGTGCCGAGTAGAAGTGGCTGACCATGCGGCTCTGTTTCCCGTTGAGGCCCTGTGCCGAGTGGTGAACGTGCAGCCCACAGCTGGCGTTGATGCGTCCACCTAGCTCACGCACGATCTTCATGGCCCGCTTTACCTCATCGAGACCGTTCTCCCCGTAAAGCTTGGGGCTGACGAGCTCGAAGGGATTGCGCCCATGAACTGAGGCATCCGGCACGATCTTCCAGTGGGTGCGAAGCTCGTGGTTGTAGCCCTCGACGCGGGTGGAAATGCCCTGGGCCGTGAGTTCCTCGGCGAGTCGATGCGACTCGATGCCGACGGCCTCGATCTCGATTCCGAAGGGGCGGTTCTCATCGAACTTCATGCCCCAACTCCTTTCGGGCGGAAGACGCAGCAGTGACCGCAGAAGTGGCCTTCCGGCCCTGAGTAGAACGCGCTGCATCCCACGCACCATTTGTGCCCGCAGTAGTCACAGGTCAGGTTCTTGCGGCACTGGCGCGAGCCCTCCTGGTGCCTCTGAGTCCCCATCCCTGTCTCCTTTCCTCTCTGCATCCTTCTCTCTCCAAGACCATTATAAGCCCTTCAGCGCGGGAGGTTAAAGGGATTCCAGGCCTCTTCTGGACTAGTTTGATAAAGAGAGGGCGCGTTCGTACCTGGGGCCTCTTTCGACCATACCATTATGCCGTTAAGGAATCCCTCGCCTTTACCAGATGCGCTCGCCAGTCGCCGTCCTGGACGCGGCCCTCGCGGGTCGCGAGCCCTTCATTGAAGAAGTAGACCCAGGCCGTGTCCTCCCAGCTGGCGTTGTGTGTTCTGGCCTGAACGACAACCCGCTCCCTGCGGTAGAGCCCGCCGTGGAAGTCTGCGCCCTCATAGCGGTCGAGCAGCCGCAGGATGTTCTCGGGAACGCGGTAAATCTCGCCCTTGATGTCTCCGGTGCACTCGAGACAGAATTCTGGAGGGTAGGCTGCAGGGAAGGCTCCCTGGTCGACAAGGGCTCCCTGAATCGTGCCCCAGCCCGCCTTTTCGACGCCCTCCTGTTCAAGCAAATCGTGACCGGCCAGACCCTCCATGAGGGAGCCGTACACAAAGATCAGAACCTTCGTCATGATGCTTTCTCCCTTTGCTTTGCTAGATCGTACCTTGGTGTTCCTTGGTTAGATTCCGTCTCGCCGAACACGATCCAACCCACTATGGGTGGAATTCTTTCCACGCCTGGGTCTCCATACTTCTCCCTGCACCACTCCTTGCACAGCTTACCGTTTCGCCGCTCTCCGCATCCCCTACAGAACCTAGCCATCATTTCACCAGCAATCTAGTCGGGATTCCGCGTTTCTTCGCCTGGCCCAGCATGTCGGCGGTGCCGGTGCTGGCCGCGATGTCGGCATGGAAAGCGAGCACCAGATCGGGCTGTCCTTCGTCCAGCATCTGCCTATTCCTGATGGGGCCAGCCGCCCTGCCGTAGCGTTTCCATTCGGCGGGGTAGGGCTCCACCGTGAATCCCATTACCTCCGCCACGTCCCTGGCCAGTAGATCAGCGCCTTCTGCCTCTCCCTCAATGATGACGGTATCAGCGGGCAGCTTCTCCAACTCGCGGTGAATGGCCTCGCGGTTTGTCCAGCCAGGATCACCCGTTCTGCGTCTCGGGGCCGCGCCGCAGACTAAGACCTTCATGCTCTTTTCGCCCTCCAAGGAGCGCAACCGTCCGAGTGGAACCGACGGCACTGCAGGCAGTAAGTGTGGTGGCTGCCCAAGGCGTGGTAGATACGATCAATGGCGTGGGGGCTGGGAATGACGCGCCTGAGAAGGCCCTCTACCCTCCGCCCGACTCCGTGGCTTCCTGCGTCTCTCTCCATCTCACTCTCTCCAAGACCATTATAAGCCTCTCGCGTCGAGCGTGTAAAGCGATTTGCGCCCTTTTGTGGACTATTCCGATAAGAAGGCCCATGCCAGAGAGGTGCTTCTTCAGATCGGATGGCTTATAATGGAGGCCGGAGGTGGAAATGGGCACAGTGAAGGGAACGAAATTCACGGAGGCGCATGTAGCCCACATCATGGAGTCTCGTCAAAAGTCCCCCCGCTGGCTGGAAGGCCGCAAGCGGGCCGCTGCGAAGATGAAGGGTCGACCCCCGAGTCTGAAGGCGATGGCAGCGAGCCTGGCAACGCGCTCCTTGCGTACCCTAGGCCTCACCCGAGAGGGCTCTAAGGTTCTCTGGGAAGCTTACCTAGAACTGCATCTGGCGCGGCTGCGCGAGCTGCGCGAACCAGTAACCGCTTAGTTAGTAGAGAGAGGTGGCCGGAGATGGGCGAACCCGCTGTTGAAATGTACCCGTCCCTGGGTGAGCTTGCTGATTCCATGGCCTTGCCAGAATCCTTGGTTGCCTCCCTCCGCTATCGCTACAACGAGCATGGCATGGAATATGCCAGTGGGTACAAGTATGATGATGGCCGTATCATCAATCGCTGTATGCAAAAAGACAGCATCCTGGACGCCCAAGAGGAACTGAACGATGCGATATTCAACCTTCTCGTGGCCTGTCTGAAGCAGAAGGAAGGGTATCAGCAGAAAGGGATTCACTCATGGCAGCCACGAGCGGCACTAAATCTTCTGCTCCAAGCCTGGGAGATGCTTTCTCCGTCACCGGCTTCTGGGATTTCGTCGTCGAGCGGCACCGGATCTGGCACCGACGCTTCGTAGAGAAACTGCCCTGGCCCTGGACAGATGACCTGATCCTCCGTCAGTTCCATTTCTGTAACATCTTCCGCGATCTCGACAAGGGCACCATCTGGTACACCGAGCACGTCGTGAACGCAGACATGAGCCTGTCGAGCGCGGCCTGGGCGACGATCATCTACCGCCTCGTCAACAGTGTCTGGATCTTCGAGCAGCTAGGCCCAGCCGCCTTCGACCGGAAGCGTTGGCGTGGGATGATTGCCGAGATTCGTGCTCGGGATATTTTGCTCAACTCCGAAGCCTACCTCACCTTTCCCTGGCCCCACAAGTTCAAGGGGGAAGGCAGCCGCACCGATCGCTTCGAGTACATTCTCGGGCGGCTCGAACTCGATTTCGATGGCGTGGTACACGACCTCCATGAGGCCAAGACACTGCAGGAGGTGGGGGAGAGGCTGAAGACGATCTACGGTATCGGCCCCTTCCTCAGCCTTCAGATTTACCGTGACCTCATCCTGGCGGACTTCCTCTCCTTCGACACCAACGACTGGGTCGAGATCGGAGTCGGAGCCCTGAACTCGCTCCGCTTTCTCTTCGGCGCAGAGGCCCGTACCGACAAGCGAAGACGCGAGCTGATCTATGAGCTTACGAAGAGCCAAGAAATGAACCTGACCATGCGGGGCTGGCCCGAGTTCGAGCGCCGAACGCTTACGGCCTGCGATATCGAGAACTGCCTCTGCGAGTACGGAAAGTATGGCAAGCTCTTGGCCGGTGTCGGCAGAAAGAGGTACTATCGTGGAAATCTTTAGAAGTCCCTCCCCTCACGAACTCTACCGACATCAGCTAGATGCTTTGAACTCCTACGGGTCGGAGGTGGTCGTGCGCGGTCTGCGCACCAAGGAACTGCTCGACGTTGCCACCGTCATTGAGAAGCCTAACCGACGTGTCCATATCGTGCCAGGCCGCTGGGCCAACCCCTTCCTCGCGCTCAGCGAAGCCCTTCACATCCTCGGAGGCCGTCATGATGTGGCTTCCCTCCTGCCCTACAACAAGCACATTCTGGACTTCAGCGACGACGGGGTCGATCTGTATGGGGCCTATGGCCGTCGCATAAAGGATCAGATCCCGCATATTCTCAACAGGCTCAGGGCTGATCCACAAGACCGGCGAGCGATCCTGTCCATTTGGGAAGATCGAGACTTGGACGCAGACACCAAAGACCCTCCCTGCAACGACATCGTCGCCTTCAAGCTGCGCAACGACCGCCTGCATATGACCATCTTCAATCGCAGCAACGATCTCCACTGGGGTCTCTATGCAGTCAACCTGCCCACGTTCAGCATTCTGCAGGAGTACATCGCCGCCCGCCTTCAGGTGCAGCTGGGCACCCAGACGCATATCAGCAACAGCCTTCACATTTATACCGGCGATCATCCAGGGGCCAAGATCACCAAGCGGATGCTCAATCACATGGCCGCGCCGTTGCCGGTGTTGCCCGAGTCCGGCCCGCTTTTCCCGTCAGGTCTACCTAGCCACGACTATTTCGTGGCTAGCTGCAACGACGTTCTTGAACAGAGGCCCTACGGAGGGGACAGCCTTGAAGAGGAAGGAGTTGCCTTCCTAGAATTTGCGTCTGACTTCCTTCGGTGTTATCGTGATTGGAAAAGCGACATCGGATCCTCCCCATGGGATTGTCGCCACGCTGATCTCTACATGGATTGGATCTGGGCCGCAGAGGAATTCTGGCACACCGTCGTCAAGCATTCAGTAGCGAAGGAGACTTCCCGTGACCAGCCAGCGCCACAAACTAGCTGAGAACGCCAACGACTCCAAGAACACCCGCATGGACATCCGTGCTGCCGGTCGGACAGGGGACTGGCGGGCAGACATTCTGGCCCACATGAGCCGTTACGATCGCATCGCCTCGATGATGCTTGAGGAGGCCAGGCGGCTGGAAAGGCCCCTCCGCATTCTGGACGTGGGCTGCGGAGAGATGTGGCCCCTGCGCGTTCTCTTCCACAGCCACGCCGACGTGAAAGCCTCCATCATCTCAGACTATGTGGGCATCGATATCGAGCCCTGGGAGATGGACTTCATGACGCCCGAGATGCGCAAGCGCATCGGGATACGGCGGGTCGTGCAGGATCTGACGCTGAAGCCCAAGATGCCTGTCCGCAACAGCTCCATCGACTTCGCCTTCAGCACCGAAGTCATCGAACACATGAAGCCTCAGTTCGTTTCGGCCTGGCTCGACGGCGTCGACAAGGCTGTCCGTAGGGGCGGGCTGATCTTCATCAGCACCCCGAACAGCGACGGCTCGAACGAGAAACTGCCGCTGGATCACGTGTACGAATGGGGGTATGAGGAGCTCCGCACAGAACTTACCTCCCGCTGGACACTGCTGTATCACTATGGCACCTTCATCAAGCTGCCTGCCTTCCGCAAGGCCAACAGAGAGCATGGAGACGTGCCAGAGCTTCTAGTCAAAGACTATGAACAACGGTTCGGGCGGCACTGGTTGCGCAACGTGCTAGCCACGAGCTATCCCGAAGTAGCCAACAACGTTAGCTGGACACTGCGCAAGCCATGAGCAATTTCCTTGGCATCGATCCTGGCATCTCCGGTGCCGTCGCTTTGCTGGGCTCGGATGGATTTGTCCGCTTCTGGAACACACCGTCCATCAAGACAGGAGGGAAGCGAGATTACGACGGCATGCACATGCAGGAGATTCTGTTAGAGGCTATCAGCTACGTGGAAGAACCTCTGGGCCTTCACCTTCATACCTACATCGAACGCGCCCAGGCCATGCCCAAGCAAGGTGTCACTTCCATGTTCAACTACGGCAAAGGCTTTGGCCTCTGGCTCGGGCTCCTAATCGGAATCGGCATTCCGCATACGCTGGTCAGCCCTCGCAGGTGGAAGGCAGTCATGCTGTCAGACATGGGAAAGGACAAAGGGGCCAGCATTCTGAGAGCGAAGCAGATATTTCCCCAGTGTGCCTCTCAGCTTCAGCTGGTGAAGGATCACAACAAGGCCGAGGCTCTCCTCATCGCCGCCTACGGTCAGAGGCTCTAGCTCCCGAACTCAGAACGATACTCCTTGTCCCCGTCCGGTATCGTCAACACCCCAGATCGCACCCGCGTAGGCGTTAGCGCGGTTGTTGCAATTCGCGATCCTGACACCTCCATGCCGTCGGTGATGTTCCAGATTCGAGCTCGGGCCGGAACAGCGGCATCGGCTGTCTCTAGAATGGCCTCATGGGTGTGCTCCACGGTGCCACTGTAATCGGCCTTGTTGTGCAGCCGATATATGACCCCGAACTGCGTCCAGGCAACAGCAGCAAGCGAGACCGCTAGCCAAAATCGCACACGCTGCTGCATCGTGTCAGTGGGAAACGACTGGCGACGGCGGTAATCCCCACCGCGACGATTCCAGCGGCGATAGAAGCTCCCCTGGATGCCAGCCAACTACTCCTCCTCAACGACCATCGTGACCGTGATCTCCGCAGCGGGATCGTCGAGCAGTTCGATGGCGATCCCTTCGTCCGTGGCCCCTGGAATGACAAACTCTTCGCCTGGGGCCAATACGAGAGTATAGGGCACCTGAATGTTCCACTTGAAGCGGTACAAGTCAACCCCAGCCGTGGGCTCGACTGTGTCGTTGAACTTGGCGCTCATGTTCGCGGCTCCGTCGTTCTGATTCAGGGGTCGTGGCGTGACCCCAGTGCCGGTTCCCGTGACGGTTAGCCTCAGGATAAGGACGTCAACTACGGTGCCACCAGCTGTGTCATCGGACGACAGTTCGATCCGCCGAACCTTTAGCTGGTTCTCGGCGGCTGCCATCACCTCCATCACCGTCTTGGCACCACCAGGCGTAAAAGCGGCGGGTGCGATTGAATATGGTCTCATCGGATCCTCCTATAGAATTGGGGCAAATGTTGGCATGGACTGCTGCCTGTCATAGCGAAGCGGGAAGGGAATTGGCACCGCACCTCCACCGCCCCCAGCTATATCGACGTCGTTGACGATGTTGACGAACAGGTCGTTGTCATCGTGGTTGTAGAATGCTGGCTGGAACTTGCCGCCATCGTTCCCAACACTGATACCAGCCCAGACCCCACGGAAATCATCATTGACAGCTTCGGAGTAGGCTTGTTCCCCACCCCAGGAACCTCCCCCATCTGCGGACTTCTGCCAATAAACATCCACCAAAGAGAATATAGTGCCCCGAATATAAGCTACATAGATGTCGTCGTTCTGCTGGTTGATGAATACCGTCACGTTCACTGCCGCGTTCTGGTTGGTGAGAACGTCGGTTTTGGCTGTCATATCTCCACTGCCGCCGATATCCCAAACCTGTAGATCGGCAGCAGCATTGTTGTACAGGTTCCAGTAAACTAGGATCACATGATCGTCGCTGTGACGCGACGCGGCTGACATCGGATAGAAATTCGCATTACTGGTCAAGGTGCCGTTCGCTATCGCCGTCTCGCTCCAAGAGTTGCCCGAGTTGTCGTAAATCTTGAGGCTGATCTCGCTGGCCGACCTATCCCAGTAGAAACACCAGATGTCGTTGGTATCGGCTTCGTTACCTGGCATGAGAAGGATAAAATCAACCTCGTTGCCATCGGCGAGCTGGGCACGGCCCACCCAGTTGACTCCTGCATCTACCGAGCGGTAGAAGCCGAACTCTCCCGCTGTGTCACCCCAGAAGCCGATGTATAGATAGCCGGATCGCGCCTTCGTGATGTCTATCACGGAGGTATACCAGTTTGTTAGAGTAAAGCTCACCCCAGCAAAGACCGTTCTCTCCGTGCCGATGCTGTCGCCGGAGACATCGAGAGTACGGTAGAAAACGTCATGTGTTGCGGCGTCCATGTAGGCCATGTGAATCTTCGTGCCAGAGTCGCCAGACGTCCACTTATCGAACCAAATGCTCAGTTTCCTGGCAGTTCCGGTCTTGACCACAACCGGAGCTGCCCAATTCGCTCCGCCATCTCCCGTCTTCTGGTACACAACATCGGAGGCGCTATCGATGTAAACAAGATAGCCGGTATTCTCGTCAATCCAGACTGGCCCCATCCGCAGGTTGCGGATATTCAGGTCGGTCATAACAGTGGCGTCGACTAGAGTATCTGCCATTAAGTCACCTGCACGAGCATGTCGGCTGCATAGATCGTAGCATCATCCGAAACCTGTCCGCTCACCGGCTCATCGCCGAAGGAAATGTAGGTGAGACTCGCCCCTGCCATATCTGGTAAATTCCCGTCGGGAATAATCCCAACGATCCGAATGGATCGCAAGCCGTCGCCAGTAGTCAGGTAGTCCAAGAGAGCTTTCAACCTTCGGATTTCCCTCTCATTGAAGAGGACTCGATTCTGGAGTGCAGCTATTTCTTGCGGCATTATAGCGCCAATCCATGTCTGCTGATCTGGCCTGGGTCAAATGGATCTGAAAACAGACTGTCAAGGTTGAACGTTACGTCTAGGTTGGCCCCGACTGTGGGTTTGGTGGCGTCGAACAGGGCGAACACCCGCTCCAGAGATTCATCGGAGTTTGTGCACACGTAGAGCTTGTCCGTCAGCGGACTGTGGACGAGACCCTGGAATCGAACCACCTCTGCCGTCATAGCACTTTGATCAAGTACCTCGACCCACGTCTGCCCGTAGTCTAGGCTCCTCTTGACGAGCTGGCCTCCAACCGCTGCTCCGCCGCAAGAGAAGACAACATTGCCGCCTGCCCTGATGAGATCGAAGGCGTTGACGGTATAGACGTCGCTCACGTCGACCCAACTCACCCCATAGTCGTCCGAATAGGAAGCCCTTCCGTTGCTCCCCATCAGGGCTATGATTCTGCCGTTGTCCATCATAACTGCTTGGCGGTGGCCGGCCACACTCTGAATAAAGCTGCCGTTGTTTTTAACCCAGCTGCCACCTCCATCGACCGTGACGTACGTCTTCGAAACGCCAGGAAAATTGTCTCCAAGCACGGCGATAACGTTGGCGTCGTTCGGGTGAGCCGTGATAGCGATGAACCTTCGCCAGACTCCGGTATCCAGATTCGCATCCTGAAACGACAGCGTCCAGGTGGCACCAGCGTCGACGCTTTTCCAAATCTGCGGTGGTGGCATGCCAGGATCTAGGAACGCGGCTGCGTTAGTGCAGTATGCAGCCCACAGCGTACCATCTGCTCCCGCGATGAGGGTGTTGACGCCCCAGATACCAGCGCCGTTGATAATCGCGGCAGGCCCTACATCGGCCCAGGTAGCCCCATCGTCGGTGCTGCGCTGCAACTGTCCTGGGTGCAGGTGGCCAGGAAAACCCGTGGTCAATGTGTCTCCCCTGTACAGGTTAGCACCTACGCGTTGGAGGAAAGCTATATGCCGTTGTGAGGCCGCTGCTGGGTCGATCTGAAGAGTCCAGAGAGCCGTTAGCTCCGCCACACGCCTAGGATATAATGACGGGCTTACACCGCCGAAATCGCTCTGCTGGGCGTACAGAATCTCCTCGGGGCATCCGCCCTGTCCAATAGCTGTCATCATGGCGTCAGCCCCAGCAGGCATGGCTGGAAAGCCCGCTGCCGGTCGAAGCTTTTCGATATTAGCAAATCGATCCCAGGTCTTGTACAACGTGCCGTCAGAGGCTCCTTCAGCGGACACGATATAAACCCCTGCCAGCCCGAGCACGACCCTCCCAACCCAGATCCCATGATTCGGGGCGTCGCCGCCATCGAGAGCAGCAGCAGCAACCGCGAGTGTCATCACACCTGCGGCCACATCGCCGGTATAGATTACCGTATCGTTGAAGCCCAGGACAAACTTGTCGGCCTCCAGATCAGGCTCAATCCAGCGACCCTGGGGCTTGGCCGGATCAGCAACAGCTCTCATCCAAGCTGAGCCATCTCCGAAGACATCCGTCGTGTAGTACACCGACGGGGTCTGAGTCGTTGAGTTCAGGATGATCGCGAGCTCGCCGGTAGAGTGGAAGGCCGCGTCGAACACGATCAGGTCATTCGGGCCGCTCCCGCCGACATCATCTTGCAGCTCCCCTCCGATAGCCGCAAGGCCCCAGGTGTTGGTCAGGCCGATGTCATGGGCGATCATCAGCTTCCCTTTGCCATCGCCTCCGTACACTCTTACCACATTCGATCCCGCTCGGCTCAAGGTATCTATTCGGTTTGCGACCCAGTTACGTTTGGGGCGAAGCTCCGTGCGGAGGTTGACGTACAAGCTCCAAGTGGCTCCCTTGTCAACGGATCGATACAGACGAGCGTCCTCCGTGACGGCCCACACCCTGTCGCTATCGTTCGTATCCCACCAGAGGTGCTTGATCTCGCTGCCTACAGCTGCCATGACCACGCTGGGAGCGCTCTGGTTGAAATTCTCGGTACGGTATATGGCACCCCCAGCCGTTCCATATACCGCGAGCCCGAGAACTGACGGCGAAGCCGCGACGCTAACCACATCGGAACCGGCATTGTCGAACCAGCTCTGTCCCCCATCCTGGTTACCGCTGAAGTTGTTTTCGAGGGCAGTGTAGAAAGCGGGTATGTACACTCCCTCGTCTCCGCATTCCACGTTGATTGTCTTGGTAACGGAGTTGGTTGCACCCTCGGCATCGATAACGGTCAGCATGACTTCCCAGGGCTCACTGACAACACCAGGATCGGCACGGACTGTGACAACGGCGGTTGCGCCGGTCACAATCGGAGTCTGGTTATCCGTCCAAGAATAGGATGCAATTTCGCCGTCAGGATCGAAGCTGGCCCTGCCATCGACAGTAATCACGATGTACTCGCGATCGTCTATCACCTCCCGATCCACAACCCAGCTGAAATCGGCGACGGGATCTCGATTTGACAGACCGCCTTTCCCTCGCAGATTCATCGATGTCACAAAGTCTTGCTGGCTAAACGTGGTGTTGTACCCCTCCACGAACCAGTTCCCCGTGACCCTACTGTAGCCAGGGTCTTCAATCCGATGCGTCTCGATCAGCGCCATCCTGGGATCGCCATCGATGAGAGCGGTCACGAAGATCCAGAGCCGATTATGAAGAACAAGCAGCCGGTCAGCTACTTCATCCCCCTTATCCTCGGTGTCGATCAACGCATTGGTGAAGACCAGATCGTTGTACGCTTGGCTCCCATCAGCGTTTAGGACATAAGGACTGGGAGCTTGAACCAGAGCTGTGATATCGTGGCTGGACTCAACCCCTGGCGCGATCTCTTCAGTGACGAGTGCACCTCTCACCAACACTTCGTTCTTGGTCAAGCGCACCCGAGTCTGCCTCTGGCAGCGCCGCAGCCGTGGCCTCCCCGCCACGATCCCCGCAGGGTAGGACTCGACCAAAGCCGTCAACAGCATGGAGAAGTACTCCCGCGATATACCAAGCGAAGGCACGGGAGGAACTACTTGTACAACCACCTGCCCAGTCGGGGTCTCATACCAACGACACCCATCTACCTCAGCGATCTTGGTGATGGCCTCGCCAAAAGTCTGAAACCGTAAGGTCTGTGGGGCTACCGTGCCTATCGTCCAGGCAGGTACATCCACTGTGAAATCAAGGAGTCCAGCGTCCTGTAGCAGGTCGGTGATAGCGTCCTCCGAAGTGACGTTTGTCAGGACAAGCAAGACGTCCTGATAAGTCACGTCGAGCAACCAGGACTTCCCGATGCACTCGATGTTGCAACCTCCTTCATCGTTCTTAACATCGAGAACGATGCCGGTGAACACTCGCTGGACAACTCCGTTGAAACCCGCATCGATTGCCACATCGGCGAAATAGGCTATGCCTGGCGGCGTGGGATTGGGCACTCGGATTGTGGCCGAAGGAACACGCCCAATATCGTACCGCCATTGCGCCCGCCAGACGGGATTCAAAGGCGTACCGTTGATCGAGATGGCAAGGGTACCATCTTTGGCGTCGACGGTCTCGTACAGAGTGGTTATATCTGCCATCGTGCTACTGAGACACCAACTCCACTCGCGCACGGACGCTGTTGGGCGTCACACCATCGGGGCACCGTGATTCTAAAACCGGCGTCCTGTCGAGCTGCACGACGCTGCGAAGGAACGCCTGGCGGCTGTTCGGCGTGGGCCTATCCCAATCGGTGAACGCTGCCGTCGTGTTCAACAATGCCTGAAGAGTCGCGAATCGGTTGGGTGACAAGTAGCACTCAAAGCGCCGTCGCTGCGAGCCAACAGCCATTACCACGATGCTACTGGTGGCGGTGCCCAGAGGCCGCTGCTCTGTGACTGACAAGACGACGTTCCAGCCGCTATCAGATTTCGGTATCGGGCGCTCGTTCTTCTGGAAGTGGAAGCCTCCGAAGCTGGGCCATGGATAAGACATCAGGAAATCCCCGCACTCAATTCAGCACCGGCCCGTTCAGAATCCGACTGAGCCTCGCCCAGCGCCTCATCGATCTCCTGATGAACCAAGCGGCGGATCTCATCCCAACTTTGCGCTTGGATCGTCACAGAAATCGGAGCGCTGAGGGCTATCGTGGTAGAGACAGATGCACGAGCAGGCAGAGCCTCCAACCGATCTTGCGTCCCGACCTCGTTCATGAAAGTGCCCAACGCTGAGGAGCCTCCGCTGCGACCACTGATCAGATCAGACAGGCTCTGGAAGGAGCCCATTCGGGATCGGATCGCCTCCGCCAGTGCTCGAGGCACGACCATCTCATCTGGGGCAAGCATGGCAGGAACCGTGTCACCGGAGCCCTGGCCCTGAACGCGCCACAGGCCATGAGATAGCGTCGGGATGCCTTCGCGAAGGAGATCGGCCAAGGCGATCAGAAGATTACCGGCAGGATTTCCAAAAGGCAGCTCGTCCAGAGCCTCTTTCAGCATCATGATCGCGTCGCCGAGGAAGCTCAGGACTGAGTTCATGGCCCCGATCAGCGTGTTGGCGATCCCCTTGGCGATGTCACCTCCCAGCCCAGCGGCGGCGGCTATGCCATCCAGCAGGCTCCCTACGATACCCTTCCCGATTTCAAACAGATCGCCAGCGAGGTCACCTATCGCACCGAGAATGATACCAGGCAAGCCCGCAAACACCCCTCCTACTTCGTCCAACATTCCGCTCAGAGCCGACACGAGTTGCCCAGGAAGACCACTGAACAGGGACACGACATCGTTTATGAGACCGCCAACGGTGCCAATGATGTCAGTCGTCAAATCCGAGAACAGTCCCCCCACGTCCCCTGCCATTTCGGTCACAGCGCCAACCACGTCACGAACGAGCTCATCGAAGAAGCCAATCACATCGCGGACAAGATCGCTGAGGAACTTCTTCGCACCATCTACCAGCTTCTCCAGAAGGGAGAGTACCTTGTCCTTGATCTTTTCGAAGTTGGTGATGATGGCGAACAGTCCGCCCGCTGGCGGGAAGAGCACCAGCAATGCCACCTGGACAATCTTCTTCCAGTGCTTCTTCAGGAACTTCGCGAACTTCCCGACGACCTTGCCGATCGCCTTCCCCAGTTTCGAGAAGAACTTCAGGATAGGTTTCCGGAACTTGTGAAGCAAGAGGGCAATTGCCCCTGCAACAACGACTGCCAGTCCAATATTCCAACCAAAGAAGATCGCCACCAAGATCCCCAGACCGATGAGACCGAAAATCGGAGCAGCCTTTGTGAAGAAATCCCGTACGTCCGAGATCATATCGTTCAGGGGAGCATTGATATCCTCCATCGCTTTTTCCAGGGCCGTATTGATCTCAGTAAAATCGATCTCACCAAGATCCCCAAACTCCCCAGTGTCTACGTCACCAGCCGCGCCCATAGCACCTGCTGCACTTTGCCATGCCGGAATGAAACGGGTCATCAAATCGTCCACCTGAGCATTGATGGCACTGGTGACCTCCCTGACAACCGGCTCCATAGTGCCTAGAGCTGCCAGGATTTCCTTGTCAGTAGCAAGGGTCTGATCAGCAATAGCCGCCCGCGCAACCGCGACATCGCGCTCGGCTTCACGTGCAGCCTCAAGGTCGTTGAGGGCGGCTATTTGCTCCTGAATAGCATCGGCTGCGTCCTCCGCCTGCTGCGCCGAAGTTTCGAGAGCAACCTTCTCCTTGGCCAGCGCCCGAATCTCATCGTCGACAGCATCTGATTCGGCGGTATGGCCATGGGCCAGGTTGATTAGCTCCTCACGCTGCTCAACAAGCGCATCGATCTCATCGTCGATGTTTCCTATGCGCTCCCTGGCCTGCTTAGCCTCTCGGAGAGCCGGTCGTAACGCAGCCTCCTGCACAGCGAGCTGAGCCCGCGCCAGATCCTCCTGAGCGCTCTCAACGCTAGGAAGTCCGGCCAGCCTCTGCAGTTCCCCTGCCAGGGACTGCACGATGCCTCTCATGGCCGCTAGCGGCGCTGCCAGGGTGCTGGTGATGGCACCCATGGAGCGGTTGACGATATCCTCCAAGGCTCCGATGAAGGCGTTGCCAGCATCCCCACCGGCCTCTTCTGCGATATCCTCTACTTCTTTAGCCGCCTCCTCGACCCCGAGCCCTTCCACAACCGCGTCCTTCGACTCGCGAGCGTGAGCGCGGATCTCGTTCTGGAACATCCGTTGCATGTTGCGAGCAGAAAGCTCGCCAGCGGCACCGTACGTCTCGACCATCGTGCTGCCCATCACCCAGTTGAATGGGTTCATGAGCTGGATCACGCCTGCCACGATCTGGCCAACGATTCGGAAGAGGCCTGTAGCTGCTGCTGCCATGCCCTTGGAGACGGCGTTGATGATGGAAGATCCTATCTTCGCCGCCTTTGCAGCGACGCCCGACAGGAATTTGGGGATGCCTAGAATGGTGCTCTTTATCGCCGCGCCCGCCGCCTCGAAAGCCGCTGGCAAATCCTTGGAGAAGAATTTGCTGATAGCCTCCCAGTTGTCCATGATGATCAGGGCTGCTGCTGACAGGAGCAACACGGCTCCAATGACGGCCAATAGCGGAATGATAACAGCTGCGAACGCCACGGCCATGTGGAGAAGAGCAACCGATATGAACGGCATCAGGGCAACGAAAGCTCCCATCGCCACAAGTAGCGTTCCTACGATCACCAGAACCGGCCCGAGGGCAGCTAGAAGTGCGAAGAAGGCGATGATACCAATCTGTATGGGCTTCGGCAGTGCGACGAAGGCTTCCACCATTTGGTTGATTATCTTCATCACAACCCGAAGCGCCTTCACCATTATGCGAGCCACAGGTATCAGCGCTGTTCCAAGCTTGATAAGAGCCACCTTCAGCTCTGTTTTCAGAATGGTAACCTGCCTACCGAAAGTGGCATTCATCTTGTCGAAGGCTTTCTGGTTAGCGCCTGCTGAGTTGGTGGTGGCATCCAGGCTATCCTGAAACTTATCAAACAGGTCTACAGCCAGGAAGCCCATCGCCACTCCTGCCTCCATGCTGCCGAAGAGGTCGCTCACTGCTACCCCATCCTGTTCGGCTTTTTGGGCCAAGAGCGCCATCACTTCAACCAAAGTGCCGCCCTGGGCTATGAAGTCGCGGAAGCCTATACCCGCGATATCTATAAAGGCTTTATTTGCTACTGTCCCTTCCTTACCTAGTTCTATCAAGCC
>SDBU01004673.1_pt1 | contig 16707 bp, 35 predicted proteins | sample 2277071 | NCBI WGS metagenome assembly SDBU01 (sample SAMN10397929, study PRJNA504765) | marine sediment metagenome | isolation source: marine sediment core GS08_GC12, 126 cmbsf | place: Arctic Ocean: Gakkel Ridge, Loki's castle | collected 2008
AGGAAAAAATTCCGAAGTTTGGAAAGTTTGCAATGAATAACTGGCTGGCAATTTCAGGTTAGCCGGAGAAGGAGTAAAAGCTATGAGTTTAAAATGCTATATGACCACAGATGAACTGGCTGCCCATTTAGGGTTTAGCCGGCAGGAGATTGTTCGTAAGATATGGAGAGGGCAGATCAAGGCCGAGAAGATGGGCAAGATTTACCTTATCGATAAGAAGGATATTTTAAACCTCAAGAAGAAGGGGCAGAAATGAGCGAAAGACAGGCAAGGAAGTTTAGGAAGGAGATCAGAAAGAAAATCCCTGAGTACCTGACCCAGATCATTAGGAACTCTAACTTCTTTGATCGAATGATCTATGCCTGGCGGATAATCATTAAACGGCCACCGAAACGAAGAACCACCCTATAGCCTTATAGCAGCCTATTCACCAGCCTCAAGATCCACCGAGGGAGCTTCAAGACTCTCTCGGCCGTGCTCTCTATCATCTGAAAGGTTTCCTCTACCTCGCGCTTGATGCCGGAGATCGTCACGAGCCTGGTCATGGTAAACTTTTTCATGGGCTGTCCTTGTTTATAGTTGCCAATAAGATAACCGCCCCGATAACCTCCCAGAGCATGCCTAAAGCTACGAGATCAAGAAGATCCATAGTTTATAACTGGCTGGAAAATCTTGCTTTCTCAATCAAGCATCGCCTTACCAAGACCAAACAAAGCTATGAAACAACCCCAGCCAACAAAAGAAGCTAAAAATATCCTGATGATTCCCCAGGCAATCCCCATAGCTATTACCTCTGGCTGAATACTTTTAGCGATCTGTATAATGCCACCTATGAACATTACCCAAATGCCTAGATAGATCCCCAGGACGACACCTACTATCATCAGAACCAGCCCGATCACTGTTTTCATTCCGACCTCCTTCAATTTAAATATCGACAAGGCTTGGCAGGATTTATAAACTTACCTGCACGCTATCAGTATGTTATATGGTGGCTCTCGCCCCACAGGTTAATCTGGCTTCCCACCTAATAGCTTGCCTCAGATACCTTGCGGCTCTTGCGTCTAATTCCGCCACAAGCCTTGCCGTTTAGCCCCCACTCACCACAAGAGAGGCTTTGTTTTCAATCGGCCAGAGAAGAGGGGTATAAGCCTCAATCTCTGACCGCGAACAGCGCCCAGGCAAGAATAAAGTTTGGAGGATCTTATTCTTCCCTTTAGCCCGGGCATATATCAAAGAAATTTCTCCAAATACCTCAAGGGTTCTAGCTCTAATACCATTTGTTGAAGGTGGTATTGCCAAGCTGGTTTATCAGTACCATTAAAAAACATAGCAGCACTGCCTATAATATCTGTTCCCCAAAACGCCTTGGCGAAGGAGTGGGAGAAGATAATAAAGAATGTCGTTGGGATATAAAAAGTAAGTCCCTTATAATCTGGCTCTATTTGCTTGCCACCCATGTACCCATTTCTTAAAGCCCTTTTTACTGCTTTCTTAAGTATCTGCTCATTAGTCATCTCTCCTCCATCCTCCTTATCTCCGTCTTGAAGTGCCCTAAAAGCATTTCAAGTTCTGGCAAGGTAAACTTCTTATATTGCCTATCGTTATCTTCGAGCTCTCGGATGATATCCGGGCCGTAGAGTTTAACCAAGGCTTTGGCATATTTAAACCGATTGCCACGGAGGAACTGGTTACAGTCGTTACATTGGCTATGACAGCCGCGCTCATAGAATAGATTCGAGGCATGCCGGCCAGGGATATAGTGCCCGGCTTCGAGATCCTGAAAATCATAGAGCTCCCCGCAAGAGATACACCTGCCAAAATCTAAAATCTCGGTAGTCCTGATGCAATCCCGCATCCGTATGAACTGGCTGAACATCGGCCAGACTACCTTGTTCTTGAACTTAGTCGTTCCCATTCTTCTCCTTGATTACCCGCACCAGGCCTCTGCCTTTCGCATAAATCATCTGAGGGACTATCGCAAGATAGCACTGATCTATATATAGGTTTTCTCTCTTTTGGGCTTTGCTGAGTCGTTTCTTCACTTAAACTCCCCTACAATCTTCTGGGCGAGTTCTTCAGAACTATAAGCACCGATCTCGTGTGCTGTTTCGTTATCATAATCATCTATAATCTTCTTTATCCTCTCCACACTAGGGGGTGGAACATACTTTACGAGTTCACCTTTATCATTAACACAGATATTCCTACTTCCACTAGGGGGTTGCTTGGCTACTCGTCCAGAGAGAAGTAAAGTTATTTCTCTTGGATTTATCACTATTCCTTGACAAGAAAAACCTAACTTATGAGCGTGTAAGCCTTGGAATATTTCCTCATCATTCAGGAGTTCTTGTTTAGGGATTCGTCCAGAGAGGACTTTGGCTAACTTTTCCAAATTACCTAATTGTAAGTCATTGCAAGGAACGATGTAGGTTTTTATTGTGGTTAATATTTCTTTATAGCTCATTGGTTGCTTGGCTACCGTTTCAGGAATCCATTTCGGATACGATCCGCAGTTTACACAGGTTTCCTCAAAAGTAACTTGATCCCACTCTAATCTTTCCTTACAAGTCGGACAATACCAATGGGCGGTACCCTCACTCATTGGTTGCTTGGCTTTGAGGTCTACAATGGTCTTGCCTAAACTGTTTATTTCAGCTTCAAAGACTTTATGTGCCCTGCTTAATGCCTCCTTCGCCTCGGTGAGTTGTTTCTTTAGAGTAAAGTTTTCTGTTTCGTGATGATATAAGTCATATACTCGCTTCTTCAACTCCTCCACCTCACCCTGTAGCTTTGCTACCTCTTTACAGTTCTTCTCAATATCACTACCAGGACAACCCAAACATTCCTCTAACCTCTCTACTTTTTCCTGTAGCTTTGAGTTTTGGGCTTGGAGTTGTTCTTCGGCATTTCTTTTTCCATCTGCATATCCTAGATCATAATCATTTTCACTCATCATCTTTCCTTTCTTTAGCCTCGTATTCTTACCCCACTTTTATCATATGCCCAATTAGGCACTTGATAACCCAACGTTAAATCAAAAGCCCTATCGCACTTATGGCAAAATTTTATCCCTCGTCTTTTATAAACAAGAGGTTTAATCTTACAAATAGGACATTGATCTTTGTTGTTTAATTTCATCACTTTTCCTTTCGGGTTGGGGCTTACCAAAAACCTTCATATATCTTCTTATCGTAGAGTCAGCACACCCGACAGTTTTCTTTATCTCTGAAAAAGAAAACTCCCTTTTAACCATATGCCTTAACAGACTTTTTTCTAGATTCGTCATCACTCCTCCTCACAGGCCTTTCTTATACTCTCTACAATCAACGTTAACCACAGATTCCGGGTGCATATTAAGCCATTGGCAATCACCGTGCCTCCAGGAGCATTTCGAACACTTATTATAAAGCCACCAGAATTTTTTTTGTAGTTTAGGGTCTGTCATTAGTTCAAGGTCTTTCATTGTTTTTCTCCTTTCCTTCCTCACAAGCCTTGAGGCGGGCTATGGCATGGGTTAATTGTGTGGTTCAAAATGCCTTATGCCAAGCGGATAAGATTGTTTCCAACTCCTTCACTCGAATCGCTAACAGCTCAATATGAGATTTCATTCTATACTTTATACCTGCATCTTCTCTGGCGACCTCTTCCAGCTCTTTCTTCTCTCCCTCAAGTTCGTTCACTCGAAGTTCTAACTTCTCAATGATAGTTTGTCTATCACAATCAGAGTTGAAATACATATCTCGTTCAGCCTCAAGCCTCGCCACATACGGTTGAAAATCATCCCAAGCTTGGCTGTAACCGTCTATTTTAGCGGAATACAAATGGCTAGTCCCAATATACTTCTTCTTCTCCGGCATCTTCGCACTCAACATAGCCTGGCGTAGCTCCTGGTACTCCTGGGCGGTGGAGATAGCTATTTGAAGCGCTTCTTTATCTTCTCTGAAAATATCTTCCTTTGGATCAGTTGAAGAACGTGCTAACTTATAATTTTCTAAGTGCTTCTCTAATACTTCTATCGCATTCTTCAGCTCTAGGTCTTGCATATCAATGTCCCTCCTATAAAAATACCAATAATCAATCCAAGTAAAAACAGGCCAGAGGTTAAAGCATAAATTTGCCAAGGAAATATCTCTTGTTTTTCAAACATAGGTATTCCTTGTTCTAGTTCTTTTATGCGAGCTTTGACTGCATTTAGGTCTTGCATAGTAACCCCTTCCTTTTCATGTAACCTTTTATCTTTTTTAATGGTATCCTAATGTGGTGTGTCTGTATAAACTTACCCTTTAAATCTCTATCTTCGTGGATAATGTGTAGCCCGCCTATTTCTTCATAGCACCAAGTTCTATTGTCTAACGAGAAAGGTCTTAAACTTAACTTCATATCACCCTCCATGCTTTTTCTTACCATAACAAGGCGCACATAGACCCTTGGCGTTATGTGGCCTATCCGTAGTCTTACAACCTTGGCAACAATCATAATGGACTGCCCATCTACCAAACTTCTTTCTTACATTATCAGTAAGCTCTATGAAGCAACAATTAAGAATAGTATAATCCTTGCTATTATCTATTCTGTGGATGCTTGGTCTTTTAAACAACCAGGCTTTATCTCTAAACCATATTCCTTTTAGTTGGGCTATTGTCAGGTAGTTCTTTATTTTTCGATAAGATTCTTGCCTTGTAATCCTTACACAGATATTCTTATAGTGCTTAAACCAAGGATTTTTCCTCTTGTATTCTTTTCGATACTGTCGTCTATACTCTTTAAACTTATCACTATTCTTTCGTTTAAGCTTATATTCCTGGGCCTTTGGCGTTTTTCTCCATTCACGCATACACTCTCGATGTTTTCTTCTTTGCTTTTCAGTCATAGCTTATCTTTCTTTATTTTTAGCTTTGGACGACCACCTAGTTTTCCATTTTTCCGTGAGGCATTTGCTTTCCTTTTGGATTTTGCTAAACCACCCTTACGGCCTATCTCTTTAAAGTATTCTTTAATTGCCTTACTCACTCTCATATCGTATACCTAAGCGGCTTGGGTGTCAAGAGATACTTCATTCTTCTCCTAACAGTTTATCGAGTAGGGCTTGGGCTAAATCTTCCACTTCCCAATCTTCGTTCTCTGTTTGTTTATCTATTACATCAAAAAATGTTCCTTCATCTATCCGCTTCAAGACGGTGAGGGCTTTGACTAAATCTTCTCTTTGATGTTTGTGGGTATTGGGATCATCAATCAGCTCTCTTATCGTCTGTTCTACGGATTTAAGGTTTATCATAATCAATCCTTCCTTATCAGCACCTTCTCAAGCACCCTTATTACCGCGTGATGATCCTGTTCATATTCGCCTTTATCCCATATTCGCGCTGTGGCATGTCCCCATAAAGGACTAAGCATCACCTCTAAGCACTCATGCAAGGCACACTCGTTAAGCAGCTTCCCTGTGGGTGGTAAATCCTGCCACTTTTTAGAAAGACGGATTGTAGCTGCCCGGCCAGCATAATCTGTACTGCAATCCGCTAAATTACCTTCACAGTCTGCATGTCCATAATAAACCTTCCAAGACTTAAGCCCAAGAAACTCAAGCCAATACTCGCAACGGCCTTTGAAGTATTTAAAATGTAGCTCGTTAGTTTTATATTCCATGATTGATATAATCCAACCCTTTCTCTCTCTGCATCTGTAGAATAATCCTCAAGGTGCTCGCCCTTTCGCAGTTAGGATCGAAGCAAAGGTGTATTACCCGGTGACGCCAGAAGCGTACGAAACCCACGAGGCCAAGGAGCTTCTTCAACTCAGGGGATCTGTCAATATTCTTTCTACACTCAGCGCAGTTCATCCTGTTTCTCCATTAGTCCACCTATTCCATAAACCACCCTCAGCCACAATTTATGTAGCTCCAGAGCCTTTTCGTCCATTTCTTTCATAGCTGCCCTCCAAATAAAGAGAAAAGTGAAAAGAAGTAGTATGTTTAAGGCTGTAGCCACTATGGATATCATCTTGGCTCTTTTGCTTTAAGGTAATCAAGAAGGGCGTTATAATCCCGCGCGTAAACAACAGTATGTTTGACATGGGGGCCTAGCCGGTAAATTTCGTCAAGCCTCTCTGGCAACTTCGGGGTAGGTTTAAGGAGTTTATAACAACAAAAACAAGTTTTAGCACCTTCACAATAATCGTTTGCCCCACACTTACAATATTCCTGGGTAGGCTTGAGTTTTTCAGAGCATATTTCACAACACTCTGGATAATATAGATGATCGCAATACCCTGAAGGATTCCGTATAGCAAGAGGCATTTGGCAATGGTTACATAGTGGTTCTTCTTCATCATTGGGTAGTTCTCGGACTTTAATTAAGTCTTTTCTTATATTGCAATCACTAAATAAGCATAATTCAAGGTTATATATATTCATCCAACCTTTACCAAGGTTTTCATCCCACTCAATTTCAAACACTTTCTTCATCATCAACCTCCAAATTCTACTTCGTTCGGTAAAGGAATTTCACACCCTAAAAAAGAAGAAGCCCACTCCCGGATCTTCCCGAGATAAGACTCAAACTCGGCCGTTGACAGGTTCGCGGTGCTGCGGACAGTAGGAATCTTCCCTTCATCCCTCAATAAAAATTTCCACTTCAAAGCTTCATGCGTTTCATCATCTGAATATCCTAGCTCTGTTGAAAGCATTCCCACAATTACTTTCCAATAATATCTGTTCTGCCGATCGCTTCGATGCTTCCGGCGCTTGCCTATAACAAGCTCGATCTCTCCTTCAAGGCCGTGGACGTAATTCGCAAAGCCTTTAGGATCAGCTAAAGAGAGGGTTCCGCCTTTTACTACGCCGAAGAATCTAGGTTTCATAAAATTATGATTATATTGTTTGCCTTGCCTAATCGCTTATTGAGCATTTTAGCAGTTGTCTTTTCATCTTTCATGCCACAATCAAAACAAATACATTCACCTTTTGGCCCATAAGGTCTAAGCTCTGCTATCTTTCCACAAAAATCACATTGTTGGGGAGCCTCCGGCTCAATAATAAAAGTATCTCCTATGACTTTACTCACCTTCTCCTCCTATCCCTTCTTCTCTTCCTAAAAGAAAACGAGGCAAGCAACGCAGAAACAAACAATGACATATCAACCGGCTTATCTATGCGGTGCCTATGCGGCGGGGTCACGACCCTCGCCATCTTACCTCGCTCTTCGATCCGCGCGAGTCTTTTTATCCGCTGCTCTTTGTTAAGACGGTGTTTTAGTTTTTTGAGTTTTGGCATCAGCTACCTCTTTCCGACAACCCCAAACAGATAAAATGGCGCCGCAAGAACATTTCTTGCCGCCGCCCCAAAAACTCCAAGTATAAACATACGAAACCTCATCACAAAAAGGGCATTGGGCCCTTGACTGAGATCGCCCGTTAGGCCGAGAAATTATATTATGATCATAGCTTTTTATTTCTCTTTTTTCTTTCATCGCGCTACCCTACATCCTTTGTAAGCCTCTTGATCCTATCCCGCTCTTTCGCCTTACCTACTTCTAGGTTGTCCTTCGTCCGTTGAAAGGCGGCATCAGTCACCTGACGTTTAGTTTTATCTGGAATCTCAGTTTTTTGATTAAGATAGCCCTCAAACTTTGTACCGTAAAGAGTCTCTGGCCGTAGATACTTAGACATTTTTTGATCCGAACCCCACTCGGCGAGCTTAATCCGGTGAACCTTTTTAAAATCTTCTAACCGGAAACCTTCGCGCCAACGAGCCAAGATTAGAGTTCGCGTTTTAGCCGTGGTTGATTTGTAAGATGTCTTTAAGAGATCATTGAGGTCGGAAAGGACATCATCGTAGTAGACGTTAGTATCTCTATCTCTATCTCTATCTCTATCTCTATAGTTCAAAGGGTATCGGTAGGGTATCGGTAGGGTATCGAGTGCTTCTTTAACGTTTGCAGGTAAAGAGTTTATGATTATGTCTATTCCTTCTTTAATTTTAGGACTTCTCTCATACTGTTGATGTTTCGGGAAGTTACACAACACTATATAGTTATTACTAATGTAATATACTTTCTTGTCGTCTTGAAACTTCTGTAAAATGTTCTTCACTTCTTCTGATCCTATCCCGATGTCAAAGGATATCCTCTTTATGGTAATCTCATAAATGCCGGCGATATTTGTAAGGGGAGAAGTAAGTAAGTAAAGAAAAAGAAGTTTTTCGGTAGGAGCCAACTCTATAATATAACCATCGTCCCAGAAACGAGTATCAACATATCGTTGTTTCGACAACTTCATTTTCGTTGAAGATGGAGCGGAAGTGCTGATGGAGTCAGCTAATCCTGTTTTAGGCAGGACACTTCCGCTTTTATCTTTTGCTTTTATATTGGGTAATTTCTCGCCGACTCCATCACTCATATTCTACTCTCGCGCTTTTAGACTGTCAAGGAAAACGTTATTTCGCCGGGGGTATCTTATCTCTTAAATACTCTACCACTCCTCCTACCGTGAGCAGCTTCTCGGCGTCTTCATCCGGGATCTCAATGCCGAACTCTTCTTCGAGCGCCATAACCAACTCAACCGCGTCCAAAGAGTCAAAACCTAGATCCTCTATGAAGGTTGTCTTTAGGGTTATGCTCTCTTCCTTAGCGCCCACTTGTTCTGCTGTAGCAGCTATTACCTTTTTCTCGATCTCCTTAACGTCCATATCCCCTCCTTATTGAAATAATCTTCTCTGCCCGTCCGGCAGGTAAGTGTAGCAGGTATGCCGCTGCCCAGCGACAATAACATTCTTAGTCAGCTCGATCTTCATGCCTTCGCCGCGCAACTCGTATATCCTAGCGTTGTATTGCAGCCCGAGCTTAGCGAGATCGTATACAGGTATATCCTGATAGGGCCTCGCTTGAAAATAAACTCTAAACGTGTCTCTTTGAGTCATATTTAATCCCGCACTTAGGGCAGGTGATAAGCGTACGGTCAAGCGTTACTTCGCGCTTAAGTATGCTTAAGCAAGTACCGCAGTGATCCCCACGGTTCTTATACTTCGGCTTCCGGTACCTCTTTACCATCAATCGCCTTCACCTCTCCATCTTCGACATAAATTCCTACCTTGCCGCTCTCATCGGTGACTTCCATCCAGACCTGATACTCTTCCCCCTTTTTCTCTTTGGCCATGTCAAATATAATCTTTTTATTTTTGCTATCTAGGAGAGAAGCGTCTTTAATGATAATCACATGGAGCTTAGGGTTCAGGGCCATAGCGATCGCTGTAGATATCGCTGTCTGCTTGCCGGTGGAGATCCTTTCAAAGGGAGTCCCGTCATAGACTACGCCTTCATCGTCTACGCCTAGTTTCTCGATCGGAAACTTACAAGCGGCGACCTTGGAAATCTTTTCTTTGTCGAGAGTGGAGATCTTCTGAATGATAGCATCCCCGGCAGCTCTGGCCTCTGCTAGGTTCTTGCTGATCGCTAGATACCTATTGCCAGCGCGGATCTCGATGTTGGTTTGCTCTATCTCTCCGATCTTCTGCCTGGCTATCTCGATGTTGTGGTCGGTGATTTTTTCAGGGGGTTGTAGTTCGCTCTTTACACGTTTTAACTCCTCGGTGTGTGCTTTTGCTTTTACTTTTTCTCCCTCCAAGAGCTCAATGCGCGCCTTGAGATCTTTAATCTCCCTATCATAGGAATCGATTTTTACTAAATCAAATTTTATGCCTTCATCTACCTTAAAGCCCTCTTTAAGATAATCACCATACGCCTGTTGCTTCTCCTCAAGGGCCCTCACCTTCTTAAGCTCATCTGCTATCGAGATCTCTTTCTCGGGTAAACCTTCTTCTGGGGGCGACAGCTGCTTAAGCTGGATTTCAAGAGCCTTTATTTCTTTGTTCTGAACAGTCTTATCGGTGTAATACCCTTGACGCTTCTCATCATTCTCCTTGAAGGTAAGGCCTACGAGCTTCATCAACAGCTCTCTTTGATCTCTCTTGCCCTTGGCTGATTCTGACATACGGGCGAATAGCATAGGATCAAAGCCTATAGCGCTCTTGATCTTACTAAGTAGCTCCGCCGGGCTCTTATACACGGCGCCGTCTGCGGTGTAGACATCGCGGTAATCGCCTTTCTTAGTCCAGACCCTCTTTACGCTGATCTCCCCAAGGTTGACGATGTTTACTGCCCTCTCCTCTCCATGCCGGATAGGATCAACGATCGTCTTGCCTCCAAGCGTAGAAAGGATCACATCAAGGATATTAGACTTGCCGGCCTCGTTCGCCCCTGACAAAGTAACGCCATCCTTGCCAGGCGTTATGTCTACGACCTTTAGGTTAGCGAAGTTCTCCGAATGTAACGAAACAATCTTATACGGTTGACTTTCCATAATACTCCTTTCTTATCTCTGAGGCCCGGCTGGAAGAGCCTTGGGCAACAGTCTTACAACTTGGTCTACATAATTACAATACTCACAGTCCGCTCCGGGGTCTGGCCTCTTGCCGGCGAGCAGCTCCACGGCTTCCTTTATGGTCGCCTTAGCACGCTCTGGATCGCACTTAAGCTCGAAGACCTTTACTCCGAAAGCTATAGGAACAACCTTACCCATCGTAAACTGTTCACCTTCTTTTACCTCTACCTTCACAGGATAATAATACGCAAGAAAGCCCCGGCCGTCTGTCTTGTATCCTCCGGCTTCAAGCATAAGAGAATAACAATCAAGTTGCAGTTGATAATATTGTTCTTCAGAGGTTTTAGGCTCAAAGCCTTTAGTCTTGAAATCGATAGGAATAAAAACATCACCACTTAAAAGACAATCATCCAGGGCACCGATTAATTTAACTTGTAGAACAGGGTCAACGTAGGTAAGCCCGGTCTGCCACTGACGCCATCTTTTCACCTTGACTATATCTTCAAATAAAATCCCCGGCAACTCGCCTTGAAGCTCCGGCGGTAAAGATCCCCGAAAGTTATCAACGTACGCCTTTAACGCTTTATCAATCCCATTCATAATCGTAGCTGGCGGAATCCCTTTCGGTCGCTGGGCTAGCTTGTTATTTGTGTCGTAAAAGCAACAAGCACAATTCTTTAGGAGATTGAGTTTTGACGGGGATAGACTTCGCATAACGTTCCCTCCTTTGGCTCTAGGTTAATAATTTCTATTTCTACTCCTGGGATATCTCCATAGTCTTTCTCGGCTGATACCTTGATAACGCGAGAGTCGTCAGTGTAGATAATCGCGGTAAAGGCATCCGTGACGCAACGCACGAGCTTATCCAAATCAGGCCGCTTGATAGCCCAGCTTCTCTTTCTCTTCGGAAGACTCTTAGGCTTCGGTATCCAGAACTTAACTTTTAATTCTACCGGCCCGTCCCAGGGACAGCTAGGTAAAACCTTATCCTGGATAGCGCGCTTGAGATCGCTCTCCCATGCTTTATGCTTTGGATTAGTAGAAGTGGTGATTATACGTTTCGTGGCAGGATGAAAGAAAGACTTTGTGCTTCCTTTCGATTGTGGGATACCCCTTAATGTAAACTTGATTGATTCCATCAGACCTCTACTTTTATCTTATCTCTCGCTGACAGATGCTTGAGTTTAAAGGTCTGCCTCTGGCCATCAATGGAAACCGGGAAGCTAGTGATCCCCTTCTCGCGCATTTCGGAAATCATTTCCTCTTCGACCTTATTCTTTTCATCTTGGGTGTCTTCGACTTTCTTCTTGAAGCCCAAAAACTTCTCCGCGAGATCTTCAAGCTTGGCCAAAGGGCCCTTAAATAATGTCTTCTGCTTACCCATTTTACCCTCCTTACCTTTTGTAAAATTTTAGAAAAGGAATTTCAATGTCATACACCGTTCCAAACAATATTAGGGAAATACTTCTTAACCTAAACCATCTGTTTTTATAATCCTCTATCCTGCCGGTATGCCAATGAACCCAAAGAAACTTCGATACAAACGCGTAACATTTCAAATCCCCATGCTGCTGGTTTTTTTCGATCTTCATAGCTTCTTCTGCATATCAATTATGATCTCTTCCGCCTCCTTGTGGGTCAGCTCTGAGTAGTCAGCCTTGTTGTACTTCACGAAGTATTGCTTAACATCTATGTTCTTTTGGGTGTGGAACGCCTGTATGGCCGTAATTTGAGCCTCTGAGGCGGGCTGAGGGGCGATTGGGTCGGCAACGGGTGTCGTAGGGTCCTGTGACGGCTTTAAAGCCCCTAGATCGCCCTTTTCAGGCACTTTAGCCTCTTCTGCCGGCTTACCGCTGATATACTCGGTCCAGGTAAACTGACCATCCTTGATCGCGTTCAGGGCCCCATGTAGATCAAACACCTGATCCGCGGTAAGTCTCTTCGCAGGACAGCCGGTGTGAAGCTCTATCTCTGAGGGCACGACACCGATCAAAGAGAACTCATCAAGTAGCTGCCTGATCGCGGCTTCGGGATCTTTGTCAACGCCCGTCTTCACCGTGGCGTTAATGTTTTCAGTCGCCTCATCAATAATGTGTTGAGGTATTAACCTCAACCCATTATTTCTGATAGTCTTTGAAGCGAGAGCCGACTCTTTCTGCATTACTTCATCTTCCGTGGCCCTGACAATAAAAATCTTCTCACCCTTGCTGTTGAGCCTTTCGCCGAGGACATCCCGGTTATAAGCGTTCTTGCGCTCGACTATCTTCTCGATAGTTATATCCTTGCTGTAAGAAATGTTTGTCTCAAGATCGATGACGGTTATCTTGATAATCCGCTTCAATGCACCCTCAAAGATCGCCGTCTGGAGTGTCTTGATATTGCCCCACCTTCGCATCATTTCTTCGGCGAAACGTATGCTTGGGCCTACAGCGTAATTATCTACCCACTGGTTGCCTCGCTTAACCTTACCTACGGGCTTGTTGTAAAGAGATTTCCTTGCGAAAGTAAGGTTCAGGCAGCTGTTCTTGATCTTAGTCCGCGCATCCTCTTCATTCCGAGGCCGGTGCATAGCCATAACATAGGCAGACTCGACTTCTGCCTTTGCTGCGGCTGCTACGGCCGCTGAGGATACCTCTACTGCCATCTCGGAAGTAACCCCACCGAAATCCTTACTGATCTTAGCAAGCTCTTGACTACTCTGTTGCATGGCGCCAGGCATCGGTTCCTTTCTTAATGGCTCTGGTTGCTTTTCTTGGTTCATGTTTTCCTCCTGTTTTAGATGATTTTGATAAAGATACAAACACCCGTTTGCTATTAAAAAACTTACAACTGCCATTGGCAGCGAAGCCGCAGAAACGAACCGAACACCACCAATCAGTTGATCTGGCAGGAGTAAATATTCCTTTATCGATGACAAGGCAAGCTCTTTCAAATCGAGCCTTTGCCGTCATAAAATCGCTAAGATTTCGGTGCGTTTTATATGAAGTAAGATAAGGCTCCCTCGTGGCAGTGCTTTTCACCAAATTGTCAGCCCAAATCTGGTCAGGAATTTTCTTATCAATAACATACTTAGCCATAGCATAGTAAGAAAACTGCTCGGAAAAGTCTGCTGTTCTTTGACCGGGATTCTTGTTGGCTGTTTTCAAGTCTCTAAGGATAGACACGGTATCAAGCTTCCCGGTCGTTCCGTCAATAATCTCTTTCTCCTCATCAACGTCCATCGTCCCGGATAGGTTATAAGGATAACCGCCACACTCGATCACCCACTGCCTTTCAATGCCTTCCTCTTTAGGAGAAAGTTTGGGCGCCAATTCTGTGAGGTGTAAAGTCGCTAGTTTCACTGATTCATCGATACAGGTATCCCGGACTTTATCAAGACCCTTCGCCTTCTCGTCATCATCGAGGATCACCGGCGACTCGTTCCAAACCTTAACGAACTCATCCCTGGCAACATCCTTTATAAAGTCTATGCTCATCGGTAGCCCTTTATTCTGTGCTTTATGGGTAAGACTTCTTTGCGCGACTTTGTGAGCAGACCTACCTAAGAGCAAGGCTACTCCGGGCGGGGCTTTGTGGCCGAGGATGTAAATTCTATGAAACTGCTCTCCGCATTTAAAGAGAGTGTCTATGTGGCTCTGGTGAAGTTGTGGTTTTTCTTTCATTTCTTGATAAGTTTACTTGCCTCGATCAATAACTCACCTATCACCTTAAGCATTTCTGGTTTAGAGTTGACAAAAACAAAGGCGTTAAGGTTTTGGTGCGTTGTTAAAGTTATCGTCTTATTGTCAGTGACTATAGCTCTAACCAACCGCGTCTTGACGCCGCTCTGAGTTTTAACTTCTTGCGTAAGCTCATATCTTCTCTCAGTGCTTATCTCTCTAACCTTCATTGTAAAACTCCTTTCCCAGCCTTACACGCCAACTCTCTTCCATCGAAGACTATTTCAGATAGTCCATACCATGATCCCAGCTCGAATCTTAGATGAGCAGATTGAGTCGCAAAAACCATAAGATTCTCTAGCCTGTTGTCTGATTTTATCTTATTTATATGATGTACTTCTTCCTCGTCCTTAAGGAATCTCCCAAGTTCTTTCTCCGCAACAAGCCTATGCTCAAAAACATACCTCTCTCTGTTAGCAAAAGGATGGTTGGGACTATGTATGAAGATATATCCTTTATGATTTACACTCCTCCCACCTTTCCAGTTAGGATTGTTTTTCCCAGAAAAATCAGCATGGTTCTTAGCGATATTTTCCCTCGCTTCTTTAGTTTTTTTGTATACTCTTTCTGACATTTTTACTCCTTTTAAATTGGCGGGTAGGTAGACGAGTTGCGCTCGCCAAGGATTGGCCTTGGAAACTACCTACCACACCAATGTTAATTTCGGGATTCTTTACCATGCGCAACTCGTTTTAATTTTGTGGAAGTTTTTATCTTACGGTAATTAGAAATGGCTCGATCAAGAAGAAAACATATAGGTCTGCCTTCCTCTCTGCTTGTCTCAGCAAGCCATTTATGGTTTGCTTCAGAGATTAAGGAAGTAATCTTAATTTTCATACCCATAACTTACCATACTCTTACGGTAGCTGTCAAGAAATTTCTTAGAACGTCTTGGGATTTTTCTCTGAGGCGTCAGTACCTCCTGATGGAATACCGCCTGGAGAGGGAGCCCTAGTACCCGGCGGATTCATAGGTGGCGGAAATGCACCATTATCCTTGGGCGGTTCTTCCTGTGATGCCAAACCGCCTTCTGCTTTCTCTGCTTCCTTTGCCACATCGTCAATCACCGGACTTGTCCTCTTGGGAGGCTCCTGCGTAATGAACACAAACCCCATCTTCTTAAGCCTTGTCAGGATCTCAGCGATATCTGCTTCATACTTGCTGACCTTTGCGGTGTACTGGTTTATCAGGTCTATCTTCGTAATCAGCGTTATCCGATCCTGCTTATACTGCTCTTTGTACTTACGCACATCCTTGGAAGTATGCTCTGTCCAATCCGGTTTATGTTCCTCTAACTTCACTTTCAATTCGCCTAAGCTCTTAAGGTTTAGCATTGTCCATTCCTTTCTCTTTAAAATGTTTGTTTAAATCCTCTACAATCTTGTGCATGTTAGGTATCCAGTTCTTATTGAGCTTGCGCTCCTTCTCCCCCATCTCCGGGGAATCCACTGGGGCCCAACCGAAACCTGTTGGACTTCCATAAGAACCCATAAATTCTATGAAATCTAATTTAGGGCTTACATAAGCTGAACCTTCATCGGTGTGTCCTTCACTTTCTATTTCTATCATCCTACGCGATCCTTTGTATACTCCGGTGATCATAAGTTCGTTGTATCGCTTGATGTTCGCCTTGATCGAACCGGCCGCCCACTGTGCCTGGGTTTCGAGATCAGATCCCTTCGCGGCCTTCACGCCAAATTGAAATCCACTTTCTCCTGCTTCACATTCACGAATGGCTAATAAAATTACCTTCTCATATGAATTTAATTTGTATTCATGGGCTACCTTAAGAATAATAGGCCATTCATTTTCAAATCTAAAGTGTTTTTTTCCTTCTGCCATAATCTCCGCGTTTAATATGAACAATGACATGACAATTAGGGCAAAGTAACTTACATTTTTCAATTTCTCTCTTAGCCTTAACCCGCCCATTAGGATATCTTGCCCATTGTGATATACCAAATTCTTTTTGGGAAGGATCTTTATGATGCCATTGTAATGCTTCAAGCACTTTTTCCCATCCACATTCTTCACACTTGCCTCCACGATTTCTCTTTAAATCTAAGTATCCTTCATAATATCTTGCCCAAGTCTTCCGAGCTCGTTGTCTAATTATTTTTTTGTTTTTCTCCCCATATTCTTTCCAATACTGGTGTAATCTTATTTTATTTTTTTCACGATATTTAGCTTGATATTCATAAATTTGCTTCTTGCGTGCTAGATAACTTAAATGGCTTGAACATTTAGGACTACAAGTTTTAGCAAGAGGATGCCATGCGTCTGGTTTAAATTTTTTATTGCATACTTCACAATAACGCATAGTTAAATTATGTGCTAATAGCTATATCTTGTCAAGCTGTTTTTTTATATTCTTTTGCTATTTCAAAGAACCATTAAGCAATCCCGCTCTCTCGTAATCCAGTATTCCTTATCATCTATCTCAATCTTATATGCCATGCCTTTTAAAAAATGCACCTTATCCCCGGGTTTTACTGTCGTCAATTCAAACTCAGGTAGGCCATGAGACTGCCCAGGCCCAACATCAATCACTTTTCCCTTTACAACCTGTTTTTTGGTTTCACCTACTGTCACTACCTTGCTTTCCGCCTTAAGT
>SDBU01004674.1_pt1 | contig 16706 bp, 31 predicted proteins | sample 2277071 | NCBI WGS metagenome assembly SDBU01 (sample SAMN10397929, study PRJNA504765) | marine sediment metagenome | isolation source: marine sediment core GS08_GC12, 126 cmbsf | place: Arctic Ocean: Gakkel Ridge, Loki's castle | collected 2008
ATATTCTCAATATCAATATCATCCGGGTCCGGATTGAGTGGGTCAATCTGCCCGCCGGTGGATAGTGTTATGGTTGAATCTTTCATACTAACTCCCTGTAGCCGCAAAAAGTTCAGCACCAGTATATTCTTCTCGCAACGCAATCAGGCATATCTCTTGGTCATACTTATTCTTGAACTCTGCAATTTTTTCAGTGCCTTTTTCTGAGCGGCACATAATCAAATACTTCATTTTGTTCTCCATTAAACAAAGGTACGAATTCCGGATACCATCGCTGCATCAAAATAGCAGTCTCTAAATTTTGCTCGTCGATTGACATTTCAGAGTTATACATAAACCAATCCCATACACCCCCAACTCTATCCAGGGCCGTCTCACTCGCATGTTTATCGTGCGGGAATGGGTTCCGCGTTAATCTACACACTTTGCCGCCAAGTGATTGAATAGCTTGAATCTCATTCAGAAATCTTACATCACCACATAATATTATTTCTGCCCTACTTTGCAGCACTGCCACCTTCCATTGACGCACCCAATAGTCTGGGTCCAGAATCCGGAACCAGCCCGTGCCGACGATCTGTAAAACTTCCCGGACAGTCTTGCCGCAAGACAGCATTGTATTTTTGTTATTTTCTATGAAGTCCTCATCCTGGGTTCTTTCCCGCCAATCACCCGGACAAAAATATTCCTGCACAAAATCCTTGAGGGGCCCTGCAAAACTAATGATCTCCACAGCCCGATGATTTTTCGTGAATACTTCATTCAGGTAATTCACCGCTGTTGTTTTGCCGCCTTGCTTCCTGGCTGAAAATGCTATGATTTTTTGATTACTCATACTATTCTCCCTATAGTTTTTATCCTTGCTTCTAATTCTCTTATCTTCACTTCATACTCCTCTAGTAATTGTTTAGTTTTTTTCTTAGTGATGGCTTTTGGACTAATGGATACCTTCTGACATTCCTCGCAGGGTTGAGGTGTCCAGTACACAATATCCCCACTAGGTACTGTATTTAATGCTCCACAGTGCGGACACTTAGTTTGCATTCTTCTTCCTTTTCTTCTTAGCTTCCTCGTATCGTGCCCAGGCCGCGTACCATTTTTTGCAGTCAAACGGCCTTACCTTGTCGCCCTTGCCATAATCAGACTTTCCAGACATACTGCTATTATACACCATAAAAACCAAAAGTCAAGCAACTATTTTTGTAAATCTTTCCGCAATGTTAGATAGCTGCTTAACAGATTAGAGTCCCTGTATTCCGGGGTAATGTATCCCTAGGCTACTACAAAACCCACACAATCTGGCATCATGCTTCTCGGCAGTAAACTGCTTCTCTATACCCGCTCGAACCTTGTCAGACAATTCACGATCCACATGCCCATCTATTCGCACCGTAGCATTGACTCTGGGGCGAATCTTCCTGATCCTGGCGTATGCTGTAAAATGATTTTTACTATTAGCATCACGACAAAGATATGGCCGGGGTGTTCCAGACAATATGCCCACAAATTCGTGTTTCTCCCATTTGCCAAGTCCACCAAAACCCTTACGGACTTGAAAAACCTCAACTTCTTCATCAAACTCATACTGCCTGTTACTAATAAACATAGCTTTCTCCTTTATTGGTCTGACATCCTAATTTTTCCATACTTTGCCGCACTTAGAACAGTGCCAGTGAATATATACCTCCCCGTTATCAAAGCCCCTCCGCAAATTAGCATGCCAGTAGTGCCCGCAAATTACCCGACACCAAAACTCCTTAACCTTTCTTTTCAACCACTTCATGTCGTCCGTCTCCCTTTGCTAGTTCCTCATTCAATTGATCCGCACTGTATTGCATCCCGGCCAGGAATGCGTCCAGGCACATTGTTGCATGGTCATAAGCACTACCCGCGTTGTCCCACCATTTCAGAAACGCTTGACCCGATCCCGAAGATTTTGATCTTCTTAATCCTAGCAAATTTTCGATAAGGCCCATAATTTTCTCCTATATCCACATAATTATTATCATCAATACTGTTAATCTCCAAATTCGCTTAGACATCCTATCCCCTTAAACCTTTTCAATCGTACAGCTACATACTAAAGCCAGTTGCTCACGAGCCGAATTACTAAACCGAATAGCTTGGAGCAGTGCAAATGTCTGCTCCCTTTCAATAGCTATCGCTACCCAGTATGCCGCACGAGCAACATTGACAGCCGCCTGATTTACCGCCCTGACCCACACTTTCTCACCCGGAATATCGGCTACTTCAATACTACCAATATTGGCCTGTATCTTATCCGCAGACTCGTGGGTACGATCCATAGCCATTAACCAGTTAACAGACCATTCCCGCCAATGGAAATCTTCACAAACTTCTCTAACATCCCAGATAAGCCGGTGGATAAACTCGTGCAATAAATTACAATTCAGTTTAACTCCTTCGGCCTGTCAAACGCCGCCAATGTCTCGTCCACTATGCAATACAGTTGATCCCGCAGCCAATCCACATCCTTCTGCTCGTACTCGTAATTGGGACCAGCCAGATTTATAAGCAGTCCTGCTTGTCTCCGGATCTTATCCAGCCGGGCACGAGCCAGGCGGCCAAACTTTTCATGTTTGGTTTCAGGCATTTCATTCTCCTGCTTCCAATTTCTTCAACGCCCGCTGCATACGTCTGATAAGGTTTCGGCGAGCTTCCATAAAGTCTGATCGATCTTCCTCATTGATTGCTCTACGTGCAATTACGTATTCAGAACCTGTCCCGCAACTATTCAATGGGCATCCAGAACATCCTACATACAATCCACATAGAGCACAATTTACCCGCCAAGGAAAAGACTCACGCTCTTGCCAACAGCCTGACAACCCTTTCCACTTCTCAATCGACACGATCAATGCCGTCTTAGAATTCAAACCCCCTAGTTCTTCTATCCGTTTCTCCATCTCTTTCTTCGTCATTTCATTCTCCACTACATAAGTATATAGTATAGTTTGTCATTTGTCAAACTACTTACTTGGAATTTCTCCGGTTATTTCGTGGTAGTCCGCATCCGTTCGACATCTTACCTTATTTTGGTACCATAGCCGCACTCCGCACTTGCAGGTGAATTCGTGCCGCATCCCCAGGTAGCGAACCAGTCCGGGATCTTTACAAGGTCGTACACTCACTTCATGGTTTTTCATCGTTAATTTCCTTTACTTCTGGAATGCGGCACGAATTCACCTGCATGATTTTTCTCCCAAATCCGCTGGCTCAATCTAAATCGTTCTTTTTCAGCCCGATGATTTCCTTTATCCAACAGGACTATTTGCTGCTCATCCGTTCGGGCGTTTCGCCGCTCAGTACATTCCGCCGCACTGTCCTGGCGGCGTTTCTTATCTTTGCATCCACGCTTCATAGTTTACCCTCTCAAAACGTCGATTCAATCAGTCCGGAAACCGTGACCAGGACCGATTCTTGGTTGAACCGATTACAGTAACTATTGCGAATATGATACACTTTCACTTGTGTATCCGCATTTTCCCATTGTGGGATAATCAGTACCAGGATTTTGCACTGCTCTTGAATAATTTTGCCATGTGCATTTTTCCATAAGCCGAATCCATCCAGGACCGTAAAGCCGTCCGGAAATCTGGGAATCACGCAATCCGCAATAAAATCATAAAATTCCCTGTCGCATACTTGCCGCTCGTTCGGACGATCCCTGCCAAAATACATTTCAATTTTATACATAGCTAATTTCCTTTACTTTGTCCCTTTGTTTTTTCCGTAAATTTGCCAATCGGCATTACATAATGCTTCGGCATAGGTCCATATAACTTCTCGTAGTGTTTTTTATAGTTTTGCGAGTTGTCATACCGGGTATAAAGCCAACCGTCTTTAATCTTTACCATTGGCCAAACCAAAACGTCCAAAAAATCGGTAGGCACCTTTTTATTATCCTGCCATTCAAAACTGGCTTGGAAGCACACACACTTGATCCCGTCGATGTAGTAGTCTCCAATCCAGGACATAACATACATGGTGTGTGTTTTCTTATCAAGCCAACTAAATCCCGATTCGCCGTGCATAATTTTCTCCGATCTATTTATAGCCTACAATACTTTCGATAGGCTGTCAAACAGAAAATAATTTATTTTATATTGGCAAGTCCTTTTTAATCCGCTTGTAAACAACCCAAATTATAGCTTGTAATTGACAGGGTTCATAACCGTACTCGTCCGATAATTCCTGGATGATTTCGGTCATCGCGGCATATTCGCCCTTGTTTATCATTTTAGTTATGAATCCGGCGGCATTCCAAATATGCTGATCGACAGTAACGTACCGACGATCCAAGGGATTGATTATATTCCGGTAAAACGATTTCGTTTTATACGCCCGTTCGCCCAGGACCGATAAAATGTAACCTTCGCGGCAATCTTCATTATCGGACTGCCAACCCTCTATAAAATTCAAAATTGCTATTGCCTTCTGTAACTGTCTTTTGTAGGTACTAATCACCACGCCGCCAACGTCCGATAAAATCAAGTATCCATAAATCAGTTTTTCAGCTTGCTTTTTATTCAATTCCCATTCAACAGCCGGACTAAGGGCCGATAACACCCCGCAAACAATTTCACAGGGGATGTGGTGGCGATCCGCAATGCTATCGACCCATTCACAAGCATTTGCGTACCAATCCTCACCGTCCGATAACTCCTCCGGTGTAGCTTGCGAAATAATTTCCCGAAAGGTCCGTTTTATCCTACGTTTTCCTAATTTCAATACTAGGTTCATTGTTTACCCCTTATAAACTTTACATATGTTCTGCTATTTCGTCCCCATTCAATCAAAATACCTGTTGTATATCGTTGCAGTAGCTTCCACCATCCAGCATTGTATTTATGTAAATGCCGCTCAATTTTATTTACTAAATCCATAATTTTCTCCGATCCCTTGCAGTTTACAATCCAACTGCTATGCTGTCAAACAATTATATCCCACACTCTGCCAGAAATTTATCCCGGCGAAATCGTTCATCGTCGGACTGAAACATATTGAAATTAGACGCAAACAAATCTGCCAATTCCTGAGCAATATGTTCAATCCTTATACGTGCTGGATGATTTATTCCCACCGGGATATGATTTTTAACTATTCCTGCAATCGTTTCATAATGTTTTATAGTGAGAACCATAGTTAATTTTCTCCGATTGTTTGTCCCTGTCCGCCAAAATCCGGGACTTTACCCATCGATCAAACTCAGCCACATCGTGGGGGGATAATTTTACTACCAAACCGTGGTCAAACTTCAAATACCCCCTGCCAGTATCCTCAACAGCTCCATAAATCATTCTATTCCCTCTCTACAATCTACAATCTGCAACCCTAGCTTATATATCTCATTGTGAAACCAGTCAATCGCCCCCCTATCCGCTTCGGTGTGGTAGGATTTATGCTTTTGTAGTTGCTCATTACCCCCAGGTCCATCCGATTCGATTTCAGTCGATAATTTTGTATTGTCGTATAATGCCAGGTTGTTTATGTTTAGGCTGTAAAATTTATGATATTGCAATCTGCGAATAGTAAGCGAGTACGTTTCTCGCGTCTCCCCAGGTAGTCCGATAATTATGTTGCCGATGATTTTGATTCCTGCTCGGTTCAAAGCAAGTGCCGCCTTATGAATTGTCGATTCACTCTGCGGTTTATTCATAGCTTGCAATATACTATTATTGAATGATTCAATACCTAATTCAACGTATTTCACGCCCGCGACTTTCAGGAAATCAATAAACCCGGGTTTGCAGATTTGATTGCAAGTTGTCTGTACTATGAAACCCTGAAAATTGGGGTTTTTCCAGTGTAAATAATCTGCTATGCTGGATAACCATTTATAATTTTTTGCTTGCCCAAAAGTTTTATCATTCAAATATACCAGTTTATATTCTAAAGGAAAGAATAATTCTACTTGATTCTCAATTTCACACCAGTTTTTCTCTGTTATCTTATTATCTACTGCACAAAATTTGCAGTTGTGTTTGCACCCATCCGATAATTCCAGACGCGGAATCGTCCGGTAGTTTTCAAATAATTTATAGTCCGTGCCGTATTTGTAGGGAATGCTGGACGTTTCGCAAAATCGCCGAATCGAATCATACCAATATCCGTCGCTATCCCCTATATCATACGGATCAACGTTTGGCTTACAGCATCCGCCGATGATAATAGCAGGCCAATTTATTGACAGACTGCCTAAAATTTCCTCTATTATTCCTTTGTTACTGTCCATGCAACTAAAAAACATGTAATCTATATCATCGTCCGATAACTTCTCAATCGCCTTGCTAATATCGGTAACGATATACAATTCCCGATCCCAGTCATCCGGGAGAGTATAGGATAATTCCGCAATCCAAACGGGTATCTCCCAGAAGTGATCCGGCTTATAGAATCCATCCGATTCCTTATTATGCCAGAATGTCCGATAATACTTTGCCGCTATGTCATCCGGGCAATCGGCATTTATGAGATTAGTACTGATCTGTACAAATACACAATTCATTTTATTTTATTTTCTCTAAGAGTATTACTAAATCTATATCAGCAACATCAGCAGCACGAGCAGCAGCACGATTTTTACCCGATAGCCAATTATCAGCCCATCGATTCCATTGCTCATTCTTACATACTGCTTTACCGCATCGAATCGCAAATTCTACCCGTTTTTCAAGAGATATATTTGGGACCGGGATTTCCTCTAGCAGTGCACAATGCCGCCAAGCAGATTTTGTATGATCTGCTACAAAATCGCCCGATACCTTACAGGAAAATAGTCTCGGATCTTCAATATTGGCATGTATCGGGTTAAAAATTACTGCCAATTTAGGGTTATAGTAAGTATGGAATCCGTTCCAGCACAGTTTTATCGGACCTTTGACCGATTTTCGCTTGCCAAGTTCTCACCTATTACACTGGCCGGACGATGATTTCATGCTTTGTGTCAATAGTTTATACTTCACTTACTTACCCCCTATTTTTAGCCAGGTTGTGAATCCCTGAAAACAAAGAGGACATAAATCCCATTGCTCTCGGAAGGGGCGTGGTCCCGATAAACATACAACGACTTGGAACCACTTCTCCAACTCTTTACATTCTTCACTAATTGTGCCACACCTATCACACTTTAATATATTCATAATTTATTTCCTTCCTCAATCAATCTCCCTCTTGAATATGTCGTTTCAAATCGTGGGCCAAATGCCAAACCGATAAAATCTGCTCGGCAAGAGCCTTTTGTGCTTGTTTACCCCTTCCGGCTTTTCCCTCTTGTAAAGTCATCGCACAATGCCATAAATCCGCGATCTGAATTTCCTCAATCGGTAAGGTTTTTTCGTCTGAACCACCTTTTGCCATTGTAACATTTTTACTCATTCTATTTTCTCCAGTCTAGCTTAATACTACCATACTTTCGGGTGTTTGTCAAGAATTTATTTTAAGTTTACTCATATTTTGTCATAGTACAATTCCGGGGTTGTCGATAACTAACCGAGCTAAATATGCTTGGAACGTAAGCAAGTCATCCGGTGATAGGTTCGCTTGGATTGTTTCTAGCGATTCGGGCAATAAATGACTACCAAATCTTACGGCACCGTGAAACCATAAATAATAGTATGCGTCCCATAACTGCTCGCTGATGGTTCCATAATCCCGCAGGTATGTTACGTCATCAAGCATACGATCCATCAAGTCTTTTAGGTTCATTATTTTCCTTTCTACAATCCGCAATCCGATAAGAACTTTTCGCGATCAAACCGGGCATTATCCAATGCAAATAGGTCCGCCAGTCTGTTGGCAATCTCTTTACAGTGTCCGTCCACTGTTGCTAGATTAGGATTAGTTCTAGCACGATAAATTATTCCTGCAATCTGCTTATGATACCTTCGTGTAAATGCCATTGTCTATCTCCAATCTGAAATTTTGTAAATAGTTATCCATACTCCAGCAATAATATAACCCGTGTGTTTTGTCGTACCGTCTGCCATATCACAATACATTTTATCGCAGTGTTTCCGGTATAAATGGTTTAGCAACCATTTACGAGGATATTTACTATCTATGTGATAATAGTTACCAAGGTTGTCAATCCCTAAATATCTCACTATCTTATCCTTTCCAGGATAACCCGTAGGCCATTGCGAATAATACGAAGACCCCATACATTACCACACAACCGACGGCGGCATAGCATAACATTCTCATAATCTTATCCCTTTTTGTAATAGGACTAACAATCATCTTCACAGTACCGGGCGTACCCCAGCGGTTCCCAGTGGTTTGAGTCACAAACTTGAGCTGTTATATGGCCATCACTATCAATACGAACTTTGTCGTAAGTGCCATTTGATAGAATCATTGATTTTATTTCGGCGTTAGTCATTCAATTTCCCTTTTTGCAATAGTATGCAATCAATACCATAATGCCTGTTTGCATACAGCCGATTAGTAAACTATAAAATAATGTATCCATGTTGCAATAATACATAACGAATTGCAGTTTGTCAAGTGGTTTTTATTTGTGATTTCGTGTGATTTCACGCTGTAACACTGTAAGTATAGTAGCGGCAATGGTTTATAGTGGAAAAAGTTTTTTTATGTTACAGCATGTGATTTCGTACTATTGATATAAGTCGTTATGCAACAAGGCTTTATAGCGATTTGTGATTGTAATCTCTTATTATTACTACTAATAGTAAGATAAATATAATAATAGTACCATATAGTACTAATATAGAAGTATATAGGCAATTAACTTGGCATTTTTGCCGTTTGCTGTGCACAAATCGTTGCAACCCTTGCCCGGATCAATACTTATATCAATAGCACGAAATCACATTGAGTAACACAGAATCACAAATCGCTATAAGTCCTGCTTATACCTGCATTTATATCAATAGCACGAAATCACACTTTTGCAACGCTTTGCCTACTTATACCCTATACATTGCCTTATCGTTGCAATACTACCTTACATCAAGCGTTATGTGTTATATACTTACCTAATATAGGCATAGTATGTTATATAGCCATATAACACAGGCATATTATGTTATGTATCTATCTAACATAGCGGTATTGTAAGTGCATGCGTCTAACACTGGGCGTTATCGAACGCTGAACTGCATTGCGGTATAGTTATCGGACGGGGGTAGGTGGGAAGTTAGGCGGTATCGAGCATTGAATCGATGCGGTTAAAAGGTTCCTCCCGCTCAAAAGCCTGACTCCCTTATTCCTAACTGCAATGACTCCCCATTCAAGAAAGCTAATTTACTTGACTCCCTGGCTACATAGCTCTTGACTCTGTCACAATTTATATACTAGTTATTGTGACAGCCCCGACACCTTATTATTATACACAAATATATTACTACACATATATAGTATGCTTGACTCCCTAATACTACGTATATGTAGTATCGGTCTATAAGTATATAGACTAAACTCCCTATTCGGTACACATATATATAGACTTATGAAGTTTTTAACCATTTAACAACAATTCTTCCAAGTTTTCTTGACTTTAGTCCGATATGTGGTATAATATAAGTATGGGAAAGTCAAAATTAGAGGAGTAACCATATTATGACAAACCAAAACCAAAAAGAAATGACTAAATACAAATGCCATAAAGAAGTCTGGGCATTGAAAATCGCCAGTATAGACTTTGAAACTTCAACTGTGGATAGTGAGGGTCATCGAGTAGATGGTGGAGCAACGATTAGACCGGCTGATGAAGGCTATGGTCCGTTCCGAGTAGATGCGGAATATGTAAGCAAGCATAGCCCTAGACCGGGTGGCTATTGCGTTGTGTACGAGGATGGATATAAATCATTCTCTTCGGCTGAGGCTTTTGAGGATGGATATACGAAAATAGATTGACGTGGAGCCTGGGAGATAACCACGCTAAAAAACATCCAGGCAACACTGGGACAGTAGCCGTACTGTGGGCTGCCTATAAAACGTGATCGATCATCACAAGGCAGAAAACGGCGATTAACAAGGCATTGGCCATGCCACCCGACCCAGCTTTTGAATGCAGCACGGCAGTATGGCGACGGGTTCTGCATTCCCGGCCCACTCATCGGTAAAAGCCCGATACTGCCGTTTGAAAGGAAGCGATGGCGATACGAATACGGATTGTAAACGGTATGACGATTGCATTGTGTGCTGCACGATCCGAACCTATGCCCGATGATTTGTACTTGAGTGATGCGGTTCATCACGCACTATTGACCAAATTTGTATTGGACTGGCACTCGGAAGGAATATTGCCTGATATACAACTTGCCGACCTTGCCGTTTTGAAAGAAATGATGAATCTTAGAGACGTTGAAATAATCCTATCAGAAGAAATGAGGAATCAAATAAAGCTTAGGATAGCCGCAGTAGAATCAACGATCTTACTCTCAAACAACGTCTATAGAGATTTATTTTTATCACACTTAGATACGAAACGCGAACCCTCTCAACCATTGATAGATGCTGTTAAATTGCATGAGGAATTTGTGGTAGAGGAGTAATATGCCAAAGGGCACCAAAGTACATAATACCTATTCGGCCTTACTACGAAAAGGCTATACAAAAGCGAAGTCCGCCCGGATAGCTCAAAGCAAATCAGGACAAGCCTTGTCAACCGGCAAACCCTCTAAAAAATTATACAGGAGCAAATAATGGCCAATCGGAATGTGTTCACAAACTATTTGACAATACGGAAAGCAGTTGCAGCCAACGATACTGCCCTGGCCGCTGATACATGGGATAGTGTACCGGCAAAACGGGTGAAAATAAGCAGCGATGCGACTTCATTGAAACTGATGGCGTATGGTGTTGGCACGGTAAATGGCACGGCCCTGGTGAACATCTATGGCGGGCACGGGCAGGAACCGGGGCAACCGGCAATACTATTAGCCAGTATCACATTCACGCTCGGAACCATGCAGTGTAACCACACGCCGGACGGGGCGGAACGGGTGGCACTGACAAATAACTTCTACTTTGATACCGTGGCGGAAACGGGAGCGGGCGGTGTGGCGGACCTGCGAGTCGGGAATGACAGCGGGAATGATCGGATCGGCCTGGCAATCATACGGATGACCGGCGAGAGTTGGATCTACGCGGAAATTCATACACTAACTACTATCAATCCCATTACTATAGTGGGAGCTTGGGTGAATGAGACAATACCTGAAACCTAAAATTAGGAGAACCACATGAAATTACAACCAACATCGAACTACGTGATCTTGAAAGATCAGAAGAAAAAGGATGAGACGACGGAAGGCGGCATTGTACTTCCGCAAGGAAGCCGAGAAAACGAACACTTTGAGGCAGAAATACTTGCCATCGGACCGTTGGTAAACAAGATGTCGGAAGAAGAAAAGAAGAATCCGGTTATTGAAGTAGGAGATACGGCAATATACGAGAATGACTATAGTGTACCGATCCACATCGGCGGTGAAACTTTCCGTATTGTTCCATCTTCTCGAATCTGTGCGGTGATAAAATCAGGAGTAACTGCATGAATATTCAATTAGATCAAACAATAAAACTAAAATCAGGAAATTGCAAGGGTAAGATACTGCCGGAAGGCGATAGTACAGGAACTTGCTATTTAGTACAACTTCTCGAAACCCCCGATGGTGAGAATCAGCTTGTCAAAATGTCCACTGGTGAGAATTTTGAGAAGAATTATCCGATTGGCAGTAAACTTATTGTATTAAAGAGTAATGTTTGGAACTATACCCAAAAGATTTTGGTTAATGGCGGCGTTGTATCAGAACAGCGAATAGTTTTTCATATATCAGACATACTTGGAACAGTTGTGGATACTGAGGGGCAGAGCGACGGAACAGGCAATAGAAAATAGTTTAGAGATTACATCGGACTCGACCACCAATAATCGGGATATGGTTATTCGGATGATCGAGTCCGGGGTGGATGAAAAGGATATTCCGTATATCCTTGGTGCTGATAAACGTCACAGTATAGCGTCCTGGGAGAATCAAGATCCACAGGTTCGCCACCTGTTTGATAAGGCACGAGAAGTGGTGCTAAACAAAGTAGAGAATAGCCTGCTTCGGATGGCCCTAGGCGGAACGCTAATCACGATCAAGACAGGTACGAGTAAATCAGGAGAGAATATTGATGAGACTACTGTGAAGGAAATTGGGGGCGACTTCAAGGCGGCGGCCCAGATTTTGAAACTATTCCGCCCGGATGTATGGGCTGCACTTGGGACTGAGGAGCAGCCAGAGCAAGCCAAAACTACGGCACAGATTGCGGATGCGGAAGAAGCACGGATGAAGAAATTGGGCGGGAAATTTTTAGAGGCAATACAATCAAAAGTAGTGGCAGTACAATCGAGATCGATTTAACTCCGGATAAGTTCCTGGAAAACATTCCCGCGACTATCCCGGAGAATCTGGAATTCCGCACGAAACTCGGACGGATGTGTGCCGAATCTACAGACGCACAGGAAGTTCTGCTGTATTTGGTCCGTCAAGATCCCCGGATTGCATTCAAGACACTATTTTTCACTTTCAATCCGAAGAACGCTCCCGGCTATCGAAATATGCCGTTCATTACGTGGCCTATTCAGGATGAACTAATTAACGAGTTGCAAGACGGAATTGTTAATGAACATGATATTCTGGTAGATAAAAGTAGGGACGAAGGGGCATCATGGTTAAATTTGGGAATGTTTTTCTATCATTGGTTATTTATTCCGGATTCTCAATTCTTAATTGGCTCTAGGAAGATTGATTTAGTGGATAGAACCGGGGATAGAAACTCGCTATTTTGGAAATTAGATTACTTAGTAAAGAATCTTCCAAAATGGATGGCTCCTGAATTTACAAGAAATTTTTGCCGCACAGAAAATCTACAAAATGGCTCCACTATTGTCGGGGAAACCACAACCGAAAATTTTGCTGCTGGTGGAAGGTGTACCGCTATATTATTAGACGAGTTAGCTCGTGTAGATGCTAGCATTGCCCAAGGAATTTTGGATGCTTCCTCCGATGTCACAAATTGTAGAATAATAAACAGTACCCATACTACCGCAGCACATCCGTACTGCAAACTACGAAGGGGCATTACGGCAAAGATTAAAGTTTTCGTCCTGCCCTGGTGGAAAGATCCCCGGAAGAATGATGGCCTATATCAATCACCAGATTATAGCATGGTTACTTTGCATGATATTCAGTATTGGCGGGATCGCTTTCCTGGGCTGTTTGATGAAGTGCATGAAGGCATACCATTCAATACAAAAGATGTTGAGGTTGAATCTGTTTTATCCGGTGAAGAACATGTCCTGTTTGTGGCTGACGGCAGTGGTAAGTGGAGATCGCCCTGGTATGATAATCAGGAACGTCGTCGATCTCCGAGGGACGTAGCACAAAACCTGGATATGAATCCTGTGGGTTCCGGAGACATGGTGTTCATCGGGGTACCATTACAGCAAATCCGTACCGATCTTTGTCGGAAGCCTGACTATAAGGGAGAGGTTGAATATAAATATGCTAGTGAATATCGCGGAGAGTCTGAGCATGTAAAGGTTTCAGAAATAAAGTTTGTGAAAGATAGTGGGAAATGCCGACTTAGTTGGTGGGGAGAATTGCTAGAAGATAATAAACCCAACCAAACACACAATTACGTGATCGGTTGTGATATATCCCTGGGAACTGGGGCTAGTAATTCAGTAGCTTCGGTGTTCGATGTAAATACTTGCGAAAAAGTAGGTAGTTGGGTTTGTGCATTTACAAGCCCGGTAAATTTTGCGAATCAAGTGTATGCCCTGGCTCAGTGGGTTGGCGGTGTGTCCAAACCCTTCCTGATTTGGGAGTCCAACGGTGGGCAGGGCGGGGCTTTTGCTCGGCAACTATTTAAACTGGGGTATGGATTTTATTACAAAAGACGAGACGAAAAGAAAGCATCACGACCAAGAACGAAGAATCCAGGATGGCATAGTTCCTCTCAAACTAAAATGGATTTACTGGTCAGTTTTAGTGATAGTTTAAGTTGGACTTTTAAGACTTCAGTAGAAGCACACAAATTTATTGTTTATGACGAGGTTGCGGTCGGAGAGTATGAAGAATATATTTTTGATAAGGCTGGAAAGCCCAACCCTGCGGCAACCGCCGAAGAAGAAGGCGGGGCAAAAGCAGCACACGGTGATAGAGTTATCGCAGATGCCTTGTGTGATCTGGGGCGTAAGGAACAGCCTGCTGCACTACTAACTCAGCCGAAAGTCATACAGTATAATAGTGCTGAGTATAGACGAATGCTGTATGAACAACGGCAATCGAATGAGAGTAATGAAAGCAGGTGGGCGGAATGATTAAAGCTGCAAAATGTTTACTTATCATTTTAGTTTTTAGCATTATTGGTGTATATGGGATTCAAGAGATGCCTTGTTGGCATGAAAATAGAGAAATTGCTGAACCAAACTTGCATGTGTATAATGAACTGGTATATATACCGTGTGAGATTCCCAATCTTGAACAATTATTTGCCCCGATAGACTGCGTAGTCCTGATCGAAGCTAACTTTGGGCTGGGTTCCGGAGTTGTAATTAGTGCAGATGGAATCATCCTTACTGCCGGGCACGTACTAGAATACGGAGTACCAAAGAAAGTAACTTTCAAGGATGGTACGGAATGGACGGAGTTTGAATGTTTATACCTTGATAAAGATACGGATGTGGGGGTGTTTAAGATCAAAGAAGTATTTCAGTTCCCGTACCTATTATTGGGTGACAGCGACGAACTTGAAATCGGTGATAAGGTATGGGCGATTGGTATGCCGTTTGGGTTAGAGTGGTGGCACTGCTATGGTTATATTTCTAAGGAATCAGAGAAAGGCCACTTATTTATGAGCATGGCCCTTAACCCCGGAAACTCCGGCTGCCCGATATTAAATCAATCCAACGAGATAATGGGTATCTGTACCGGTGGCATACTGCCGGGAAACAACATAGCACGAGGGCATACCAGCAACATCTGTTTAGCTATTATTGCCAAATATAGGATACTGTTTGAGTTATGAGCAGAAATCACAGAGCAAATACTTCGGGAAGGCGGAAACCATTCCCTGCTAGACTACAACAGTCTATTCAGGCGTGTGAGAAATACAGCAAGCCGATGAAGAACAATCGACAAATTATTCTTCAACGGTACGCCTCTGGATACTATAATTCCATATCTTACCCGGAGCAATTATACGCACTAAATAATAAAGCCCGACCGATAAATATGATATTCAGGTATATAACTATTATGATGCCATTTTTGGCACAGCACATGCCTAAGACTTTTGTATCCCCAAAGGGGAATGATCTATATATGCAGACTGCTGAAATGCTGGGTAAGGCATTGACGCATCTTAAAGGAGAGATAGAGTATAGAGAAACATTCAGGGCGGCGGTATTGGATGCCATAATGTATTTAGGGGCTGTTAAAATTGGCATGTCTCCTGGCAGCGATATAGAGTGGGGCGGGCACACTCACCAGGCGGGTCAAGTGTATGTGGATGTGGTTGACCCTGATGATTTGATTTTTGATGTAGGGGCACGAAGGCAATCAGACCTGTTCTATATCGGAAATAAATATAGACTGCCGCTTAATTATATTAGAAAAAGTGGCCTATTCAAACATTTTGAGAAATTGCAGCCGCTTACTAAAGTTTTTAGTAACGAGTCTCCGGAAGCTATTGCTAAATCGGACGTTAGTAGCACGGAGTATCAAGAACTACATGAAATGGTAGAACTGCATGATGTGTATATGTTTGATAGTGGAGTTTTATTGACACTGCCAATTGAAGGAGAGGGAGAAAAGTTTTTAAGAAAAGTAGAATTTTTGCCTGAAGGTGGACCTTATGAGTTATTAGCATTCCACAATTTTCCCGGTTCAGTGCTACCTATTCCACCGGCTTATAATGCCTTGGATTTGGACGAAGCCATAAATCGGTTAGCTCGCAGATTGGATGCTCAAGTGAAAGGGCAGAAAACTTTACTGGCGTATGAACCTGGGGCAGAAGAAGATGCTGAAAGAATTGGTTATTGATCATTTGAAGTGATCTTTACTGAACAGACCCAAAATTTAAATAATTCGGTAACTTTACTAAACCTCAAAGGTTTAGTAAAGTTAATCCCAGTCTGGAAATTACTGCTGACAGTCTGGAAATTGCCGTTTACAGTCCGGAAATTGCTGCTTACAGTCTGGAAATTGCCGTTTACAGTCTGGAAATTACTGCTTACAGTCTGGAAATTGCCGTTTGCAGTCTGGAAATTGCTGCTTACAGTCTGGAAATTGCCGTTTACAGTCTGGAAATTGCTGCTTACAATCTGGAAATTGCCGTTTACAGTGTGGAAATTGCTACTTACAGTCTGGAAATTGCCGCTTGCAGTTGCGAAATGAGCCTGTTCAATAAACTGTATTTTGATCGCTGCGGTTTGTTATTTATGAGAAAAAACCGGGAATATTTTGCTAATTAAAATATAGTAAATACATTTGCACGAATATTAAACAAATTAAATACCGAATACAATTCGGCTTTAGTTATGAACGATCGTCAGGAAAATTTTTTTTCAATGGTATTGGCAACCAGGCTTGTATTAGAAGCTAATAAAAGCGACTGGCAGCCAATTGCAGGGTTTGTTTCAGCAGTGGACGACCTTGATGAAC
>SDBU01004675.1_pt1 | contig 16705 bp, 17 predicted proteins | sample 2277071 | NCBI WGS metagenome assembly SDBU01 (sample SAMN10397929, study PRJNA504765) | marine sediment metagenome | isolation source: marine sediment core GS08_GC12, 126 cmbsf | place: Arctic Ocean: Gakkel Ridge, Loki's castle | collected 2008
CTCCTCCTTTTGCTTCCTATTCTATCCCATTCAAAGGAGATCGTCATATCTGCCTACGCTCAAAAATCCACCCCTACATCGCTTTTTGCAAGAGGCTGTCATTTCTATTAGTTGATAGGAAGTTATGCCCGGTATCCTTTGCACACACCTTGAACCTAAGTCAGGGTGTCAAGCACAGGGAAAATCGTGACACAAACAGCCGTATAGAAAATATTTCCATCGATCTTACACATTTTACGCTTCGTATTTCATTAGGCCACCTTGCCTTTTTGGCTGGCTTCTATTACAATTCGGTTAGCAGTTAAAGGAGGTCTTCACATGGCGAAGTTAAGCGAGGAGGCTAAGAAGATAATTAGTGAGTATGGGCCAGCATTGATAGCGACGGCCAGCAAGGCAGGCAAGCCCAACGTCTCGCCTAAAGGGTCGTTTCGGGTTTTGGATGACGAGCATGTCATCTTTGCTAACATTGCTTCACCGCGGACTATGGCTAACCTTAAGGAGAACCCACAGCTAACCGCCATAATGCTTGACCGCTCCAGCCGTAAGGGTTGCCGCATCTGGGGAAAAGCGGAGATTTTGGGGAGTGGCGACCTGTTTGATTCTTTTTCGGCTGAGTTGGCCCAGCGGGGGACGAAGGTCAAGCATGTTGTTAAGGTTACTGTGGAAGAGGCGGCAACATTTTAACTGTGTCCCCTTTTACAACGGTAAAGGATGGGGTGGAATTACACAAGCCAGGACTTGCCGCTCTTTTTTGATTACCTCGACAGGCCATGGCCTGCAGTTGCCAGTTCATACCAGCGAGCAGTTTGAATGTCCGCCACCATAACCCAGCGGCGGAGCACCGGTTTAGTGATTATCTCCAGTGGCTGACTGCCCTGAACTTCGCCTCATCGTTGATTTTTGCCCTTCTTCAATCCGCCACCATAGCTCGCCACCGGAGCACGGGTTCAGTGACTATATGCAGTCGCTGATCACACCGGACTTCGCCTCATCGTTGATTTTTGCCCTTCTTCAATCTGCCACGAAAGCAGACTCTGAAGCAGGGCAAAATCAATGTTAGGCCCCCAAGGCTACATCCTCGGCTGCCGTACTCGTGACCTGAGCCACCCCATCATCCAGGCCTGTGACCAAAGACTCCACCATTTCTTCATTTCCCACGGTCAATAGACCGCACAATACGGAGCAGCCTGCTGCCCACCTCGTAACCTCAACCCTGACTCTTTTGCCTACGGCATCCATGGATGCCGTTTCCTCGTAGTGCCCACCACAGTACCTTCTTATCTACGGGAATATCACCCCAACGATACAGTGTCGGCGCTTGACAGCTGGCACCGTATGGGCTATAATACGGACAGGGGGCACTCTCGCGGCCGGAGCAGAGGTCAAAACAAGCCGCTTGCCCCACTCAGAATGCCTAAACACTGAACGCCTGTCCATGTTACTCTAGGAAAGCAAAAGAGAAAATGCGTCGCCCTCGTATTCTTATTGCTGATGATGAGCTGGCGATAATAAAATTCCTGCGAGCCAGTCTGGAAGCTAGGGATTTCGAGACGCTAGCAGCTACGGATGGTGCTCAAGCCCTGCGGACCATTGAAATGGAGGCACCTGACCTCGTAATTCTGGATATAATGCTGCCCAAGGTGGACGGCTTTGAGGTTTGCCGTCGCCTTCGTGAGTGGTCACAAATCCCAATAATCGTGCTCAGTGCCCACGGTGACGAGGCAGACAAAGTGAAATGCCTGAACCTTGGTGTCGATGACTATATTACCAAGCCATTTGGGCTGAACGAAGTAATAGCCCGCATCCGTGCAGTGCTTCGCCGCACCGAGGCGGTTGGCGCCATAGCTACCCAGCCCTCGTTTACCAGTGGCGACCTCAAGATTGACTTCGTTGAAAGACGCATAACCGTTGCCGGCGATGAGGTCAAATTGACACCGGTGGAGTACAGTCTCCTGCAAGAATTCGTACTTAATCCGGGAAAGGTTCTTACTCATACCTACCTTTTGAATAGGATCTGGGGTCCCGAGTACGGAGGGGAAACAGAGTATTTACGCGTCTTCGTAGGACGCCTACGGGCTAAGCTTGAGCTTGACCGGACAAAGCCCAGGTATATTATTACCGTACCCCGCGTGGGCTATCGGTTTGACCGAAGGACACCCGGCCATCCCCCTCTCCTCAAAGAGAGAGGGTAAACGGCGAGGTCAGCAAACATTCTCAAACTCAGATCACTGTCTTTAGTGAGCGCCACCGGTGTCACGGTGGCGCTTAGGCATTTCTGATTGTACCCTCACATTTCCCCTATTCTGATTTCAGGAGTTTGTCACCGAAGTCGCGCTATCTTCTATCTGGGGGACTGGTCATGGCCGTGGGACGTTTTCGTCGCCCTAAGCTTTGGCCTTGATGTTTCGGTCACTCCCCCGGTTCCGCTCCTGCCGTCATAAAGGCCAGGGCTCTAGCCGAAAGAATCGAAAGGACGAGGCAGGAACTGGATGAGTAGGCCACAATGTTTACGAAATATCTACATTTTTGGCCTAATTGTTTATGCGTTGTTTATGTCTCCTATGTCAAAATCATCACATTGGCTAACTGTGCGACCAATGTACAGTCCTCCACTAGAACATCAGACTTCATATGCAGTCGATAGGCAAGCTTAAGGGATCAGCGTGGTTGACCAGGTAACGGTGGTTGCACTGGAAGGAGACAAAGCTTGGAGGAGAGATTGGATCAGTGCTCTGCGGAATATCTTGCCACTGGTGCTGTCGCTCAGGATTGTGGCGTTAGTAGCATGACAGTACTACGGTGGATTCAGAGGGGACACCTCCCGGCGTTTAGGCTTCCCGAAGGTCACTACCGGATACATAGAGATGACCTCAGTGAATTCCTGATGAACTTTGAGATACCTATCCGCGGCAGAATGGTCAAAACCGGGATCCCTACAGTGAGCAGAGCCGAAGGCGTCAACAGATGGCAACGATTATCAGTCTATTGCCGGGAATAGTGAGGGTCTGGGTGCAAGACCAAAGGGGTCTGGGCTTAGTCGAGTCTGTAGCCGTGGTTGCCATCTTGGTGGCCACTATAGTTGCTTTTGTGTTAGTCATATCAGCCGGATCGATTGCAGCGGGTAAGGGTAACGAAGAAGCTGTGTCACAAAGCTTGGCCCGGACTCACCCAGAACACATAAAAAGCTATCGCTATGATCCCGAGGCAGCCGCCTATCCTACGGTGGATACGCCAGAAGACTACACCATCTCGGTTGAGGTTAGCCCTATCCCTGAAGCTGATATTGATGCTGACATACAGAAAATTGCAGTGACTATCTCCCCAGGGGGAGAGGAACTAATGACCGTCCAGGACTACAAGGTGAACCGATGAAGGACCAGAAAGGCTCTGTCTTAACCGAGCTACTTACGGCCGCTGTTCTCATGGGACTTGAATCATCTCGACTCCAGCGAGCACTCAGTCATTAGAACAGAAAGGAGTAACAAAGCCGTTTAAGCGCCAGTTATTGCGCCCTCACCTATCAATATCAACGGGTGCCGATAACGAAAGAAGGGTTAAATGGACAGCTGTGGCACGGGACAAGACAAGATCCTAGTCGTTGAAGACGAAGCCGGAATCACACAGGTATGCCAGAGAACCCTCATCCCTGAGGGGTATCAGGTAGACACGGCCACCAACGGGGCTATTGCTCTGAATATGTTACTCCAGGAAGACTATGACCTAGTTATCATCGACCTCAGGATGCCAGTAATGGATGGTATGCAACTCTATCAGTATATTGAGGACAGACGACCCAAGCTCATGAACAGAGTGGTGTTTGCCACTGGCGACGTTATGAGCACAGCGACCGAACAGTTCTTGCAGCAAACGAGGAGACCGTTTCTGCTCAAGCCGTTTACGCCAGAACAACTTAAGGCTATGGTCAGACAAACATTGAAGCAGATGCACATGGTTACGTTACCTATTTAAGGGTGGGCGGGATTACTACAATGGGCACAGGGTGCCGGCATCACGATGGTGGAGGTTCGCTTTCGCTGTCGGCAGGAGGTTACTTCTCGAATCATTGCTCTCTTCACGAACTCACTGTCCACTCCCTAGCCTTAACAAACGATGAGTACAAAGCGGTCGTAGAGCACGTCCACGATGTCAACAGGCTTCGTTACCTTTTGCATCTCAAGTTGTGAAGGTACTGCTACCTCTATACCATGCTTACCTACAGCTCTTTTCAGGCAGTTGTTCTTTATGTAAATCGACCCATCCCCTTTCTGGTTCCCAGCCTGGCCAGTCTTGTAAAGACAGGGACAGAGTGCTATGATAGGACAGGCAAAGCCGCTGAGGGCCACTGGCAGGAGAACCACGACACATCAGAAACTAGTCGGTCTAAAGAGTGGAAACTGAAGAAGAGTGCCCAGGGCATGCCAGCGTAGCTCAGTTGGTAGAGCAGCGCTTTCGTAAAGCGCAGGCCGTGGGTTCGAATCCCTCCGCTGGCTCAGCTACCGTAGACAGTTGGTAAAGCACCGGTCGTTGGCTTGAATCCGACCGCCGGCTCCACACTTCGTTACGTACATTATTTACTTCAGCTTATACCAGAGGAGACAGATAATGGCGGCATCGACTTTGGGTTACCTATTAATCTTGCCCAGATTTGACTATCTAGCACCGAGCACCGTTGACGAAGCCTGTTCCTTGCTTGCTCAATATAAAGGCAAGGCAAAGGTATTGGCCGGGGGCACCGATTTGCTGGTTTCAATGAAGAAAAGGGAGGCAAACCCCCAGTATTTGGTCAGTATTAAGGCTATTGGGGGTCTAGATTATATCCGGTATGGCCCGGAAGAGGGGTTGAGGATTGGAGCCGGGACCACTCTGCAATCGGCAGCCGAGTCCCCCATTATCAAGGACAAGTTTGGGCTACTGGCTACCGCCTGTAGCAAGGTCGGTACTCCCCAGGTGAGGAATATGGGGACTATCGGGGGCAACATCTGTAATGGGGGACCGTCTCAGGATACAATCCCGTCGCTGCTTGCCTTGGACGCCAAGCTGAGGCTGGTCAGCCTCAATGGGGAACGGATGGTCCCTATTGATAACTTCTTTGTCAGCCCGTTTCAGACTGCCCTAGATGAAGCTGAACTACTTGCCGAAATTCAGGTGCCTACCCCACCACCGAGAAGTGCCGGCGGCTACCACTGGCTTCCCAAGATATCGGCAGAGGACGAGACGCTGGTAGGAGTCGCTGTTTTGGTAACATCGGATTCCTCAGGTGAATTGTGTAACGAGATAAGAATCGGTTTGTGCTCAGTAGCCCCTACCCCTATTCGGGCGAGGCAGGCAGAGAAGCTACTTCGGGGTAAGAAAATCAACGACAGGCTAATAGAACAGGCGGCACAGGTAGCTGCTGAGGAAACCAGGCCTCGTTCCCGGGCCCACTACCGGAGACGAATGACCTCGTTGCTAGTCAAGCGGGCAATCGGTGAGGCGTGGCCAAGCATTAAATAGGACCTTCTTTCAGGAGGTAAACCTTATGAAACAGCTAATTACGCTAACCATAAATGGGGAATCTTACGATGTCGCAATAGAGCCGAGGATGACCCTGCTGGATGTAATCAGGGATGAACTGAGGCTGACGGGAGCCAAGAAGGGCTGCGACCTCGGGAACTGCGGTAGCTGCACCGTTCTGGTTGATGGTAAGCCAATTCTATCCTGCCTAATGTTGGCAATAGAAGCTCAAGGCAAGGATGTTGTTACCATTGAGGGTCTAGCCCGGAATAGTCAACTCCACCCGCTGCAACAGGCGTTCATTGACTATTCCGCCCTCCAGTGCGGCTTTTGCACCCCGGGGATGATACTGTCAGCTAAAGCCCTTCTCGATAGCAATCCGCAGCCAACAGAAGAAGAGGTAAAAGAAGCCATATCGGGTAACCTGTGCCGCTGTACCGGCTATATCAACATCATTGAAGCGATACTTAAGGTAGCACGGAGCGAGAAGGGGGCAAACTAGGATGAAGGAATATTCTGTGGTCGGTAAACCCCTTACCAGGGTAGACGGAAAGCCAAAAGTCACCGGTCAGGCAGCATATAGTGGCGATATCACACTGCCGAACATGCTCCACGGTAAGATCCTCCGAAGCCCCCACCCCCACGCCAGAATCGTTAACATTGATACCAGTAAGGCGAAGGTTCTACCCGGGGTCAAGGCGGTGATTACCGGCAGCGACACCGGTGGAATCAGGTTTGGTTTTGTTGATACCCCCAGGTATCCTGCTGATGAATATCCTTTAGCCATAGACAAGGTGCGCTATGTTGGTGAGGAAGTAGCTGCGGTAGCTGCCGTTGACGAAATCACCGCCGCCGAGGCCCTGGAGCTTATTGATATTGAGTACGAGATGCTTCCCGCTGTATTTGACCCGGAAGAAGCTCTGAAGGATGGTGCCCCTAAGGTTCACGAAGAGATTGTCCCCACCACCACCTGTGCCTGGGAGGACTGGGGAGTGGCCCGCAAAGCCAGGCCGTACCAGGTGGTGAACAACATTTGTGCTAATGTCTTAATGAGCTATGGCGATATTGAACAGGGGTTTGCCCAATCAGACTGCATTCGCCAGGACAGATTTACAGTTCCCGCCACGTCACACGCAGCAATGGAGCCCCACGTCGCCCTGGCTAGCTATGACCACTCGGGGAAGCTCGATGTCTGGTTATCCCACATGAGTCTAGCATTGAAGCAGTACTGGCTGGCTAAGACGCTGGGGATGCCAACAAGCAAGGTCAGGGTTCACAGCGTATTCACCGGTGGCACCTTCGGGGGTAAAATCAACCTGTTCCCTTACGAGTTCCTGGCTGCCTTCTTATCGCGAAAAACAGGCCGACCGCCCAGGATAGTTCTCTCCCGAGAAGAGGTATTCACCAGTTGCCGATTAAGCCACCGCATGATTGTTGATGTAAGAACCGGCGTAAAGAAGGACGGGACTATTGTGGCTCAGCATGTGAAGCTGATTAATGACCCCGGGGCTTACCGCGGCAGTTCACCGGTAGTGATGTTTCTTGCCCATTCCTTCCGCAATCCGATATACAATATACCTAACTGGAAGCACGAAGGGGTCGGCGTCTACACCAACAAAGCCATCTGCATGCCCAAGCGGGGACATGGCAGTCCTCAAATGAGCTTTGCCGTTGAATCTCAGTTGGACATGATAGCCGAAGAGCTAGGACTCGATCCGGCAGAACTAAGGCTCAAAAATGTAAGACAGACGGGTGATGTGTTACCCAACGGAGACAGACTTGATAGTTGCGGCCTGGGCATTGGCATCTGGAGGGCTATGGAGTCCGCCAAATGGAAAGAAAAACGACGCCAAGGTAATAATCAGGGCATTGGTATCGGGCTGGCGGCCATGTTTAGTGGCGCTGCTTACTATCCCTTCGCCAGCGCTGCGGTGGTTATGCTGAACCCCGACGGCACCGCTACCCTGTTCAGTGGTCAGTCTGAGTTTGGGCAGGGCTCAGATACTGCCATGTCGCAGATAGCGGCTGAAGAGCTCGGGCTAACCTTGGACGATATAGTCTTGGTCGCTGCCAGTTCAGAATCATGTCCCATCGACATTGGTGGCTTTGTCAGTGCCGGAATCTTCGTATCGGGAGAGGCGGTAAGGAGAGCCGCCGCTGATGCCAAACAGCAATTATTGACCACTGCTGCTGAAATTCTGGAAACGGGAACCGACGATCTGGAAACTAACAATGGGCGCATCTATGTTAAAGCAACTCCAGAGAAGGTGATAACCTTTGCCGAGATAGTGAGAAATAGCATTCAGAAGCACAATGGGGACTCAATCATAGGCAAGGGTTTCTGCAAGCCGGTGCCAGATATCGAGTTCTATCCCAGTCTATCAAAGGGGGTAGGACGCTTCACCGATGCCTACGGTTTTGCTGTGGCCATGGCCGAGGTAGAGGTTGACCCGGAAACAGCCAGGGTTAAGGTTCACCGAATAACTATAGCCGATGACTGCGGTTTCAGCATCAACCCACTAAATGTTCACGGGCAGTTACTGAGCCAGGCAGTCATGGGAACCGGGGATGCCCTATTCGAAGAGGTTATGACCGAAGAGGGACGGATTACCAATCCCTCGTTTGCCGACTACAAGATACCTGGAGTGTTTGATACTCCAGATTTCAGGCACATTCCTGTTGAAAGCATAGAACCCAAGGGGCCGTTCGGAGGCAAAGAGGTGGGAGAGTGCTCCCGGGCGGCAGTGATTGCCGCCATTGCTAACGCTGTCTCCGATGCGATTGGTGCTAGAATCTACAGCCTGCCGATAACCCCGGAGAAGATTCTGGCCGCACTGGAAGACAAGGGAGCGTAAATCCCCCATGACTCTCCAGTTCTATACTCCAGGTTACTTTATGTAAACCCGCGGCGCAACATACTTCACGCTGGCTGGACCGTCCAGCTTCAACAGAGAACGTTCTAGAACCCAGCGGGCTGATGAGATTGCACTACTGCTTATCACCAGCCATGCTTGGAGCTGCCAAGCCCCGTCTAGCCATTGCCCGCACTCTAACCTGGCCAACTAAGGGGATCAGAAGCACCAACCCCAACCAGTTTGTCTCCGCCTCACCTCCTTATAGCACTTGCTAATGCTACTTGTAGGAACTGTATTCATAATAAACATAGGGGAATTCTCTCCTGGCTATGGCCTGGAAGAAATCGGACCTGAGCCCGAAGTGTATCCTCAAGTGGCGTGATTCAACCTGGCCCGTATTGAAATGTTGATGCACCGTTTGTGGCCCCTGAACTTGAAGCAATGTCCCCTTTTTCCACGGCACCTTCTCACCATCAACTATTGAATAGCCTTCTCCTTCCAGTACATAGAGCAGGGCTTCCATATGCCCGTGCTTACCTGAGTTCTTCCCCGGCTCATCGATAAGAATGTGGGTTATCTGAACCTCTCTTGCCTTAAAATCACTGCCCGGTTGCATATAGTCTATTGTACGAGCACGATGGCTCGGCGTTCCCGCGGCCCACATCTCTTTCGCCGAGGTCAGACTAAACTCGTCTGTCCTCTCTGCGTGTTGGCGCTTCGACTCACCCCCCGAACGTACTGGGGCATCCTTTAGTCTCATGACTATTCTCCCATAGTCGGGGTGGATATCTGTCTCTGCCTTGTCAACCCCCTCTGTCTTGCCCATGTAGCTCTCGCCGGCTTCCTCATACTGCAGCACCTTAGCTACGCCAGCAAATCTCTCTAAGGCAAGGGCCATAACCGACAGGTAGCGAACTGCTTTATCGCCCGAATTGAAGTGCTGGTGAACAGCCCCAAATGGCATGAAAAGGCAACTGCCGGTATCCCAGTCATACCTCTTGTCATCGACGACACTGAACCCTTCCCCTTCAACAATGTATATTGCCTCCTCGCCATGAGAGTGCTTCCCGGTATTCCAACTCTTAGGTATTTCACCCAACATTACATTGCCAGCAGTGACAAATCCGTTCTCACGAGAGCAGAGGAGCGCCGCTCTATAGTCCTGCTTTGTCCTTACCCACTCAAGGTCTTCTTCATGGACAAACTTCCTGGCTTTAGCCCGTTCCTCTTGCTCAATATTCCAAAAACCTAGCCATTCATCATAGAAGTTACCCATTTATTGCCTCCTTACGTCCCAGAATTCGTGACCTTCCTGCAGAATCTGATTGACCTCGTGTCATCTTTACGCCTATACTAGGATAAGCGAGCCGAAAAGTCAATATCTTCGCACTTCACCTTTGATGGGAGCTGAGGCTCATCGCTACCGACTGCAGAAATTACGACAAAGTACTTGACATAGCCACAAATCTGTGATTAACTTTGTAGTCATGAGAGGGGAGCAACGGTATCCGTCAGAGAACAACCAAGGCAGTAGCAAGTCCCAGGGTAGCTGCCTTTCGTCTATACCGCTTAGACTTGGCAAATGAATTAAGGAAAGGGGAGGAAAAGGCCGCAGCGTAGGATGGAGCTTCAGGACATCATCAAGTTTCAACTAAAAAGAGTCAACGCTTTTCAGGGGCTGGTGATTGACGTCGAGACCTGGCAAGAGGCGCACAATTATCACCGTGACCAGCAACGGCTTCATTTGTTAGCTATGCATCAAACCGGCATAGTGAAAGGCCTGGAGGTAACGGCTAACAAGCCACCAGACTTGTCGGTAAACATTCATCCGGGACTGGCCATTGACCCCCAGGGCAATATAATTATCGTCGCTCAGCTGCAGCAATACCGGCTTCAGAGCCGGGAGAAGGGAGCAGTCCATCTTGTAATTCAGTTCCGAGAGATACCCGCTGAGCCATACCAACCCCCCAGTGGGGGTCAGCCAACCCGACTTCTCGAAGCCTACCGCATCCAGGAGAGGGAAAAACTGCCTGCTGAGCCCCACTTGGAACTAGCTCGCATTGACCTTGACCCCGGTCAGGAAGCGATTAGAGATGCCAGGAGTTCGTCTCACCCAGGGAAGAACGAGATTAACCTCAGTTTCCGACAGGAAGTAGCAGCAGCCGCGCCAGCGGCCCCAGCAGCCCCAGCGGTATCAGTGGCCCCGGCAAGAATCCCTGCTGCCGTGGAAGAAACCGCCGGCCGTCCCCGAGAAACGGTCACCCTCGGCCATGTCGTGCTGGGGGGAGCCAGCAAGGATTTACATGGCGACGGTTTGAAGAATCTAATTAGAGAGATAAACTGGCCGGACAATGTCGCTGTTAACCTCGAGCAAAATATCCCTCTGGATAAGGATATTAGTCGATGCACCATGATATACCTGACTGGTAACAGCCGCTTCGAGCTGACCGCAGAGCAGCAAGGAACTCTCGGCAGCTTCTTGCAGTCCGGCGGAGCTATTGTTGGCGAAGGCTGCTCTGAGGGGGAGGCGGAATCTAGGGGGGCGAAGGAATTCGGTTTAGCCTTCAATCAACTTGCCACCCAACTCAAGTGTAAGTTAGAAATTGTACAGCGTGGTCATCCTCTTCTAAGCACCGTTCATATCTTCTCCGATATTCCTTCAGGAGCGGAGGCAAACGGTATGCTCCTTGAAGGCGGTCATATGGTCTACAGCGGGAGTGATTACGGGTGTGCTTGGCAGGGGGGGCACCAAGGCCACCCGCTGTCTCGCGATATTATCCGCAGCTCTCTTGAAATGGGAACGAATATCGTTGTCTACGCCCAGATGACAAAAACAGCCCGACATTAGCCGGGAACCTGGGAAGCGTCGACTATGAAATTGAACTTAGGAGCCTAAAGATGGCAGGCAAGATTGAAGTTACAGTAGTTCCAACGGCTTTTGCGGTACCACCAGGGGATACCGCTGAGGCTACCGCTACCCTGCGCAACCTGGGACAGTCTGTGGATCAGTTCACCCTGAACGTCGAGGGGCTTGACCCCAACTGGTACACCCTTCCTGTCTCCAGCGTCGCTCTATTCCCTAATGACCAAGATGCTTTAAGAATCATCCTGCATCCACCCCAGACAGCCAAGACCAAGGCCGGTTCTTACCCCTTCCGCATCAAGGTCACCTCTCAGGAGAACCCAGAAGAGATAGGCACTGTGGACCTGGCCATTGAAATTCGGGCGCTACCCGGGCTGGAAATGGACATCTCTCCACAACGCCTTGCTGGTCGAAAGGGAACCTATCAAATCACGGTTAACAACATGGGTGACAGTGAAGCGACGTTGCACCTTGAAGCTAGTGACGCTCGTCGGAGACTACGCTACTACTTGCAGCCAGACAGTGTGACCGTGCCTGGTGGTGGCAGGACGGAGGTCACTATAGAGGTACGCCTGGGGTGGCTGGCTTTGCTTGGTGGGGAAAAGGAGTTTGATTTTCAGGTGCTGGCGGCACCACCAGCGAGAGGTACGTTCGCTGAGCAAGCCAAGACTATTAGCGGTCAGTTCGTCCGCATCCCGTGGTGGAGGACTTTGCCCCGAATACGATTACCCTGGTTGTCACGACCTCCAGTCATTGCTGCCTTTCGGGCAGGCACTGAGGACAAGCGGGAGTTCAAACTTACCTGGTCGGTTAAGCGAGCGACCGAGGTCAAACTGGATGACGAGCAGGTTGACCGTCAGGGAGACGAGTTGGTGCATCCCGCTGAGCCCACAAGCTATGTCCTGACCGCCAGTAACAAATATGGAAGTTCAACGAAGACGGTTAACGTTGAGCCGCTGCCACTTCCGAAGGCCAAAGTCTCGGAGCGGATAAGGGTCTCCCTATCCCCACACCAACTCCAGGCCTATGCCGGGGGTGCGCCCGCATTGACCTCGGTGACACTGCAGAACCTCGGGGAAATCGTGGACAAGTTTCTGGTGGAGATAGATGGGCTCGATGAGGCGTGGTACAGTCGCTCAGCGTCAAGTATTGCCTTGATGCCTCAAGCTACCGAGCAAGTGCAGATTTCCTTCCAACCTCCAAAACGGAAGGGGATTAAGTCCAAGATCTACCCGTTCGCTGTAGTTGTCCGCTCCCAGAGTACTCCAGAAGAGGCGACCAGTGTCGTTGGTCAGCTCGAAGTGCAACCGGCGGTGGAGTTCAAGCTGGCGATTCGTCCCTACCGGGTCGGCTGCCGCCGGAAGGGCAGCTTCCGAATTAGTCTGGCCAATGTTGGCGTCAGTGATGCCAGCTTCACTCTGGACGCCACTGACCTGGATGAGGGCCTACGCTTCCGCTTCAAGAGTGAGAATCCGGTGGCAACAGCATGGAATACTGTTGAAGTTCCAATGCTGGCCAGACCGAAACGAGGGGGAATGGTAGGCGAAAAGAAGCGTTATGATATCACAGTGACTGCTATTGCCGCCGAGGGTAACCCTCAGTCGGCAAATTGTGAACTACATCATAATCCCTTTATCGGTTCCTGGCGACCCATCGTGCGCTTAATCAGGACTATTCTTATTCTTGGCGCTGTCGGCGTGGGGGTATACGCCGTTCTCCAGCTCGGCGGTGGCTGGGGAACACTACGTACTAGTCCGCAAGGATGGGTTAATCAGCTTATCTATACTGTCGAGAGCTGGTTCCGGCGCTGAACTACTCCAAATGGCTTTTGAAGGGTGTAGATGAAAAGTGCGAAATTTCCAGTTGCAGCCGGGATTCTATGTCTGGCACTGGTGTTGGTAGCTCTGCCATTTGCCGGTGGATGTGGTCCTACACCACAACCAGGGCAAGTGTTGAAGATAGGTATGACCGCATCGACAACTGGACAGGGTGCCGCGATGGTTACTACCATGGCGCATGCCAATCTTGATGCTATTAAATACGTCAATGAAGAGCTTGGTGGTGTCCGGCAATACCCCATTGAGGTAGTATGGTTAGACAATAGCCGTAGTCCGGATAAGATGGTCGACATTGTCAACAGATTCATGGACGCGGGCTGTTTGATGTTTACCACCGCTACCGGTGGCATGATGAAAGCCGCTGTCGAAACAGCCAACCGGGCTGAGTTTCCTGGCCTGTCTTCCTTCAGCATCCCCCTGTTGTACCGTCCACCGCAGCACATATATGGTCAGTTGCCTGATGATGGTGACGAGTGGACCGTTTTTGCTAAGTATTATATGAAGAACGTCTGGAAGCGAAGGGGAAAGCCTAAGATGGCACTGCACCTGGCCAAGAGCGCCGCCGGTTATGGGGCTCGGGATGCCGCTTGGGCTAAGTTCGAAGAGCTGGGCATTGAGATTGTTGCCACTGAGGAACATGCGTTAACCACTACCACGGAGATGGAATCCCTGACCCGAATTAAGGCGAAGAATCCGGATGTGTTGTACGTGTCCGGCACACGGGCATCAACCCCCGTCATCGTCAAGAATGCCCACGACCTTGGGATGTATCCTGGCATAGTCATCGCCTCTTGCCATATCGGCTATACCCAGGCTCTGGTTGATACCGCTGGGGCGAGCGTAGTTGAGGGTGTTTATGGTGTCTTATGTACGAGAAATTGGGGTGATGATGTGCCCGGGATGGCTAAGGTGGTGGAGTACTGCAATAAACTGCACCCCGAAGATGCAGGAAAACCGGAGTACATTATGGCGTGGGCACAGAGCCTGATTTGTGCTTCGGCGTTAGAACTGGCGGTGAAGAATGCGGGTTACCCCGTGCTTGCCAAGGGGAACGTTGAATCGTGGCGAGCTATGGAGACCCAGGGCATCCAGAAGCTGAAGAAATTTGATGTTGGTGGTCTTCACGCTCCGGTAAGCTATACCGAAGGAGACAACCGCTTGACAAAGTCAGTCAGGATCTTTCAGATGAAGAATGGGGTAATGACTCCGATAAGTGACTGGGTTGAAGCCCCGGTGATCAAGTACGAAGAGTTCCCTTGGTTCCGTAAGTGATAAGTAATAGCAGCTATTCCGGGGAGCCCCGCAATTGCAGGGCTCCTACGGGGGAGGAGCAAATATACTGAAACCCAGACAAGAAACCCTGGTTTTTGCGGTTCTTTTCCGCTTAGCTGAGCAAAGAAGGAGGGTCTTATGAAGAAGTTAAGATTTCTCATTATCCTGCCTCTGGTTCTAGCCAGCGTGGCGCTGGTGTTTACTGCCATAGACGTTCACTCGCAGCCGGCACCAGAACCAGAGATAGAGCTCACCCCTAGCTCTGGTTTCTCAAGCTTCACTATTGAAGGCAGCGACTTCCTTGGCGATGGTACTGTTGTCACCATTGAGTGGGATGGTACTGAAATCCATCCCTTTCACGAGTATCTCCCCTACGAGATTGGTGATGATACCTTTACTGCCATTGTCGATGTGCCTGCCGGCAGCGAGTACGGCCGCCATACTGTTACGGCTACCGACGAATCTGGCAGAACTGCCAGTGCCACCTTCACGGTTGTTGATAGGACCGGGCCTCAAGGGCCTCGGGGACCTGAGGGAGCAGCCGGGCAAGATGGTGCCCCAGGTTCACCCGGCTCACCGGGGCCTGCGGGCCCTGCCGGGCCTGCCGGGCCGGCAGGACAAATGGGGCCGCCGGGAGAAGAGTCCGGCCCTGGTGTCAACATGACCGCCATTATCCTGGCGCTGGGAACCATTGGCTTGAACCTGCTTCTGATGTTAATAAAGGCGCTAAAGTGAGCGCAGTCGATAAGCGACTGTATTGACTGTTTTTCAAAACAGGAGGCATGAGATGAAAATACTGCGATTTGTTATTATCACATTGTTAGCCTTCACCCTGGTATCCGTTGTTTTTCTTGCCAGCAATGAGGTGCGAGCCCAGGATCCAAGCATAACCTTGAGTCCTACTTCTGGGTTTGCTGCTGTTGGTATTTTAGGCGAGGGCTGGTTCGGCGGCACCGTAACAATATACTGGGACGACAAAGAGATACCAACTGTCCCCAAAGATATTAACCCTGACCAGAACGGAGAGTTTAAAGCGTGTATTACTGTGCCGACTCAAACCGACCCCGGACGCCATGGGGTGACTGCAGAGGATCAAGAAGGTGGTAGGACTAGTGCCACCTTCACCGTCGTTGATATGACCGGACCCGCGGCACCTCAAGCATTGCCGGGAGCCGATGGTCTACCGGGAAGCGATGGCTCGCCGGGTGCGGCAGGTCACCCAGGGCCTCAGGGACCGGAAGGGCCTCCCGGGCCTGAAGGGCCACCGGGGACGCCGGGCCCTGGCACCGCTGGTATGGCCGGCGTCATTGTCGGGGGAGTCGCGGCGGGGTTAACGATATTGGGCATAATATTGAGGCGACTATGATACAAAGACAGTGCCTAAGTGAGCACCTTTGCCGAGCGACTTCCCTAGCTGTTTTCAAAACAGGAGGCGTGAGATGAAAGGACTGAGATTTATTACTGGTTTGTTGTTAGCCCTGGCCTTGGTATCGGCTGTATTTCTGCCCAGTAATGAGGCACATTCCCAGGCATCAAGCATAGAGCTCGACCCTAAGTCTGGTTTCTCTACCGTTACTATTATATCTGAAGATATGAGCCGCGAAGATGTAACAATATATTGGGATGACGAAGAGATTCCAGCCTTCGTATCTGGCCTAGAAGTCGGGTGGATTGCATTTACTGTCGTACCGACTCAAACGGAACCGGGGAAGCATAAGGTCACCGCCAGAGCTTTTCCTGCTGAGCAGCCGGAGCAGGAGGCCAGCGCCACCTTCACGGTCATTGATATGACTGGGACTGAGGGACCACCAGGGCCACCGGGGCCACCGGGGCCACAGGGGCCACCGGGGCCACAGGGACCACAGGGGCCACAGGGGGACCCAGGCCCACCGGGACGGGCAGGCCCGGCAGGTCTAGACGGTAAGCCGGGGCCTCAGGGACCACCTGGTGAGCCAGGTCCTGGTGGCGGCATGAGCATAGTGGCTATAATTCTGGCACTAATCGCGCTGGGGTTGACGCTTTTTGGCAAGATAAAAAAGTGGGTAATCGGGTAGGTCTGACCCCCTAAAGGCTTTTGTCAGTTTCTGAGATGACAAATATTCAGGCTATCCTCCAGCTACCCCCAAAGTTGAGCGACTGGTTAAGCTGGGAGAGGTATTTCCTTATCCTCTATGGTAGCCCGTGTTGAAAGAACCCCACACCATTGTTTCAGAAGAAGCGGCTCATTCCGGCTCTGCAAGAACTACTTCTATCCCACTGGGGCGTAAGAAGGTAGGTCTAACGTGTCTGGCAAATTCTTGATTGCCTTCATTCCACTATTTAAGTTAGGTACCTTTGGGTTACATCACAGTGTATAAGGTTAGGTATCACATTAAGATTTGGGT
>SDBU01004676.1_pt1 | contig 16705 bp, 14 predicted proteins | sample 2277071 | NCBI WGS metagenome assembly SDBU01 (sample SAMN10397929, study PRJNA504765) | marine sediment metagenome | isolation source: marine sediment core GS08_GC12, 126 cmbsf | place: Arctic Ocean: Gakkel Ridge, Loki's castle | collected 2008
AGAATTAAATTGCATTTGTAGCTGTAAGATGGAGCTTCTACCCTGTACTTGTGATGAACTTAAGGGTTCAAAAGAAATAAAAGCATTCGTTCAGACTCTGGTCGATGAAGGATTATCAAGGTCCGAAGAACTAGGACGTCTTGTTGAAAAATACGGGCAAAGTGTTTTAATAGCTAAGAGTTCGTAGGATATTTAAAAACAGGAAGAGCTGGAAGCATCTTTTTTTCTGTGGTATGATTAAAAATAGATCTTCAATCACGGAAAATAGGTGTTTATGGAAGAACTAAATACCTTGACAGTATTTTTAGTCAGGTGAGAATAAGATTTATCAATTTTAAGGAGGAATGAATGACTAAACATTCAAAATTTTTAGCGATGTTTCTGGCATTTTCCTTTGTTGTGGTTTTAGCCGGAATCGCCCAGCTACAAGCCGAAGAGACGGTCGTTTGCCCAGTTAGCGGTAAGGAGATCAAAAAATCTGAGGCGAAGTTTTCCCATGAGTACGAGGGAAAAACTTATTACTTGTGCTGCGAAATGTGCAAAGAGAAGTTCGTGAAGAATCCCGAAAAGTTTCTCAAGAAAAAAGCCGAGATGAAAGAAGTCTATACCTGCTCCATGCATCCTGATGTTAAGTTAGATAAGCCGGGTAAATGCCCTGAGTGCGGTATGAAATTGGAGAAGAAGATGATGCCGATGGAACATATGAAAGCTCATATGCATGATGAGAAGATGATGCATAAAGAACACATGGACAAAGAGCATATGCATAAAGAAAAGATGATGCAGAAAGAGCATATGGAAATGGAGCATATGCATAAGAAATGCGAAGAGAAAGCCTGCTGCCCTATGATGGGAGTGATGAGCCTTAAGGATGTTGAGATGAACGTAGAGAATTTAAAAGATGGAATTGCGGTAAAGCTTACTTCGAAAAATGCAGACGTTGCGAAGAAACTTCAGGAAATGGCAGCCAAGATGAAAGAAATGCACAAAAAGATGGAAACCAAAAAAGAAGTTAAAAAAGAGGTCAAAAAATAAAAGGTTAAAAAGTAATAGATAAAAACAATTAAAAGAATTATCCCCCTTGTTTAATGTAGGAGTTTGATTCATTAGGCCCGCCTTTTTTTATATCGAATGAGGGGGATTTTTCTTGTAGGGGCCTGATTCATCAAACTAGCACTTTTATTTTTAATATAGCGGTCTGATTTATTTGTTGGATTTTCTTGTAGGGGCTTGATTTATCAAGCCCACCTTTGTGAATATATCAATAAACTGAAGGTGTTTGGTTTCGCTTCTGTACGGGTTCTTCTTATGTAGGGGCTTGATTTATCAAGTCCACCTTTTTGAATATATCAATAAACTGTATGGATTTGGTTTTTCTTACGTAGGGGATTGATTCATCAAGCCCACCTTTGAAGAAACAATTTATTAATCATAACAAAATGATAAATAAGGAGATAGCCTCCTTTTTTCTTTTTAACTCTCGCGATTAATTCGGTGTCAAAAAAAAAGTGTAAAAAAAAGCTTGACATACCATAGGGGGGTATTGTATATATGATAAATATATAAGATTTAGGCGAAGGATAAAATTCATAAAAAAAATCATAAGAAGGAGAAAAAATGAAAAGAGGAACAAAATTCATGATTTTATTATCAGCTTTCTTGGTCGCTTTTGTTGGATTTAGCATGATCGCTTCACCTTATGTCAATTCGATTAAGATTGGTAGAGAAGCAGGCCTTTATATAATTTTCAATCATTTGGCCGAGAAAGAGTGCGGAGTCCAAACTCATCCCTTAACTAAAAAGGATTGTGACTAGAGTTAAGGAATGAAAATTGACAGAAAGAGGAAAATGAGGCCTAAGAAGAATTTTTCAGATTTTGTCATCCGTAACAGGATAATTGTTATTTCATTGCTTATTATTGCCCCACTTTTCTTTGGTTATGAAATCACTCGGGTCAAAGTCAGTGCCGATTTTTCCAAATACTTAAGGCTGGATGATCCTCTAGTTAAGGAGTATAATCGCATCAGTGAAATCTTTGCCGGAAAATCACTGGTCCAAGGAGATGTATGTCGGGGACCTGGTCTCTGAGGATGCAAAAGCGACCATAATCTTAGCCCGTCTCATTCCAGGGGTAGATGAAGCAAAAATGGTTAAAAAGATGGTTTATGTTACTGAAGAAATCGCTGCATCTAAGACTGAGGTTTAGACGAAGATGTCTCAGGAGATTTAGGGCATGAAGGGGGGAATTTGAGGGTTTGCTAAAAAACAGGTCAATCCTTCCACCCCAGCAATGAGAGGAAAGATGAAAAATAAAAAATTGATAACGGGTGTCATCCTGATCTTGGGTCTATCTCTGATTGCTTTCTTTCTTTTAAAGACAGGCAGTAGAAGTGATCAGATGGATACGTCTTCTGTTAAAGGCGAACAAAGAAAAATATTATATTATAAATCACCCATGCAGCCTGGTTTCATCTCGGAAAAACCTGGCAAAGACCCGATGGGCATGGATCTGATTCCTGTCTATGAAGGGGATGAACCGCTAGACAGTGGTATAAGGATAGAATCAGCTACTATACAGAATATAGGTGTCAAAACAGCGGTTGTGACAAAAAGAAACCTTATAAGAGAAATCAGAACAGTTGGACGGATTACTTATAATGAGCAAAAGATTGCCTATATCAATACAAAGGTTGATGGATGGATTGAAAAACTCTATGTCGATTATGTGGGACAAAATGTTAAAGAAGGGGATAGACTTTTAGAGATATATAGTCCTGATCTTGTGTCTACTCAAGAAGAATTCCTGTTAGCCTTAGAATATAACAAAATGATCGAGAAGAGCAGTAATGAAAAGGTAAGAAAAAGAGCCCTTTCTCTTCTTGAAGCCTCTAGAAGAAGGCTAGAATATTGGGATATCCCTGAAGTTCATATAGAGCTTTTAGAAAAAACAGGCCAGGTGAATAAATCCTTAATGATACATTCTCCTGTAACTGGAGTTGTCATAGAGAAAACTGTTCTCGAGGGTAAATTCGCTAAAGCAGGCGAGGATCTTTATAAAATAGCAGACCTCTCTAGAGTCTGGGTATATGCTGATATCTATGAATATGAGTTGCCCTGGGTTAAGGCTGGACAAGAAGTTGAGATGTCATTATCTTATCTGCCGGGAAAGGTCTTTATGGGAAAAATTTCATATTTATATCCCTATCTGGAAAGTAAGACGAGAACGGTAAAAGTAAGGATAGAATATGATAATCCGGATGGTGAGTTAAAACCCGATATGTACGCCGACGTCAAAATCAATACTTCACCTAGAAAATCTGTCCTATCTGTGCCGAAAGAGGCGGTTATTCTGTCAGGAGTAAGAAAGGTCATAATCATTGATAAGGGAAAAGGCTTTTTTGAACCAAGAGATATTCAGGTGGGTTTTGAAACAAAGGATTATTATGAGGTGATCGATGGCATCAAAGAGGGCGAGAATGTAGTAATTTCATCGCAATTTTTGATCGACTCAGAAAGTCGACTGAGTGAGGCCATCAGTAAAATGTTGAAGACCAAGAAGGAAAAGACGACAGAGAAATAACAGATATTTCAAGGCTTCTAAGAGCAGAAAGAAATGAAAATTGACAAAAAACCATCTGCTCAGATGAAAGACGAAACATGAAATCCTTAGGAGAGCGAACCCTGTCTGACTGTTGAGACATTGAAAGATTCCTGATGTTGAGTCTATTTGGGAGTGAAAGGAGAGCCTAACATATGTTTGATAAACTGATCGAACTATCCATAAAAAACAGGATGATAATATTAATCCTTACAGGTATCGTCCTCATCTTCGGCATAAATTCAATAATGAACATTCCTCTGGATGCTATTCCGGATCTAAGCGATGTCCAGGTCATTATCTATACGGAATTCCCAGGACAAGCTCCCCAGGTGGTCGAGGATCAGGTTACTTATCCGTTGACAACCACCATGTTGTCAGTCCCCAAATCCAAAACAGTGAGAGGATATTCTTTCTTTGGATTTTCTTTTGTTTATATCATCTTCGAGGATGGTACGGATATGTACTGGGCAAGAAGCAGGGTCCTTGAATACCTGAGTTTTGTATCCGGGCTGCTCCCAGATGGAGTGACCCCTACTCTCGGGCCTGATGCCACGGGGGTTGGCTGGATCTATCAATATGTCTTGAAATCCAAGAAGCATGATCTTTCTGAATTGCGTTCAATTCAAGACTGGATTATAAAATATGAATTAACCAGTGTGCCTGGAGTTGCAGAAATTGCCAGTATCGGAGGATTTGTCAAACAATATCAAGTGGAACTCGATCCTAATAAACTCCTTGCTTACAATATTCCCTTGATGAAGGTCCATATGGCGATACGCCGGTCTAATAATGATGTGGGTGGCCGACTTATTGAGATGGCTGAGACTGAGTATATGATCAGAGGATTGGGTTATATCCGGTCTCTGGATGATATACGGAATATTGCTGTTGATGTGGATGCGAATGGTACGCCCATTTTAATCAAAGAATTGGGTTATGTTCACCTGGGGCCTGAGATTCGCCGTGGACTTGCAGAGATGGATGGTGAAGGCGAGGTTGTCGGTGGAATTGTCGTGATGCGTTTCGGAGAAAATGCCCTTAAAACCATTGAAAATGTAAAGAAGAAGATTGAATCTCTGAAGGCTGGACTGCCTGAAGGCGTTACGATTGAACCTGTATATGACAGGTCGGGCCTCATCCAAAGATCCATCAATACCTTGAAAAATACTCTGATCCTTGAAATTATTATTGTTACTGTTGTCTGTATTATATTTCTTCTTAATTTTCCGAGTGCTCTCGTAGCTGTATTTACCTTACCGGTGGGTATTTCAATCTCTTTCATTATCATGGATCTTAAGGGGATTAATGCAAACATCATGTCTTTAGGGGGTATTGCTATTGCTATCGGGGTTATGGTGGATGCCGCTGTTGTGTTGGTGGAAAATTTCCATAAACATCTGCTGAAGAGGAGAGGCGACGAAAATCGCTGGGATATTGTGACTCAATCTAGCAAGGAAGTCGGCCCAGCGCTGGCTTACGCCCTTATAATCATTACGGTATCATTCATGCCTATTTTTGTTCTTCAGGGTCAAGAGGGTAGGCTATTTAAGCCTTTGGCTTTTACCTGGATATTTGCGCTGGGGGCATCAAGCCTTATTGCGGTTACAGTGATTCCCATACTCATCGGTTTATTCGTCAGGGGAAAGATTAGATCTGAAGATGAGAATCCGGTGGTCAAGCGTGAGATCGCTATTTACCGGCCCATAATGACATTTGTATTAAAATACAAAAAAATGGTCGTGATCATTGCTCTACTGTTGTTAATCTTATCAATTATTCCCTTTAAGCGGTTAGGTTCAGAATTTATGCCCCCTTTGTATGAAGGGGATCTTTTGTATATGCCTACGACACTGCCGGGCATATCCATCACAAAAGCAAAGCAACTCCTTCAACAAACAGACAGGATTATAAAGACCTTTCCAGAGGTCCATCATGTCTTTGGCAAAGTCGGTCGGGCAGAGACAGCTACAGATCCAGCCTCGTTGAGCATGATGGAGTCAATTATCATGTTAAAGCCTGAGAGGGAATGGCGGAAGGGAATGACAGTAAAAAAGCTTATTAAAGAATTAGACCAGGCCATTAAATTCCCGGGCGTGACAAATGCCTGGACTATGCCTATAAAAACAAGGATAGATATGTTATCTACTGGGATAAAGACACCCGTGGGTATTAAGGTTATAGGTTCAGATCTTAATATATTACAGGAGTTAGGAGAGAAAATAGAGGCGATTATAAGGGACGTGCCGGGAACCTTGAGTGTCTACGCAGAGAGAGTGGTAGGTGGGAATTATCTGGATATTGATATTGACAGGATAGCAGCAGCACGCTATGGGCTTACAGTTGGAGATGTCCAAGATGTTATCAAAACAGCTATTGGCGGGATGAACATCACTACAACTGTTGAGGGCCGGGAAAGATATCCTGTCAATTTAAGATATGCAAGAGAATTAAGGGATGACATTGAAAGCCTGAGAAGAATTTTTGTAGCCACGCCAAGGGGTGAGCAAATTCCTTTAGGACAATTAGCAAACATAAAAGTCATTAAAGGTCCGCCAGCTATTAAAAGCGAAAATGCGAGACTGAATGCCTGGATATACGTGGATTTAACAACAACGGATATCGGATCTTATGTTAATGACGCAAAAAAAGCCATTGATGAAAATATTAAAATGCCTCCAGGATATTCGATTGTCTGGAGCGGCCAGTACGAATACATGGAAAGGGCACAAAAAAGGCTTCAGATGGCTATCCCCGCTACTTTGGCCATTATATTTCTTCTTTTATATTTCTATTTTAAGAATATTAAAGAGAGTCTAATCGTTATGCTATCTTTGCCTTTTTCCCTAGTTGGTGGAATCTGGTATATCTTTGCCTTAGGGTACAATTTAAGTGTTGCCGTAGGAATAGGTTTTATCGCCCTGTTTGGATTAGCAGCAGAGACAGGGATGGTCATGCTGGTCTATTTGAATATGGTTTATAAAAGGATGTTGAAGGACGGCCAGATACGCAGCGTTGAGGATATCCATAAAGCTGTTATGGAAGGAGCTGTGCTGCGGGTAAGAGCTGTTTCCATGACTGTAGGAACAACAATGGTAGGGCTTATGCCAGTCATGTTTATTATCAAAGGGGCAGGTACTCAGGTCATGCGGAGGATAGCGGCGCCCATGATAGGAGGACTTGTAACTTCTACTGTATTAACTTTGATTATTATTCCAGTCATTTTTGCTATTTGGAAGAGTATGGTGTTAAAAAGGAAAAAACATACCTGAACCAGTAAAAATATGCAGATAAAAGTCTGCAATTTTCGATGAAGGAAAGTAAAAGGGAATCATGATGATTCATGTTTTTTTATTGACTCTTTTTCTCACTCTGTTCTAGCCTCTAAGCCACGAGTCCAAGCAACTTTTTGTGAAAATGGGTTTTGGGGTATTCTCAGGGGGGAGCGTTGAGGATGTGGGGATATTCAATATAGACTACTATGATACCAGGATAATTGCAGGTGAAAAATCAGGTCCAGGAATGGATGTTACTGTGGAATTTATCTACCAGTTTTACCCGAACTTCGGATTATCCTAGGGAACAGGGTACCTAATCTACCGGAGATTTTTTCTTTAGGTAGGGGCTTGATTTATCAAGCCCACATTTTTTAGAATGACAGGATTCCTTTCAATTTTTACACAAGCAGAACATTCCTTCTTACTCCCCAAAGGGATGGGCGTATAATCTGGATCCAATCTGAAGGGTTAATCTTTATCTAAGTAAACTCTCTGGACTCTCTTGTTAATAGAGGTGAATATCTCATAAGGAATAGTGCCTGCCATTCTGGCGATTTCGGTTGCGGTTATTTCTTCTGCACCCTGCTTTCCGATGAGAACGGCGATGTCTTCAGTCTTAACATCTTTTATATCGGTCACATCAACCATGATCTGGTCCATTGTAACAGCCCCTAGTATTCGAGCTTTTTTCCCTCTTATGAGAACATAGCCTTTGTTTGAAAGAGCAAGAGGATATCCATCTCCGTAACCAACAGGTAGCGTTGCTACTTTCATCTCCTTTTCGGTTTTATATGTCCGGGCATAACTGAGTGTCCTTCCTTTAGGAATATTCTTTAAAAAAGCTACTTTTGTTTTTAAAGAGAGAGCTGGTCTGAGGTTCTCCGTGCCCTTGACATACTCAGAAGGGCTAACACCGTAAATTGAAAGGCCCGGCCGGACCATATTCAGATGTGCCTCCGGAAGGTTAAATATTGCTGCTGTGTTGGAGATATGCTTGAACCTTATTGGCAAATCTTTGGTTTTTTCCAGACAGCGATTAAACCAATCAAACTGCTGTTTTGCAAAATCCAAATTCTGTTCATCCGAAGTTGCAAAATGCGAGCAGATTCCTTCAATTTCAATGTCAGGCATCTTATGAACTTGCCTCGTAAATTCGTCTGCCCTCTCATGCCAGACTCCTATGCGCCCCATACCAGTGTCGACCTTTATATGAACTTTTGCCCGCGTTCCTCTCTTTCTTGCCGCATCTGCCAGGGCGTTTGTCATCTGCCAGGTACAAACAACTGGTGAGAGGTTATATTCAACAAATTCTTCGGCCTGTCCGCTCATCCCTGCACTTAAAACAATTATGGGAATATCTTTAAAAATATCTCTAAGCTCAATGCCTTCATACAGACTGGAAACCCCCAGAGCTTTTACTCCAAGATTAAGGGCTTGCCGGGAAACTTCGATTGCTCCGTGACCATAGGCATTGCATTTCACTATAGCCATTAATTCGATGTTTTTGCCCAGTTTTTTCTGGATGTTATTTATATTAAAACGAACAGCTGCAAGGTCTATCTCTGCCCAGGTTTTTAAAAGCCTGTAAGTATAGGAGGACTCTTTTTTGTTCTCCTTAACATTAGCCTGATTTTTAAGAATCATGACCTTTCTCCAATATTTTGCATTTCTTATATGCTGTCGACTTCCCTATTTAAGGACGGAGCTCTTTACTCCTCCGCAAGAAAATTTATAGCACGGGTATTAGTCAGTCAAGGGGAAAATCTCCATACCCCAAGAAAGTAACACCCTCCAAAGGTCAGATTCAGCCACTAGGGGACAAAGTCTGATGCAAATCTAGTACAATATTTGTCCTTAGTAAAGGGCGGTAGGCGAAAGCTTGCTGCCCTTTTTTTTATGCGCCGTCATCCTTCTAAAAAAGCTATCGAGCTATTTATCTTGTTTTTTCAGATAAGGTTATATAAAATAAATTTGTCAGTTTACTAAAATTTTCGATAGGGATGGCTGAAGAAAATCGAGCATAAAAGAGGAAACACCTTTCCTAATCAAAAATGCAGATTCCTATCACCGAATAATAAATAATCAATGAGGGGGAAAATAATAGGGGGCTTAAAATGCATAGAGTATTTAGAAAAATGTTGAAAGATGCGAGAGGAGTATCTGAGTTTATCATAGCGGTAAATATAGATATCAGAGGTTTTTCTTCGTTTAGTAAGAAAGTGGAATCTCCTGAAACAGCAATGTTTATTAAAAGAGTGTATATAAAATTAATTGATAACTATTTCTCCGATGCATCCTTTTTCAAACCAACTGGTGACGGGTTGATAATAACTATTCCTTATACTGAAGAAAATTTAAAGACTATTGCTAGGAGAACAGTAAGATTTTGTTTTAAAGTTTTGCGAGAGTTCGGTATCATTTGTAAAAATGACCCGATGATAAATTTTGAAGTACCTAGGAAGGTCGGGATTGGGATATCAAGGGGAACAGCTTGCAGTCTTGTTTCAAAAGATACAGTATTAGATTATTCAGGTAGAGTATTAAATCTAGCATCGAGACTTATGGATTTAGCAAGACCATCTGGCATTGTGTTTGATGCTGATTTTGGCATAGAGCTCCTTCTTGACGAGCAAATAAAATTATTCGCAAAGGATAATATATATATTAAAGGGATTGCAGAAAGAGAACCAATTCGTATTTTCTATACCAAAAAATTAACTAGAATATCACCATTAAACAAGCATCCTCTAGATAAAATTAAATGGAATACAATCAAAGATACAAGAACATTAAAGCAAATAAAAGACCTTAGACCAACTTTTATGTACGAAATTCAGACCCAGCCGATTGATTCAAGCGAGATTGCAGTTAAGATATCCTATCCCGGAGTATTAAGAGGAAGAAAGCAAGAAAAGTTTAAAACTATTTTGGATTTTATTAACTTCGAGTATTACTTGGAAGCGGGAAAACCTAGATTAAATATTGATTATAACACCCTAGCAGAGAAACTAGAAAAAAGGGGAGTTAAAGATAGCTGGAAAGTTAACATAGAGATTATATATCCAGAAAAATAATTTCAACTTTGCCTAAATTTGTTTGTGCGGCTTGCTTTGCTTATCCAAATGCCTTAAGCAATTCGAATACATGCAATACATGTTTTAAAAGCGATAGAGTATGAGCCGGCCCTAAAGCCCTGGCTTCCCCGGAGAGCTGTATCGCACAACGGCTATTATGTAAACTCGCTGGCCTATAAACGATTTTGAAAGAAAGATTAAATTCATATTAAACAGCTAATTAAAGCCTAATAGAAGACTTATATGGTTAAAGATTTGCACTCAGTTATTCCTTGGGGCATTTGTCATTCTGTTGAAGGTTGCAAAAAGGCGGAAGTCAGGTTTTTTCATGTCTCGATTAGTATGTTACAGCCTGGTATCATTTTATCTAGTTCTGATTTTGATATTAGGCCACATTATGAACTGTTCCGGTCTCCTCCGCTCAAGAAATTTCTTTCTAATCCAAGATTCCTAAAAGATCGGCAACTAGAAGCGGTTTTTGAGCAAGTACGTTTAATGAATGCTCCCGATGCTCCGAGCAGAAAATCAGCTTTTTTCAGTTTCATTTGCAAAGCGTGTGCTGACTGGTTTCAGCAACGTTCCCGCATAGGAGGTGTGATAACTGAATTGATACCTTTATCAGAGGCAAAGATTTTTATTTCCGACTTGGTTTGGAGAAATATTGCTGCAAATATACTTTTGAAATCTGCTTGGCAGGATGCTCAGTTCCCATTCCTCATAGAAACTGAGGAGGAGGCACTCTGGAAAATCGCAGAAGCATACTGGAGTGGACAAAATCCCAAGCGATATGGTTTTGGCACTCGTCCCGAGGCCTTGATAGAGGGCAAAGTTACAATCATAAATCAAAAATAAAAAGGAGGTAATAGAAATGAGGTCATATGAATCTAGCAAGGAGGGAATCATGTTTAATGCTCTTTACATTAAAAAGTGTATAAAGGAACAGGCACAAGATGAGCTTCAGTATTTTCGTATGTCTCCCACTGATAGAGATGAAAAAGGATATGCAGAGATAAAACCATTTTCTTTCGAAGAAGGAGACTATTTTCATTGTCCAGAAAGAATGAAAGAAGACGAAGTAAAAGTCGTAAAAGAGTATTCTCGCCCCAATGTATACACTTCTGACCCAAGAAAGTTATATCTAATTGAGGAATGTAAATGGATTCCAACAGCAGATCAACTTAGGAAAGGTCTAGAAAGGATAGGTTATTCTATTGGAGATACTTCAAATATGAATGAAGAACAGATACTTAATACAATCATGTTTGAACGAAAAGAGATGAGGTGGAGTAGAGAAAAAATAAATTGGGTAAAGCAGTAATCATTGATTATGAAGCATAAAATAACAAAGCTTGCTGCTAAGGCACGGTCACACATCGCTCAAATTGCAGCTTCACGTTTTGTGTTGAAAGTGCTACAAACCAAAGGGACTCTTGACAAGTTAATGGAAATTACTATCCAAACTCCAGACAAAGCGCGATTTTGTGATAGATACTTGCATGAACATCATCAAAAGACATTTAAGAAATTTAATGAATATTATAAATCATACCCGCCTGAGTATAGCCCTGGTCACACCTACAATATGTCTGCTGTTTTATTAGTCGATGCTGTTCTCCATAAATATTTGAAAGAGTTATATATTCTAGTGAAATCAGTCCTAGGGTGGGATGATAAACCTCCCAATAGTTTGACAGCCTTGATTATAAAGATATTTATTGGGAATTCATCAAATAATACTGAACCATTACTGGATTACAGTGGTTCTTACATCAAATATAACCATTTGCGTTTTCTTGATCAATTGCGACATATTATTATCCATAACCAAGGAGAAGTGGATGATAATTTCTACAAAAACTGTGGCATTGATCCTGTTACTGGTACGGCCAGTTCAATAGACCCCGCCCTTTGGGGACTCCCCTCAAATTGGGTAGAACCTTTTTTCAAAAATAGCATTGAAGAGTTCAAGAATTACTTTGTTTTAGGGAGTCAGGTCCATCTCCCTATTAACAAAGTCCTTGATTTGTTCACTGAATGCTTTGTATTCATTGATGATGTCGAAGAATTATTTAAAGAAAGGATATAACCACAAAATATCACGAGTAAAGGAAAAAGGTGAATTTTTAAGTGCTGAGCGAATTTAAAGTTAATTTCTTTTCCCCGAGAAAGCTGTGCCGCATAATCGGTATTATGTTAACTCGCTGCCTGTAAAATGACTTTGAGGGGGGGAGAACAAAATTATTGAGGCAAGTAGAACCCAAATCCCCTAAAGCCCTGGCTTCCTGAATCTGAAAAAGACAGCAGGGCTGAGAATTGTGCCTCATTTAGTAGCATGGATCGCATAAGCAGATATTCTAATGAAGAGAGAATAAAGCTAAAATGATGAAAATTAGTACTAAAAATTATTTTTATTATAAACATCAAAAATTTGGGCAACTTAAATTTCGTCAAATTAATTTTAATGATCTAATAAAAATTGAGAAGTTCAAAGTTATCAGAAAACGATATAGAAATTTTACTATCTTTGTATTACATAATCAGATTGTAAGCCCCAAAATCGATATTTCAGATTTCTCAATTTTAGATAACAAGGAAATTATATCTATCGCGAAATATTTTATAAAAATGACTGTTATTTTTTCTAAATATTTCAAGGAAGCTGAAGGCGAAGCATTTTTTATTAATTTTTATAATTCTTATAAAAACTACAGAAAAGAATTATCAAAGAGTTTTGCTCCCCTTGGAGAAATATACGAACAAATATCGAAAAAAGTTGCCGAGGCTTTCAGGTCATCATCAAAACTTGTACAAATAAGCATTGCCCCTATATCTGAGTTTATTATCAAAATGAACGAGGAAGTAGGGAAGAAGATGGCAGAAGCTATACAAAAGATAAAAATAGCGACAGATGATGCGGGAAGAATTTTAATAAAATATGAATGGCCTTTTCCTCCTTCAATTGATATAAGAGCTGCAATTTTGATATCTAATTTGGGAAATAAACCAGGAAATCACCGAGAAGAGATAAATAAAGTTTTCTTGGATTATTACCAAAGAGATAATTTTAAAGAAATCGAATTAATGATAAACAGATGGAAATCTAATAAATTATTTAGAAGACGGATTAAAATATTAAAAGATTGTTTAAAAATACTTCAATTATCAAAAGAAAATTGCTCTTTTAATTCTGCAAATGTTATTACTCCTACATTGATAGCCCAAATTGATGGAGTATGGACAGATTATGTCAAGTCTAAAGGATTTGATATAAGAAAATATTCGAAAAAGGAATTAAGTAAAGAACTTATGAAATATAAGAAAAATAAGATTAAAATGCTTAAAACAAGTAATAGTTTTGCTACCCTTGATGATTTATTTAAAAATGTTATCTTAGAGACTTTGTTTGGAACTGCTTATCCAGGATTCAGGCCTGAAACTGGAAATATTCCTTCTCGTTTTAATAGGCATAAAATACTGCATGGAGAATATGTATCTTATGGGAGTATATATAATGTCCTAAGAGCATTTTTTTTATTAGACCTATTGGATTTCATTTCAGAATTAAAATAAATGATCGAGGGAAGTATAACTGAGCCAACTGGAAACCAGAAACTCAAATAGCTCCGGCCTCCCGATTCTGAAAAAGACAGCAGAGCGAATTATGGAGAAAAATCAAAAAAGGGAAGAAATTTAAAATAAAGAAAAATGCAAATTCTAATCCATTTTAATCAAATGGAAGGTAGGTTGCCATGTGTAAATATATAGCAAAATTTTTAGCAATAACTTGGTTTATTTCGTTTTTTTCCATGATATCCCTAGGGCATGAAACCTTTACTGAAGAAGATTATCCGACGGATATTAAGAAATACGAGCTTTTGCTTATGGGTATGTCTTCAAGAATTATCTCGCCACGAATTGTAATAAAAATGGACAACAACTGGGAAATTTTATTAGCGTGCCTATCTGAGAAAACGAAGGATGAGCTGAAGGGGATGGGCGTTAGTTTTGTGGATAGCCAAATCATGTTGCTAAACGCAATGAGGCTGTTGGAGGTAAAGGGAGAGAGGCTTAAAACAAAGATGCCAATTCTCGGTTCAGTAAAGACGAGATCGTTGAGAAAAAAAATGAGGAATCTTGCCGTTAGAATTGAGCCAGAGCTGAGGAGTAGCGTCCATGACCTTAAAATTGAGCTGAGGAAAGTTGGGCACGAAGCGAATATATACACCATATTATTTTCATATACCCTGGATGAGCTTGCTTGGAAACCTTTCTTTGAAAAAAGTCTGATTAAAAACACTGGGATTACTGTGAAGAGGCCGTTTTGGGGCGGAATATTCTGGGCGTGTTATCCGCCCCACGAATTCTCATGCGGTACTAATAAGATGAGCTTCCAGGAAGCTTATTTCATGGTCAACTGGAGTAAGGAGCTGTTGGAGAAAATGTTGGAGGGAATCTATAGAGCCAACTTAAAGATGCTTCTTAGGGATTATGTCGAGTACGGCAAGATCGTTAATGATGATCTTCTAAAGGAGCTGGCACCATATAAAATTGTTGATTATTCAGGAAGCCTTGCCATCCCTATCATCGAGGAGAAAGAGGACAACAAGCTATATCTAAAGTGCAAATCTATGGCTATGAAGGTGGCTCAACTTTTTCTTAACAATGTGGATATGAAGAGTTTAATTGAGGAATATAAATTTTATGATGGAGAGAAGGCGGTAGTGGTTTCCTATCATGAGTGGATGTGGGAGTATTTGGCCTACCTCGAGGAAAAGGGAATCATCAATAAGCCATTTGCGTTTTCTAACCCGAAAGAGGCAGGTCCCAGTGATATCGGTGCCTTATTATTCATTGTGAAAAGGTCTAGCAAGTAATAATTAGGTATGCCAAATTTTTTTGAGATGAAGGAAGGAAAGCCACTAAGGTCCCGCTTCTCTAAATTGAAAAAGACAGCAGAGCGTTATTAGCGCCTCATTGAAATAGACGATTGGGGGAAGGGATTTTCTCAATAATTTTTTTATCCAGCTGTTTCTGTTGCATAGAAAATGATAAAGAAAAAAAGAGCAAGATAGAACCCAAATCGTCCTAATCGAGAAGCTTCCTAATCCAACGCTAAGAGCACAAAATTCAGGGATATTCCTATTAGTGTTGAATTGATGCCAATATTGAAAAAGATGGTAAAGGGAAAAAATCCTAATGATTATGTATTTACTTGTGAAGGGAAGAGAATCAAAAATAATCATGGGGCATTTAAGAGCGCTGTTGAAAAAGCAGGGTTGGAAGGAAATAGAAAACTCCACGATTTATGCCACACATTTGGAACTAGGCTAATGAGGAATGGAACTTCTGATAAAGTTGCTATGGAAATCTTAGGTCATTCTGATCCATCAATGCTCCATAGGTATCAGCACCCTAACCAAAAAGATAAACTTGAAGCTGTTAATGGTCAAAAAGGTAGCCAATGAAAATGAGTACAAATCCTATACAGAAAGGGACTTTTACCCAAGAGATGCGTTTTAGCACGGGAAAGATTTAGTGTCAAAAATGAAAGGTTACAGGATTGATGCCATAGAAGGGAAGGAAATTCACATCGAACATGCGGATTCAGAAGCTCAATAGGCAAATCTCAAGAGAAAATTATCTTTATCGGCCAATATTGCAGTTGAATTTTTTTCAATTGTTAGAGGAAATATAAGATCAGGATTACCCATTCCAAAATTAAGTCTATCCACAGGCAACTTCGATAAGTTAGTGACCAAACAACCCTGTCTGGGATCGAAAGGTTTGAGCTTATCTGTTTGCCCCGTCGCTATAATGGCTTCTAATTCTTCTAAATATTTTATATAAGCATCTTTTGATACGCTTGGCATGGATTTTCTGATTTCAATGGCAATTTCATTAGCACTCGAATTTTCTATATATTTCGTTTTGAAATTTATTACTTTTAACATAATTCCATTGCCGAAATATTTTTGGCCGTATTCATTAATCTGTCTTCGCACATCAATTGGTATTGTTAGCTGAACATTGTCTCCGAAATACTCCTTCTGAAGCTTGACCGATTTTTTAATGGCCAACGCGGATAAAACATCATTTGTGGAAATCCGGCAGTTAAACTTGGAAGCGACATCTTTTATGGCAATCCAGACATCTTGCCTTGGAATTTCTTCAAACTCTATAGTGAATTGGTCACTATGCCGGAATGGTTTTAATATACTTTCAGTGAACAAGAATTCTTTTAATATTGTTCTTTGGTGATGGGGTCTATAAAGCGAACGAGTGAGGTTCGTTTTGAACGGAATGAACATATTCCGGGAGACTGCAGAAAGTGTTGAAAGAAAATAAAAATAGCTGTAGCCATCACCAGCAAGGTGATTCATTTTGGGGATCAATATAGTGCCATTCCTATACTGAATAATTTTTAGATAGAATAACTTCTTCATGTCGGATGGATTAATACGGGAGTATTTTTTATAAATATTTATGTTTGTTTCTGTTGCATCGAATTCCTGGTCAACCACCTCTTCATCAAAACACTCATTTTCTGAATAATTATCAAAATAAATTATTCCTGACTTGTATTCCCCAAACAATGGCCAAAAATCGGAAGATAATTTTGTTAGCGCAGACCTTATTCTCTTTGTTTTTAATCTTTTTTTGTAGTAAAACAGAAACTCTATAGGATAACTTCCATTCGCGAATAAAGTATCAACCTGCGAAATATTTATCTTCCTCATTAGTGCCTCTAAATTAGC
>SDBU01004677.1_pt1 | contig 16704 bp, 15 predicted proteins | sample 2277071 | NCBI WGS metagenome assembly SDBU01 (sample SAMN10397929, study PRJNA504765) | marine sediment metagenome | isolation source: marine sediment core GS08_GC12, 126 cmbsf | place: Arctic Ocean: Gakkel Ridge, Loki's castle | collected 2008
CGTGGTTAAAAATAAAATTCGGGGGTGTAGCTCAGTTTGGTTAGAGCGCTGGCCTGTCAAGCCAGAGGTCGCGAGTTCAAGTCTCGTCACTCCCGCCACCAACAAATTAGCCTATCGTTAACACCGGCGGTAGGCTTTTTTCATATGGTTATGATTGCTGGTCGATTTTAAAATGAAAAATACTTAGTTTAACTGAAAGCGGATGGGAACTCTGACCCACATTTCCACCTTTTCATTCCCTCTCATTCCGGGCTCAAACAACCAATCCTTTACCGAAGCCATCGCCGCTCTGTCGAGAATTTTGTGCCCACTGGACGCAAATAACCGTAATTCACCGACGCTTCCGTCTTTATCAATGAAAACCTCAAGAACGACAGTGCCCTGAAAGCCTCTTTTTCTGGCGGTTATAGGATATTGAGGAGCCAAATTTTTTAGATAAATGGGTTTGGCTTCCCGAATAATCTTAGGATTCGTAATTTTCATCTTTTTTTCAATTGAACCCAATATCTCTTTGGGTATATCATCCGTATTCTTCTCAGGCTCTTGCCTAAATGTCTCTTCAATAGATTGGGGATGTTCAGGCACATATGAATGCTCGTTTTTAGACAGGTGTTTCTCTTCAGAAATTTCTTGTGGGATCTTTTTTTCAACCGGTTTAATAGGCGTTTTGATAGTCTTTGTGGGAATTAAACGTTTCTTTGGTGGCTGTGATTTGACAACTTGCTGCTGCTTTTTGTCCAGCATCTTGTTTTGGGGAGAGACCGGTTTACTGACCACAGGTTTCTCTGCATGATTTTGTGGGTGAATGTATGTCAGGGTCATGGAGATAGCTCGGGATTTTGGACTGACCGGAAAAGCTTGCTTTACCCAATCAAACTCCATGCCCAGGAAAAGCCCGTGTATCCCCAACGCCAGGATCAATGAGAGCATGATTCTTTTCACCGCGCTTACTCCACCTCTGCCTGGAGGGATATTCTGTTCACACCTGCCAGTCTAATCTGATCCAGGACTCGAAAGAGTTTCTGGTATGAAAGGATGCGGTCAGCAAAAAGCAAGACCCCGGGTTCTTTCTCTTTTGAGGCCTTTCTTTGTAACATCTCTTTCAAGTTTTCCAGGAGAATATATTCTTTATCCACATAAATTGATCCGTCCGCTTTCACTGTTACGGATAAGAACAGCTTTTTGTCTATCTTGACGGCCGTGGAAGTGGGAAACACAACCGGCAAGCCGCGATGTACAGCCATTGATAACATGGCATATATAAAAAATACCAGTAGTAGAAAGACGACATCTATCAAGGGGAGCATTTCAATGCGGGCTTTTTTGTTTGTTTGAAGATTGACTTTCATTTTGATTCCCCCTTTTGATCGCCGTTCGGATGGTTCAGCTTTTCGTAAACGATTTCAAGACTGGTGGCGTATTTTTCGATAGAAAGCGCAGTATTTTCAACTCGTGAATTGAAGTAATTATAAGGAAAAACTGAAAAAATCGCAATTCCCAGACCGGCAGCGGTGGTTATCAGGGCTTGAGCGATCCCTGCGGTTACGGCCTGCGGATGTTCGATTCCTGCTGCTCCCAGCATTTCAAAAGAAGTAATGATCCCTAGAACCGTACCGAAAATTCCCAATAGAGGCGCTACGGTAATCATAGTATCCAACACACCATTATACCGGCGCATGCGCTTGATCTCTTCGGCTGCAGCCGATTCCATGGCTTTGGTCATGGAAAATTCACGATGGAGAATGCCGGTGATCAGAATCCGGATAATATAATCTTTAGAACCTTTGGTTCTGATTCTAACCGATTCCCAGTCTCCCTGGCGACACAGTTCCAAGACTTCATCCACCAGTGCTTTATTGCGGTGCATGTCTATGCCGAACCAAAAAAAAACCCGTTCAAACACCAATGTCAGCACAATGATCGAACAGGCCAGCAACGGATACATGACCGGTCCGCCGCTAATAAATATTTCCAGCATAATATCTCCTTTTTTGGGTTACTACCGCACGAAATGTGTGACACCATCCCGAACGGGGTGATTCCTCGTTCTTTAAGCCTCTGGAAAATGTTCCGAGGTATCGTCAACCCGGCTTTGGGTCAGCGCAATGGGAGGCACATGATAACGGTTGTACCCTGGTTGAGTTCGCTTTGACATTCAATGGTGCCGCGATGCGCCTGAACAATGGTTTTGACGATGGCCATGCCCAGGCCCGTCCCGGCGCTGCCCTTGGTCGTAAAAAATGGATCGAAGATCTTTTCCAGGGTATCCGGGCTTATTCCGGAACCAGTGTCTTTTACAGCCAGGCGCAGGTGGTCGCCTTCGATATTTCCCTTAATGCTTATAACGCCTGCTCCGGTCATCGCATCGAGACTGTTTTTGACAAGGTTGTTGACAGCCTGGTACATGAGACGGGGATCGACATTCACCCAAGGTATCTCCGGGGGCCAGTCAAGTTCAAGTCGCACCCCTTTTTTATCAGCTTCCGGCTGATAGTTCACCAGAGCTTCTTTAATGACGCTGTCAAGGGAGGTCTGTTGCAGATGCAGGTCGGGTTTTTTGGCAAACTGTAAAAAATTATGAATAAACGTTTTTACCCGGTCGGATTCCTGCGCCAGTATAGCGAGCGTCCCTGCACCTTTTGGACCGATAGCTTCCCCTTGAAGCACGGCCAAGGCTGTGCCGATATTATTTAAAAGGTTGCCGACCTCATGGGTGACCTTGCTGGATGTAGTGCCCAGGACCGCCAGGTTTTTAGCATGGACCAGTTCTTTGGCGGCTTCCACTTCCCGGCGAATATGTTCCTTGAGAGAGTCGGTCATTGCATTAAAAGCCAAGCCCAAGTCTCCGATTTCATCCTGGGAGTCAACAGCGACGTTCTGCTCCAGATCACCCCTGCCGATGTTTTGAACCTGCCTGTGCAGGGTATGGATCGGGGCCAAAAATCGCTTGACCCGATTCCACCCTATGAAAAGCGCCGTCAGACAGATGACAGCGGTTAAAGCGATCGCCCAGAAGATATTACGGTACAGATACGTATAAATTTCAGAGAGGGGCTGTTGTAGAACGATTACCCATTCCAGGCCTGGAATATAGGATCCCATAAAAAAAAAGCGGGTTCCATCCTTTTTTTCCGTCCAGCTTACCGGCATATCCGACGCTCTGACCGCTTTGAGGATGTCCGGTTTTTCTGCCGGGGGTGTGGTTACAACACGATGAATCTCCCGGTGGGCGATATACCGCCCGGATAAATCCATGATATAGACTTGGCCGCTGCGGCCGATGGTAATCCCTTCCAGTATATCCCAAACCGATTTGAGATTAAGTCTGCTCCAAAGGACTTCGACGACTTTGCCTAAGCGCGACACCGGTACGGCCATATGAATATAAGGGAGATTCTCTTTTGTTAACACGACGTCGGAAGCAGCGTTTTGGCCCGCCAGCACACGTTCAAACAGCTCCTTTTGAACGCCGGCAAAATCTACGTCGTTTTCCCAGCGGGTGGATGCAATGATTTTTCCCTTGGCGGCAATCAGGGAAACAGACATGAATTTATCCATCCGATGATTGAATGCTGCCAGGGCGATCTCTTTCTGCCATGGATCTAATTTGGTGGCAGCCATCACCGCGGCCAGGCTCTCCAAAGCTTTTTGAGCATTTTCTATAAAGAGCCGGATCTCGCCGGCCGAACTTTTGATGATATTGCGGTAATCCTGATTTATGGTCTTTTGAAAGTAGTTGTAGCTTGTCCAGGAAAGAACAACGCTCGTGACAACTATGGACAAGATTGCCAAAGGCAGGACAAAAAGGAGAAATTTATGGATTATTTTTAGTTGTTTGAGGCTCTTCATAATATAGAACTATAAAGTATGCCCCATGAAATTGTAAAGCGTTATCTGTTGGCCGTCAAGGCGGCAGATCCCATGAGCAAAGCCCCCATCAACAGAAGGGATTGAGGCGTCCATAATTTGATCACAAGTGCTCCGGACAGGATTGCACTTAAGTAACACAGACCTTTGTAGGATGATAACAACGACATAATCTTTCCCATGTGCTGTTTCGGGCTGGTTTGTTGAATCAGGCTTTCCCAAAATATGTGGAACATGGTAAACCCGCAGCCAAAAACAACCATGAGCAATGCCGCCTGGATGTAATTCGTCACCAGCGAGAGGGCCAACATCGCAGCTCCAAGGGATAGAAAGCCAAGGGACTGCATTGCCTTCAGCCTTACGGCAAATAATAATCGAGGCAGCAATAGGGTTGCCAGAAAGGAGCCAGCCTGAAATGCGGAAATGATAAAGCCCCACTGAGAAATATCACCGCCTAGACGCTGCTTGAATAAAAGTGGCAGACCGAAGTTGAGTATTCCGCCGCCTATAAGGACAAAGCCAAGCACAAAAAAGCATGGTTCCAGGCCGGGATTGGTCTTGAAAATTGAACGATAACTGCTAAAAAGGTTGTGGTGCGCTTGTTTTCGGCCTTGATATCCGGCAGGCGGATTTGCAGTTTGGCGTTGTTTGGGAAGTAAAAAAAGAACGCCGACGGCAAGCACAAAAAGAAGGCCGGCCAGCGCTAAAGCCGCCTTTTGGCAGGTCTTTGCTATTGTTAGGCCGATCAGCCACGGTGCGATAATGCCGCCGAAAATAGCCACCCTTTCATTGAGTGAATTGAAGAAGAAGATCTGGTCTTTGGGGATTATCGTTGGAACCAGCGCTTGTAGACCGATGGTAAAAAAAAGCGATAAAGTGATAAAGCCAAGATAGACCGGAAAAACGCCCCAACTGGAAGCTGCGAAGACCAGCGCTGCAACCACCAGACTTTTAAAGAAAAGCATAAATGTGAGCCATCTGTGCGCCCCGATGCGATCGATCCCAATACCGGCAAAGGGACTGAGGAAAATGGACGGCCCGTGATGAATCAGGCTCATCAGGACCAAATTGGTTAAAGGGTTTTTGCTGTGAAAGACCAGCAGATCCAGCAGGGTAAAACAGACAAATTGTTTTCCCATGGCAGTCCAAAAATCGGCGGCGATTATCAGATACTGCCTTTTCACTATACTTTCCCATCGTTGCCAAAGCCATCTGGAGATAACGCCGCGGCCGCTTTTGCCCGGATATAGTCTTCCAGCAGGCTGCGGTAGGTATCGTAGTGACAGTCGATACCATTAAAATCATTGTGCCGGGTAAGAGCCTGAAGCCTGCATCCGCCCATGCAGATGGGCAGCAGTTCGCATTGGTTCAGGCACTGATCGGGTAGCTTGCGATTCAAAAGCTGGGATTCGGCCACAAAATCGATGCCGGTTAAGACGTTGCCGTAAGCCATTTCACCGCCCTGAAGAGACGGACAGGGGATGATCGAGCCGTCGGTGTCAAAGACATAAATGGAGCGAAAGTCGGTCATACAGGCGTTCGACGGCGCGTTTCCGTTTACCGGAAAACCCCGCTGTGCGGCCTCTTGCTTTAAAAACAGGAATATCTCCACATCCCCCATACCGGCACAAAAACCGCTCTCGCCCCGTTTTTCCAGAATGGGAGTAAAGGCGATATCTTCCACCCGGATATTGCGGCAATGCATGTCTTCCAGCATTTCCGGAATCCGCTTAAAATCACGGGCGCCTGCATCGTACTGGCATTCAATCCGGATAGGAACCGATCCGGAAATTTCTTCCAGGTTTTTCAGGATCTTTTCATAGGTTTTGCCTCCGCCGGCAGAAGGCCGCAGGCTATCATGGACCTCGGCCGGACCGGCCAAACTGACCCGGACCGCCGTCAGACCGACGGCTTTCAACCTGGCGATGGGTGTTGGGGTGATAAGGGTGCCGTTGGTCGTCATGGTAAAGGCGTAATCAATTCCCCTGCCCTTACAAAAGTAAAAACGCCGGGAAGCGCTCTCTATAATCACATCTAAATTCATCAGCGGTTCTCCGCCGAGATAATCGTCTTTCGTCTGCCGCGGATGATTGCTTTCAATCTGTTCAAGATAGAAATCGTCCATTTTACGGGCAATTGCCGCAGACATGTCTGTGGCTTCAGGGTCGAGGATGCAGTAGGTGCATTGGTTGTTGCACCTGCGCGTCACCAAAACCTTTGACCGCATTGTACTAAAATCGTGCACGTGCCGCTGCTTCCATTCATTGAACACCACGGTTTCATCGACGCCTTCCTTGGCCAGGATGCCTTGCTGAATCAACTGTTCGATAGTTTCAGGATCTGCGGCCGGATCTGCGTCTAGGATATTCGTCCTTTGGGCCGCCGACATTAGTATAAGGGCCCCTGTCAATGTATTATATACAGCCGTGAACTCGTCCTCCCGGCCTTCTATGGGCAGATCCACCGCGAATCTCGATTGTCGATATCCGGACATGATATGTTCTCCTTTTGATAAGGTCCCCGGAGAACCCGGATTTCTCCGGGGAGGTTAATGTTTAAAATTGCTTAGTTGCGGGAGCTTGGGCCACCAACACAGCAGCCCATCTCCGACGCTCTGACTGTGTACGTACCGTTGTGAACGATCATCAGTTTCATAATTTTGTCCTCCTTTCATAGCTTTGATTCCTTATAATACCTTTAGCCGCCGGCTGACTCGAATAGTAACAAGATTTGTGCCATACTTTCCGATTCGAGTGAAAACTTCTCTTTCTGTTTGATATTAAAGAAAATAAATGTTTTTATCGAAGAGTGGAAAGTAGTTTTTTTAATAGAAAAGTTTACACTTTCCAAAATAAGTTCGAACATAATCACGAAAAGTATAAACTTGCTCTAAAAGCCTATTTCATTGTGGAAGTACAGATAGTTATGGAGAGGGAAGAGTTGATTGGCTCTGATTAAATTAGTCAATGAAACATTCCAAATAGATGTCAGAATCATTCGTGATTAAGCTTGACAAATTTAAGGTGATAAATCCCCTCGTGGGTTAAGGAAAATCGGTGGGGTAAATGGAATCGTTTGGACATGACATCAATGGCGGTTTTATGGAATAAAAAAGTGCCAGGCTGTAAGGATTTCATCAGTGCATCCACTGCATAAAAAAGCATTTTTTGTTTGTAAAGTTCATTTTCAGTAACTGCTTTTTGGATCAGCAATGTCAATTCTGGGTGCTCGAATTTCCCGACATATGCCTTTCCATGTATATCAGGTGACCATTGGGTTTTTATTAGTTCAGGATTGCGATAAGCACCAGCTAGATCTGTGAGTACGGCCTGAAACTCTGTGTTTCTGAAATATCTTTTTTTAAGCTCTTCAAAGGAAAGCGCCTGTAACCTCACCTGGATGTTAAGCTCGTTTAAACAAAGCTGAATATATCGAGCCACCTCTTTTTCGACTTGGCTTTCTTTGAATACAAGCATGTTAAATTCAAAGGGTTTTTCCTCTTTGTAAAGGTAGCCTCCCTTTTCATCACTGGTCCATCCAGCCTCTTTTAGCAGAGACAGCGCTTTTTGCGGGTCAAATGGAACAGGTTTTACCTCGGGATTGTGAAATGGGGAATCGACCCCCATGGGGCCGTTTGCAACTCTTCCATAGCCTTTCAGGATGTTTTTTACGATATGCTCGCGATCAATCCCGTGGGCCAGGGCCAGTCGGACCTTGGAATCGGCAAAGAGTGGATCGAAAGTATTGTATAAAAGAATCGTGTAGTAACGCAGGATGTAATGATCGAAATAATACCTTTTTTCGTATTTCTTCATCATTTGGTAATTCTTGGGAGAAATTTCCTGGGCAATATCCGTCTTGCCTGCAAGAAGTCTAGTCCACGCTTTTTCTTTGTCGGGTTGGTAGTAAAAAACGATTTTGTCCAGGGAAGGGCGATCGTTGTAATAATCGTCATTGGCCTCAAGTACGACCATCTTATTAGTTTCTCTGTACTTGAATTTAAAAGGACCGGAGCCGATAGGGTGATGGTAATAATCGATTTCCTCGGCTTCCGGATGAAGAAAGACCTCATAATCCCATATCTTTTTCAGTATTAAAGGGTCTTCTTTATTGAGTTGAATACGTAGGACAGTATCAGACAACAAGGAAATCCGGTCAATCACTGAATAAAGATCTGGGTGTATATTCTTTAGCCGATTTTCTAATGAAAACTTCACATCCTTCGATGTAACCTTACGGTTGTTGTGAAACAGTGCATCGTTTCTCAAATGAATAGTCCATTGCAATGTTTCAGGATCAAAGTACCACCGGGTTGCAAGATCCGGTTCGAGTTTTCCATCGGCATTGGGAACGAAAAGATAGCTGTACAGCAAAGGAAAAATGTGGTTTGAACCGGAAAATCTGGTAGTTGCAGGATTTAGGGAGGCAAATGGATTGTTAACATCATATCGAAGCACATTTTCGTTTTTTAAACTTTCCCCGTCAGTGGTGTCGTCCGGTTTTCCGCAAGCTACCGTAAAGCCTGCCAAAAGAATGCCCAGCAGGATTATGCTAACGGCTTTTTGCCGTTGCATTAAAACGCCCGGCAAGCCGATATCCGGATTTGTTGGCTTTTTTTCCATTGTGAACGCAGATTCGGTTTGCTATCAGTATCTTTAAATAATCTCCCGCCGTCTTGTATTTGTTCCTATCAGATTTTGAATTGTTTCTCAAAAACTTTGCAAACTCTTTCCTTGAAAATGGTCGATTGTTAGTCTTTACGAGAAATTTGCGGATGGTTTCTATTGTGACACTTCTCAGGCTTTTATGCCACAGTTTTGGTGCCCGGCCGTCTTTAAAAAGTTTAATGCTTGTGAGTGCGTTAAAAAGTTCGATTTCCCTAACGTCGGATCTAGAAATTTTTTTTCCGCCTGATATTTCAACTCTTGATAACTTTTTGGGAAGGTCCTCGATGGTAATGTCTCCGCCATCGCCGAGGACAACCGCATGCTCTATGACATTTTTCAATTCCCTAACGTTTCCGGGATACGGATAGTTTACAAGAGCCTCGAATGCATCATGCGATATTTTCGGAATATTTTTTGCGTTTTCTTGGGCATATTTTTCAACAAAACTATCAATCAAAAGCGACAGGTCATCTTTACGATCCCTTAAAGCAGGGATTTCCATGGTGATAACATCCAGGCGATAAAACAGATCCTCTCTGAACCAACCTTGCTGGACTCTTTGCTCAAGGTCTTTATTGGTAGCAGCAATGATACGTACGTCCACCTTGATGGTTTCTATGCCGCCAACCCGTTCAAATTTCCGCTGTTCAAGCGTTCTTAACAATTTTACCTGCCCATTTAATGGAAGCTCGCCAATTTCATCAAGAAACAGGGTGCCGCCGTCAGCCAACTCAAACCGACCCTTTTTCATGGCTATAGCTCCTGTAAAGGCTCCCTTTTCATGACCGAAAAACTCGCTTTCCAGAAGAGTTTCAGTTAACGCAGCACAATTCACCGCCACAAAAGGCTTGGAGCATCTTGGGCTAAGCTTATGGATAGCCTTGGCCGCAGGTTCTTTACCGGCGCCGGTTTCCCCGAAAATCAATACGGTGGCGTTTGAAGGTGCAGCCTTTTTGATGAGATTAAAGAGGTCTAACATGAGTTTGCTTTGTCCTATAATGCCGCAAAATGATGATGGGTAGATTTCATTTCTTTGCAACATGGATGTTTCCTCGGACAGACTGGAAAAAGAATGCTATACGGGAGCCGGAAAACACTAAAATCCAAATGAATCTCGCGAAGTCGGCAGTCGTTAAAAATTATGATGGGGGAGCTTGATTGTTTGCTGTCAGGCTGTGCGTTGCGCATGCGATTGCAAACGTAACTTTAACACACCGACGTGCATCTGTTCAGATGGGCCCTGCCGATTTAAAGCGTACAAACGCCAGGGCAAGCAACTAAAGAAATGTGCTTGACGTGGGAAAACAAATAGTTATATATATTGCTTGGTTTAAAGGCGTTTTTATGGTGCAGCCTTGGAAAAACTGCCATAAAGATAGCCTTTTACCCATCTTCCGGGGGCCTCCTTTCAGACATTGGAGGCCCCTGCTCTTTCACAGTCCAACTGTTTTGGCCCTGAGAAACCATCATCCCCCCACCTCTTGAAGACGATTCTCAGCCGGATGATTTTTTATAGTGTATTACGTTGTCACCTGTTCTATCTACTTCGATGTGAATGTATTTTTGGGCTATTTTGGAAGTTTCAGATAGCCCTTTTGCATCTTTGTAAACAGCCTGTACAAGAAACCGAATCTTTGGTTCTCCTAGTTTCAGGCGGTGGAACGGTCTGTTTTCTTTGAAGACATCAGCCATAGAAAGCAAAATTATTTCTTCTGCTATGTTGTTTGTCATCATCTCTTCGGCGATTAGTCCGTCAAGTCTATTAGAAAACCCCACACTTTTTTGTTCAACGTCTATGTGATTAATGCGAAAGAGCGCTGTAGATATGATTGTGTTTGATGTCTTAAGAAACTTTTCAAGCTCCCGGCCATGTGTTCTCCCGGTTTGCAGGTCCACTTTGCCCGGCAAAAGGATGGTTTCGTGGCCGCCTTGATCTGTATTTCGTTTTGCCAAATCAATCGAGTCTGTAAAGATAATGGTATCTTTTTCAAATAGTTGCCCTAAGTTCTGAGCAAGCGACAATAATAACGGATCACCAGGCAAAAAAACCGTGGTGGTCTTGCCGAATAAAGCATTTTTTCTTTTTAGTAACCCGTTTTGAATTGATGTGACGATTTCTTCAGGCCATTCTTTGGCGGTTCTATCGAATGGAACCGCACCGCCACGTCCTTTTTTACATATCCCCTGTTTCTCAAGTTCCGCCAGATCGGTCCTGACGGTTTGATCGGAAACATCAAATTTTTTACATATTGAGGCCGTGCTGATGTATCCGTCAATATGTAAAGCTGACTTTATAAAAGCCTGTCTTTCCATTTTGTTGCGGCTCTTAACGAGCTTTTTTTGAGCTTGTTTGTTCACCGGAGCCTCCAATTCGTGCTGCTTAGCGGTTTGGCCTGGTTCATCTGCCTTTCATTTTGGATGTAACACAGCATATAGTATTCAGAATGCATTTTATATCAACATGTAGTAATTGTGCTGTATTTTTAAGGTTTTACAGTATAATTGTAGCCATAGAACTTTGAAAAGTCAAATAAATATTTTGAATAATCAAGATACATCAATGCCGCCTGGGTCGAATATAGCAAGCTATATCTTTAAATATAAATGGGTTATGTGCTATAAGCAATCAATTGGGGGTGTTTGAAATACAAAAGATATGGTTTATAAAGTTTGGATTACTTAGGATAGTTCTTGGGTTTGATTCGATCCTTTGACAGACATAAAGATTTTTTTGATCGCAAACGTGGTGCTAATATTCAAATCTTACCCCGCCTTCGACCCAGCGGTCAGGTTTGGGCCAGACCTCACGGTAAAGATAAGTTGTGTTGAAGACGTTGTACACGGCGCCAAAGATACTCGCCTGGCCGTATCGTTGTGGAAATGGGAGGTTAACTTTTAACAGATAGTCAAAAACAAAAACTTCATCCTGGGTTTCAGGGTAAGAGGAATTGTGATCGATGTATTTTCCGATGATCGAGTGATGCATACGTTTATTAATATATATAGCCGAGACATTGTACATGGTTCTGGGAATATCTTCGATTACGTTGTCGGTCTCTTTATTGCGGACATCTACATAGCTTGCGCCGAATGCTAAGGTCAGTCCAAAGTCAAAGTTTGCAGATATATTGCCTTCTATTCCCTGCCGCCGGACCTTGTCGATGTTTTCATATCTGAGGGTGTTGGAATTGTAACGGATAAGGTCTGCAATGTCCGCCCGGAAAAGATTCAGCTCACATTTGATAAAACGAATCAGACGCACCTCGGCGCCAAGTTGATAGTTGACGGCAATTTCCGGTGCAAGATCCGGATTGCCGTACACCGGATCGTGTACCCAGGCGGCCGGTGGTGCTGAAAATCCTTTGGTTACCTGGGCCCGGACCAGGGTATCTGCCTCCGGAAAACGATAGACAACACCGCCGGAAGGGCTGATTTCAGAGCCAAAATCCTTATTATCGTCATAACGGAATCCGGCATTGAGGGTTAAATTTTCCAGGGTAAACGTATCGTTGGCCCAAAGGGCCCAGTTTCCGGTCTCGTATACTTTGGTGTAATTTTTCCAATCGTATTCACCCCAGTCTCCGTCAAAGCCGGCGTTGAGGGTGTTGGTGTCGGTTGTGTTCCAGTTCAGCAGGGCGCTGCCGCCCCAGATTTCATCTTTGTAATCATTAAAAACCTCCCGGTGGTCAACATAGACGTCTTCGATGAAGCTGTCGAACTGATGGTGCCGACCTTCAAACGTCAAAGCCAGGTTGTCGGCCGGTGAAGTTTCAAGCAAAAGACGCTGGTAGGTTCGCTGGCGATGTATATCATCCCAGAAGGCAGGAAAATTGGGAACCGGATCCGCATTTTGCCCTTTGTCATAAAAGTAGGCAAAATTGATGCGGCTTGACGGACCCAGGTCATAGTTGATTTTGGCATAGACGGCACTCTGATCGTATTCGGTGTGCGCGATAAAACCATTGCTTTGATCGTGGGTCAAGGAAAGAAGATAGCCTAAGCCGTCAACAGTACCGCTGACAGTGCCGCGACTCTTAGAGGTCTGAAACTCGCCGTAAGATGTGCGGGCATCGACGGCCGCCGGCTTTTCAGGCTCCGGGTCCTTGGTGATAATATTAATCACCCCTCCCAAGGCGGACCCCCAGGCCGAGGAAGCGGTGCCCTTATATACTTCTATGCGGTCGATGGCGCCGACAGGGAGATAGGAAAGGTCTGTCATGGGGTTGGCAAGCTGATTAAGGGGGACGCCATCCTGCAAAACAGTTACATGCCGGGTCTCCGAACCCTGGATGCGAACCCCCGTGGCATCGCTTCCCAACCCGCCGTTAAACTCCACATAGACGCCCGGTATATACTGGAGAGCTTCCGCTGCATTAGAGACCGGCATCTTTTCCAGATCCTCTGCGGTCACCACGCTGACGTTGGCAGCCACTTTCTGCCTGGACGTCTCCACGCGGGTGGCCGTGACAACGACGGCTTCCATTGCATACATCGCGGGCGGGGGTTTGGAATACATTTCCGCGGCCCGCGCGTTATGCGCAAAGACAAACAGCAGAATCAGTCCGGAGATAACGGCTGTTTCAGTTCTCATCGTCAGCTTCCAACCCATATTTTTTCACTTTGGCGATAATTGTTTTGCGGTTGATGCCCAAAAGTTGCGCTGCGTTGGTTTTATTATTGTTTGTCTGCCGCAAGGCAAATCCGATATACATCTTTTCCATCTCATTCAGGTTCAGATTCGAAAGGCTGCCAAACGCCTCTGTATCAAAAGGGAGACATCTGGTGGTTATCATGGACTCTTTACAGGTTATCACCGCCCTTTCGATGACGTTTATCAGTTCTCGAACATTCCCGGGCCAGTCATACTCCACAAGTGATATCAGAGCTCTCTCGGACAGACCGTCTATAGGCCTATCATATGCTTGGCTGATTTGGTTGAGATAATAGTCTGCGATGAGCGGGATGTCCTCGCGCCGGTTTCTTAAAGGCGGCACGTCAATCCTATAAACGTTTAAGCGGAAAAAAAGATCCTGGCGAAAGCGCCCCTTGGCAACTTCACTTTCGATGTCGCGGTTGGTGGCTGTAATGAGGCGAAAGTCAGAGGATATTGGCAGCGTCCCACCGACACGCGTAAAATTCTTGGTCTCCAACACCCTGAGCAGTTTGGACTGCAACAAAGGCAGCGCTGTGCTGATTTCATCCAGAAAAAGCGTCCCTTGATGAGCAATCTCGAAAAGGCCTATATTGCGACCTGTGGCTCCTGTAAAAGCCCCTTTTTCATGGCCGAAAAGCTCACTTTCCAGGACTCCCGGGGCAAATTCATTGCAGTTGACCGCAAAAAACGGCTTGTTTTTCCTTGTGCTCAGATCATGTACAGCCCGAGCAACCAGCTCTTTTCCGGTACCGGTTTCGCCGCAGATCAGAACCGTTGCAGGCAGACCGGCAACTTCCTTGATGGATTGCAAAATCTTTTTGATCTCTTTAGAACGTCCGATGATCGGCACAGAAGTCTGAATCCGGAGGGACTTTTCCTTGCGCAGAGAGGCAACTTCTTTGAGGATCTCCCGCTTTGCCAGGGCCTCGCGCACGGTGGTCCAGAAAAGCTCCAATTTATCGTTGATCGGCTTTTCAAAATAATGGAAGGCCCCTTGCTTGACGGCCTGAATCGCCATTTCGGTTGAACCGAAGGCGGTAATCAGAATGACGGAAATGTCGGGGTAAAGGTCCTGAACCGTTTCAAAGAGTACGGTTCCTGTCATCCCGGGCATCCGGATGTCCGAGATAATCAGGTCTACGCTTTCCATGCCAAGGATTTCGAGGGCCTTTTCGGCCGACGTGAGCGGAGCGATCTCAAAATCATCAGCTTCGGGCAGAGCCAGGAAAAGTTTCAAAAAGGCTTCATTGTCGTCTATCAACAGAATTCTGGGCTTTTTCATACGTTTTTGTACAATAAATGAAAAAATAAAATATGGTCAATCGGGCGGTGTGTAAGAATGCATCGCCGATTAATCTTAAAAAGGCCGGCTATTGTAACATTTTGTAACAGTCAGCAAAGGCCTATCACATCTTGCATGAAATATAAAGCAAAATTACAGGCACTTGCAATGTTTTTTTTATGGTCGTTTTCTGGCACTATTGTTGCTGTAATATAAAGTTTGACCAATACACCCGGCTAATCATTCGAAAGGTGGGGTACCAATTAAAAAAATCAGCTCAATCAGAAAATTAAAGCCCGTTGAGGTGACCAAACCGGGCAATCCGGCAATCCGTACGGCCAGGGTCCTTGTTATGGAGGAAAATGATATTGTCAGGGATGTTACCGGAAAGATAATGTTGCGCTTGGGTTACGATGTTGAACTTGCCAGAGATAGTGTTGAAGCGATCAATTTGTATATAAGCGCCATGGATTCCGGTAAGCCTTTTGATGCGGTTATACTCAATTTGACTGTCTACCGGGGCATGGGAGGCATAGAAACTGTCAACAGATTGCTGGAGATAGACCCTCAAGTTAAAGCTATTGTCTCAAGTAGCTATTCAAGTGATCCGGATATGATTGCGTTTGGACAATATGGTTTTTCAGGGGCTTTGGCCAAACCTTATACAATGCAAGAACTAAGTAGTGCCTTAGATGAGGTTTTAAAGAAGTAGCAGAATATTGCCGCAAAATCAGATTAATTTTGGATTGCGGATTACGGAAAAACGGTTTGCTGTTTTTTAGATGTCCGGAATTCAGCGATCAGTATCTATGGGAGACCGGTAATGGCAAAAGCAAAAATCTTGATCGTTGAGGATGAGATAATTATTGCCTTGGACATACAAAACCGATTGAAATATCTTGGGCATTACGTGACCGCCATAGCTTCTTCCGGAGCAGAGGCCGTTCAAAAGGTCAAAGAAACCTCCCCTGATCTGGTGTTGATGGACATCAGAATCAAGGGCGAGAGGGATGGAATTGAAACTGCTGAAACCATACGGCATTGCTTCGGCACGCCGTGTATTTTCCTTACTGCCTATGCTGACCAAGACAGGCTTGCAAGGGCCCGGCTAATGTTCCCTTTTGGCTATATTCTCAAGCCTTTTCAGGACAGCGACCTGAAGATTGCCATCGAAATGGCGCTTTCCACGGCCAAATAGAACAGGTCAGCAATTTATCACCATATAGATTAGGGCAGGGTCATCATGAGCTCTGCCTTCTCTATCCAGATTGAGTGGAGGATTTCCCAGTGACCCAAAAATCAAATTATGAAGAATTAGAACTAAAGGTTAAGGGATTAGAAAAAGAGACTTTTGAGCGCAAGCGGGTAGAAGAGGCATTGCGGGAGAGCGAGGCGCGTTTCAGAGATACAGCGGAGATGTTGCCTTCAATAAATATTGAATATGATCTTAATGGGATTCCCACCGATGTTAATCCACATGGATATAAACTGGCAGGTTATGAACCGGAAGATTTTGAAGAAGGCTTTCGCGTATTACAGTGGGCAGCCTCGGAAGAGCATGAGAAACACTACGAGCGTATCGGAAGGATGATGCAAGGGGAAAAAGTACCTCCTACGGAGTACCGTCTGTTACGCAAAGACGGCTCAATCTTTTGGGGCCTTGTAACTTCCAGTCTGATTCACAAGGATGGAGAGGTAGTAGGCGTGCGCATCTACATCATAGATATCAGTGAGCGCAAGGAGGCGGAAGAGGCACTTAAGGAACTAACCAGCGAAGTGGAAAGCAAGACAAAAAGTCTTGATCAAATTAATACCACTATGAAAGTTTTATTGAAAAAAAGAGAGGAGGATAAAAAAGAAATAGAAGATAATGTGTTGACCAACGTAAGGAAACTGATTACACCATATTTTAAAAAGATTAAAAAAACCAATTTGGATGATCACCAAAAAGATCTTTTAAGCATCATAGAATCAAATGTAAATGAAATAATATTGCCTTTTACTAGAAGACTCTCCCTGAAACATTTAAATTTGACACCCGCAGAGATTCGTATAGCCAATCTGATAAAGCACGGCAAGACTACCAATGAAATAGCAAAGATGCTGAAAGTATCTCCAAGAACAATTGACACTCATAGAAAAAATATAAGAAGCAAGATCGGCATAGAGAATAAGAAAGCAAATCTAATATCCCACCTTTTAGCTTACAGTTAAAAGCTGTTTCAAAACCGTGT
>SDBU01004678.1_pt1 | contig 16702 bp, 15 predicted proteins | sample 2277071 | NCBI WGS metagenome assembly SDBU01 (sample SAMN10397929, study PRJNA504765) | marine sediment metagenome | isolation source: marine sediment core GS08_GC12, 126 cmbsf | place: Arctic Ocean: Gakkel Ridge, Loki's castle | collected 2008
CTGAAAGCCGGCGGCGGATTGCTTGAACTCGATGCCGATCTGCCGGTTTGCAAAGAGGATGCTGTCGCCCCGTTTCTCCACATCGATCACGTTCGGGTGAGTCTCAAAGAAACGCGTTGCTTCGTCGGCGGGTCCGGCTGCCCATGCTGCCCTCGACATCAAACAGAGGCACACGACTGAGAACAGAAACCTGAATCCTGACATCGTGAGTGCTCCTTTTTCAGTCCACACGGGAACCTGTTGCGCGAGGATCCCCGATATTCCTGACGGGACAGTTCGCATGTCTCAGGCAGCGGCAGCAACCCTGAGTTTCCACGAATCCACTGATTGATCACTCCGGGGCCCACTTTCCGTCTTGCAGACGGAGCCCTTGCTTGGTAGTGATGGCGGGCTGGAAGCTCCCATTGCCGTTTCCCTTGAGCACGGAGAGGGTTCGATCCCGATAGTTCGCCGTCACAATGTCGAGATTTCCGTCGCGGTCCAAGTCGCAGAGCGTGACGCCGTAGTTGCCCAGGCCGGTCTTGTAAGCTGTCCCGGGGAAAAACGTTCCATCGCCCCGGTTTAGGAACACGGCCATGGAATCCTGTGCCCAGTGCGTGACGACGAAGTCAAGATGGCCATCGTTGTCGAAATCGCCGACGGCAATGAAAGCGGCATATCCGCCGCCGCCGTCGTAGAGAGTATCCCGCTGAAACGTCCCGTCCCCGTTCCCTAGGAAGACCGAAATGGTGTTCGTTCCCAGATTGGCGGTTACAAGGTCCAGGTTCCCGTCGCCGTTGAAGTCCCCAGCCCGAACATTGTTAATGGCATGCGAGCGGCGGCCGGGAATCGGGCTTGCAGTCAGCACACGGTGCGACCATGGCTTCGCGTCCTTGAAACAGTCCTTGCCCGGATTCATGTAGTAGTTTACGATGTCGTCGTGCTCGTTGGGCACCATGATGTCGAGGAAGCCATCGTTGTTCAGGTCTCCCGTCTCGACGAAGTACGCTGATTTCCCCGCCTCGAACTCCAGGGCCGGGCCGAATTTCCAGTTGCCAAGCCCCTGACGAATGATGAGTTTGCCGATCTTGGTGTCGCCTTCATAACCCGATCCCCGTTCCGTGCACAGCAAGTCGAGCTTACCGTCCTTATCGAGATCGACCAATGCCACGCCCTGTCCCCCGCTTCCCAGGGGAAACTCGGCCATTCTCTCGAACCGTCCTTGTCCCATATTCCTGGCAACCATGACCCGCCCGCGCGGAAACTCCCTACTCCCTCCGAGAGCGAGAGCCAGATCGAGCAGCCCGTCGCCATCCACGTCCCCACACGCCATGTTGACAACGCCTGACATAGGATAATTGTCAAGGGGAATCACGAAGACCGCCAGGCGCGACAAGCCTCCCTTCCCGTCCCCCTGCATCACTGTCACGGCAGCAATGCCATGGTTGCCCACGGCCAGATCAACGATCCCATCTCCCGTGAAATCCGCGGCGATAACCTTATAAGGCCCGCCGACATAGCTGGGCTTAGGCTTTTCCTGAGCCGGCTGCCCACCTGTTGTCACCGCACACATGCCCAAAACTCCCACTGCCAAGCCAAGCGTCGACAAAAGTCTCTGGAACATCATGAACTCCTTTCCTTCGAGCGGATGCTTTGATCGCAGCCGCTCTCTGTTCAGGGTACATCGAGCCAACCGCCGGACGGCACAATCCTGCGCGCGTGAGCCAGGCCTCCACATTTGACGATGGACTCAGCGGACCCACTGAACCAGGTTCGTTCCATGCGGGTCAAGAGCCTGGCCTGCGTTTCTGACAGCGCTTCACTGTCCGGCGGCGTCCTTTTCCGACTCTCATCATCGCAGAACCTCTTGTCTCCTCAACGTATCGAAGGACAGACCTGCGTCGCTAAAAGAACATGCTCCTCCATCTTCAAAAGAATCCGCTCGCCGGTCGCAACGTAGTGTCGAGACGTCATCCCGTCGGGTCGCACCCTATGCCAGGCCGGCCCCTCAGCTTGAACTGGCCGGCAGCAAAGCTGTATGAGGAATGCCGACTAATCCCTGAAATAGCGCTGGCAGGCGGGGCGGGCGGTTTCCCATGCGCGGTCGAAGGCCATGCAGAAGTCTTTGGATAACGGACCTTTGCTGCACGCGGCCAGATTGGAGCGAAAATGGTCGAGGGTTGCTGCGCCGATGATGACTCCGTCGGCCTTGGAATGGTGCACGAGCCACCTGAGCGCGGCCTCGGCCGGCGGCACGCGGCGACGCCGGGACACGTCCGTTAATTGCTTGACCGCCTCGAAATACTCGGGCTTCCAGAAGCGATCTCGATAGACCTCGCGCACGAACCGCCCTTGCTTGGGTATGGCCTTGAGATCGGAGTACCTGCCGGTGAGCATGCCGCCGGCCAGCGGATTGTAGGCGATGAAGTCCAGTCCGAAATGAACGCAGGCCGGGATGCACTCGCGCTCCACCTCGCGCGTAATCGCGTTGTACATGCCCTGATAGATGATGGGCTGGTCCCAGCCGTTGCGAAGGCAGATGGAGATCGCCTCGGCCACCTGCCAGGAGGCGTAATTGCTCAGGCCGATCTCGCGGACCTTTCCCTCCTGCCTCAGCTCCTCGCAGGTGGCCAGACTGACCTCCAGCGGCGTGCGGTTGTCCGGCGCGTGGAGGTAGAACAGATCAACGTAGTCCATTTTCAGACGACGCAGGCTGGTCTCGAGCTGTCCTCTGATGGAGCCTGGTGTGAGCCCCCGAGGTTTGCCCTTGCCGAGTTTGTCGGGATAGGCCTTTGTGGCGAGGAACGCCTGCCGGCGGCGCCGGCCCTTCAGAAAGCGGCCGATGTATCTCTCGCTGCGACCCTCGGTGTACATGAAGGCGGTGTCGATCCATGAATGACCCTGGTCGAGGAAATTCCCCAGCATGCGCCCGGCATCGGCGGCGTTTGTCCGGTCGCCGAAGGTCATGGCGCCCAAGGCGATGATTGGCAGCGGTTTTGTGCGCTCACGCTTTTTCATCGAAATGACCTCCGTTTCTGCATGTGGTTGCTACAAGTATGTCATCGCAGCAAATCGAGCGCTTCGGCCAGGCTGTCAACCGGATGCACCTTGAAGTCCTGCGCAAGGTCGAGCGGCGAACTGGATTCAGCTGGAACGTAAGCGCATCGAAATCCGAGCTTGGCCGCCTCGCGGAGGCGCGTCTCGAGATGGCTCACTGCGCGCACTTCGCCGCCGAGACCGACCTCGCCGATGATCACTGCATCGCGCGAGACGGGGAATTCCTGAAAGCTTGACGCTATGGCCACGGCCACGCCCAGGTCCGCAGCCGGTTCGTCCACGCGCACGCCGCCGGCTGCGTTCACGAACACGTCCTGCCCCACGAGCTGAAGTCCGGCCCTCCGTTCGAGAACGGCAAGCAGCATGCACACCCGAGCATAATCCACTCCGCTTACCTTTCTCTCGGGCGAGCCGTATCGGGCCGTGGCCAGGAGCGCCTGGACCTCCACGAGCATGGACCGCGTGCCCTCCATGCACGGCACGACGACCGAGCCAGTGACCACGCTCCGTCGTTCCGTCAGGAACAGGCGCGACGGGTCGAGGACTTCGGCCAATCCGTCTCGCGTCATCTGAAAGACGCCGATTTCGTTCGTGGATCCAAAACGATTCTTCACGGCTCGGAGCAGCCTGAAGGTGTGGTGTCGGTCGCCCTCGAAGTACAGCACGGTGTCAACTATATGCTCCAGTGTGCGCGGCCCGGCGATGGCGCCTCCCTTGGTCACGTGTCCCACCAGGAACAGCGGCGAGCCGCTCTGCTTGGCGCGATAGACGAGGCGGGTGGCCGACTCGCGCACTTGGGCCACGCTGCCCGGCGCGGAGGGTAGACCCGGGCTGTAGACCATCTGGATGGAGTCAACGACCACGACTTTCGCGTCGGTGCGTTCCATCTGGTTCAGGATTGTATCCACGTTGGTCTCGGCAAGGAGGAGGAGTTCGGGCCGAGCGACGCCAAGCCTCTCCGCGCGAAGCTTGGTCTGCAGCAGCGATTCTTCGGCCGTGGCGTACAGGACGCGGTAGCCGGATGCGGCGATGCGGTCAGCAGCTTGAAGAAGGAGCGTGGATTTCCCTATGCCCGGGTCCCCACCGATAAGGATGGCCGATCCGAAGACGGCGCCCCCGCCCAGGATGCGGTCGAACTCTTCTATGCCCGTGCACACCCGAGCCGCGTCGAGCGGTTCGATCTCAGTTATGGGAACGGCCCCGGCCGAGGAGAGTGTGGGCCGCCGCGCTGATGGTTCGGGCGAGACGCGCTCTTCGACGAGGGAATTCCATTCGCTGCAGTCGGGACATCTGCCCGACCACCTTGTTTGACGTGAGCCGCACTGCTGGCACACATAGAGGATTCTTGCACGGGCCATATCGCTTCTCCGAGCCGGCTAGGTTACGGGCCGAACGCGCGACGTGTCAAGCGACGGTGAGAGCGGAGTTTCCCCATGGGACGTGAGCCGAAGGGGGACGTGAACCGGAAGTCCGTCCGACGTGCGGCGGACGGAAACGGTTCACGCCCCCGGAAACTTCGGCGCATCGGCACTGTGCTTGTCGCGACGAGGAATGTGTACTACAGCGCCGGGACGGTGTCGGGGTAGAGCTCGCCGGTGTTCCTTATCTTGAAGATGTAGATGAGTCCGGGCCGCAGCTTCTTGTACACCACGTTGCCGTAGATGGCCTGGATCCCGGCGGCTTTGAGGCGCTCCGGATCGTCGGACAATTTCCATATCTCGGACCAGAACATCTCCCGGTCACGCAGGCTGAGCTGTTTGCAGAGGTCCCTGTAGCGTGCCGGCTCTGCACCCTCTTTTTCGATCGGACGTCCCTTTTCGGGCGGTGTCTTCTCGCCGTAAACTCTTCGCCACAGATAGAGCGCACGGCCCTTGCCGTCCATGACGTACTGATCGCTGAACTTCACGATAAGGGCGTCGAAGTGGACGATGTCCCCCTCTATCTCATATGACTTCTTGAGGATTTGCTCGCTGGGATCGTCCCGGGCGGTCTCCACGAAGATGAGCTGGGTGATGAGTTGGCCGTTCTGCTCCGACTGCGAAAGGACTTTGGCATAACCTATCTGGCTCTCCGCCGTGAGGTTGGAGATGGCCTGTTTGAGCTTCTTGCTCTCGCCCAAGAGATCGTAGATTGTCTTGCTCGCCAGCATGAATCCGCGCGCGACAAACGCCGCAACAATGAGCCCGGCGAGAACGACAAGGCCGATTACGACCTTCATAATAGTGCTTCGAAAAGTCGCCATGCTCTGCTCCGTTGGCGATGCTCGCTCCGTACGGCTGCATGCTAGGCCATGGTTGCCCCTATTGCAAGCAGGCGGTCTGTGCGGGGTCTGTGGGGGCGCACAGCCGTGCGTCCCTGCTGGATGCGACAAAGGGCTTGAAATGGTTCTCCGTAGGATGTATATGTCCTTCTTCGTCCGACGGCAGATGGCATAGGCATATCACCTCTCCGCGAGGAGGGCACATGGGAACCGTGGAACTTGGCAGCCGCTTCACTGCGCTGGACTGGGGGATTGTGGCGGTCTACCTCTCCGGATCAGTTCTTATCGGTTTGCTCGTCCGGCGATACGTGACGAACATGACCGATTTCGTCGTCGCCGGTCGGACGCTGAGCACTTGGCTCGGGCTGGCGACCATGATCGGGACGGAGATGGGGCTGGTGACGGTCATGTTCGCGGCGCAGATGGGATTCACCGGCGGGTTCGCCGCATTTCACATTGCGCTGATCCTGGCCGTGACGGCGCTTCTGGTCGGGCTCACAGGTCTCTGCATCGTTCGACTCAGGAAGATGGGCGTGCTGACGATTCCTGAGTACTACGCCAGTCGGTACGGGCCACGCACCCGTGTGCTGGGCGCGGTTATCCTATCGCTCGCCGGCATCCTGAACATGGGAATGTTTCTGAAGGCCGGTTCCATCTTCGTGCAGGGGATCACCGGCCTGACGAGCGAGTTTCACCTGAAGCTCATCATGACCGGCATGCTGGTCCTGGTCTTAGCCTACACGATGCTGGGCGGCATGCTCTCGGTGGTCATCACTGATTATGTTCAGTTCGTGATGCTGTCGCTGGGCGTCTTCGTGGTTACGGGATTGGGGGTGCGGTGCCTGGGGTGGAAAACCATAGTCGAAACGGTCGCGGCGGAGAAGGGGGCGGCCGGGTTCAATCCGTTCGGCGAGGGCTTCGGCTGGGGCTATGTCCTGTCCATGGCGTTCATCGGGGTTGCGGGGTGCATATCCTGGCAGCCGGTTGTCATGCGCGCCTGTGCGGCGAAGGATACGCGGACGGTCAAGAGGATATTCACCTGGGGTTCGCTGGGCTTTCTCATCCGCTTTCTGATCCCCATGCTCTGGGGCATTTGCGCCTTCGTATTCATACTTCAGGCCCCCTTGCTCAAAGAGGCGTTCTTCCCGTCCTCGGGAGAACCCGCGGCGGACAGCCTCATGGCCATGCCGATCTTTCTGAGTCAGATTCTGCCCACCGGCATTCTGGGTCTGATGACCGCCGCCATGCTCGCCGCGTTCATGTCCACTCACGACAGCTACCTGCTGAGCTGGAGTTCAGTGATCGTTCAGGACATCGTCTCGCCCCTGGCCGGCGACCGCATTTCCCCAAGAGGGCGGATACGGCTCACCCGAGTCTTCATCCTCCTGATTGGCGTGTTCCTGCTCATCTGGGGCCTGTGGTATCCACTGGGTCAGAACCTTTGGAATTACATGGCGACCACAGGCACGGTCTATTTTGCCGGCGCGGCGGTAGTGATCATCGGCGGACTCTACTGGAGGCGCGCCAGCGCCGCGGGTGCCGTGGCCGCCATGTGCGCAGGATTCATCCCGATTCTCGGCTTGGCGCCCGTGCAGGAGTTCTTGCGCTTCGAACTGAAATCTCACTGGGTGAACCTGATCGCCGTGGCCGTAGCTTGCGTGCTGATGGTATTGTTCTCGCTCGTTTTTCCGGACAGACAGGCCGGGGAGAAGCGGAAGGCCTCAGAGAGATGAACGGCTGGATATCATTTTGGACGGGATTGCTGATCGCGGGCGTGACTCTTTACGGGGCGCTGGCCCTGGCCGTGGCAGTGGGCGGCCTGTTCGACATCAGGACCATGCTCCGCCGTCTGGACGAGCAACACCGCGAGTCGGCGCAAGAGCAAGAAAAGGACGCTGGACAAAGACCGTCGGCCTGAGACCGCTCAGTATCGCGCCGATGCCGGGAGGGTGAACGCGTCCTTGTAGTGCCTGAACTCCGGCTCGCCGTCCGGCGCTAGACGTACGGCGATCACGTCGAATCGCAACGGTCGTGTGGACCGTGTCCGACTCGCAAAGGTCGCGGCCGCGCGAAAGATGCGCTGCTGCTTGCGCGGAGTGACCGACTTCTCGATCATTTCCCACGTTCCGCTGCTGCGGCTTCTGACCTCGACGAACACGACTTCGTCGCCATCGCGTGCGATGATGTCCACCTCGCCGAAGCGCGTGCGGCAGTTGCGGCGAATGATCCTGTACCCCAGTTTGCGCAGGAACTTGGCCGCCAAACGCTCTCCCTGGGCGCCCAGCGAACCGCCGGCCGGATGGCCGCTTTGCTTCATTAGGATTCGTTGGCTTTTTTCTCAGGAGCGGGCGCCTTTTTTGTCGAGGCCCTCTCGTGGACCACCCTTCCCTTGACCCGGGCGGCCTTGCCCACGCGGTCTCGAAGGTAATACAGCTTCGCCCGGCGCACCTCGCCCTTATGGCGAACGCGGATGTCGACAATGTTCGGGCTGTTGAGCTGAAAGACTCGCTCTACACCCTCGCCCTGGACGATGCGACGCACGGTGAAGGTCTCCCGCGATCTTGCCCCCTTTCTGGCGATGACGATGCCGATGAAGGGCTGGATGCGCTCCCGGTCGCCCTCGCGCACTCTCGTGCGCACGTCCACGGTATCGCCGACGTTGAACTCCGGCACCTGCTTTTTCATCTGCGCTTTTTCGATGTCGCGAATGATGGGATGCGTCATGGCGTCCTCCAGTCCTCTTCCAACTGTCAGCTCAACGAGCAAGATCTCAGCACTTCGGCCGCTTGCTCCCCACGGCTGCTACGGCACAGCGTTTCATCAAAAGGTCGGGCCTCCGCTGCGCGGTGCGGATGCGCGCCTGTTCGGCCCGCCACTGCTCGATCTTCCCATGGCTGCCGGAAAGCAGCACGTCAGGCACCTTCATTCCTTGGAACTCCGGCGGTCTGGTGTATTGCGGACAACCGAGCAGGCCCTGGGCGAACGAGTCGCGTCGAGCCGAATCCTCGTCACCAAGCACACCCGGAATCAATCGCGCCACAGCGTCCACAATGACCATGGCCGGCAACTCGCCGCCGGTGAGCACATAGTCGCCTATTGATATCTCGTCCGCCTCCAATCCCAGCGCGATGCGTTCGTCATATCCCTCGTAGCGACCGCAAATGATCAACAGGCTCGATTCGGCCGATAGTGAGAGCGCGACCTCGTGTGTGAGCAGGCGGCCCTGAGGCGAGGCCAGGATGCGATGCGCTCGTCCCCCGGCTTGCTGCTCTATGGCCTCCACGGCTCGGAATATCGGGCCGCATGTCATCACCATGCCCGGCCCGCCGCCGTAGGGCCGGTCATCCACGTTCCTGCGGGCGCCTTTTCCGAACGGCCTGAGATCGTGAACGTGAAACTCGACCCGGCCCTGTTCCTGGGCTATGCGCAGGATGCCCTCCTGGAGCACTGGATCAAACATGCTGGGGAAAAGGCTCAGGATGTCCACACGCATCAGCTTTGCCCGTCCAGGCAAAACGGTCGCAAAGAAAGGGCGAGGAGCGCTACTTGACCTTCGCTCGCTTCAAGAGGCTGGCCACGGTGTCCGAGGGCTGCGCGCCCACGCTCAGCCAGTGCTGGATGCGATCGCGCTTGATGGCAATCTGCTTATCCTCGGACGGGGCGAGCGGGTCGTAGTAACCGAGGTTCTCCAGCTCCTTGCCGCTGCGTTTGGCACGGGCGTCCGCCGCCACGATGCGATAGAAGGGCCGATTCTTTCGGCCCATCTTCTTCAGACGAATCCTCACTGCCACCTGTTTTCTACCTTTCTTCTCAAGGACTGACGTTCACCGGCGCCGTTTGGGCGGCCGGCGGTGTACCTTGCGTCGCCGGGGCTTGCTGAAAAGGCCCCTCCCGGCCGCGACCGGGCTCATCCGCTTCATCATGCCGCTCTCTGAGAGCTGCTTCATGACCTTCTTCATCTGGCGAAACTGCTTGAGGAGTTGGTTGACCTCCTGGGTGTTGGTTCCGCTTCCGCCTGCGATGCGGCGTCGGCGGGAACTGTCTATCACTTCGGGGCTCGAACGTTCCTCCGGCGTCATGGACCGGATGATCGCTTCCACGCGCGGCAGCTCATTCTGGGCGGACTGGAAGTCAACGCCGCCCATGCCCGGCAGGAGGCTGAGCATGGATTGCAGGTCGCCCATCTTTTTCACCTGTTGAAGCTGTCCCAGGAGATCCTCCAGGGAGAGGGTACGGCGCCGGATCTTCTCCTGCAGTTCCATGGCCTGCTCGGCATCCACTTCGGACTGGACCTTCTCCACGAAGCTGACCACGTCGCCCATGCCGAGTATGCGCGAGGCCATGCGGTCAGGATGGAATTCCTCCAGCGCGTCGAGCTTCTCGCCCACGCCCACGAATTTTATGGGCTTTCCAGTTACCGCTTTAACGCTCAGGGCCGCGCCGCCGCGCGCGTCACCGTCCAGCTTGGTCAAGATTACGCCGTCAATCCCCAGTTTCTCGTTGAACTCCTTGGCGCTGTTCACGGCGTCCTGGCCGGTCATGGCGTCGCAGACCAGGAGCACGGCCGAGAGATGCAGGCGATCTCTGACCTCCTTCAGCTCGTCCATGAGCGCTTCGTCAATGTGCAGCCGGCCGGCTGTGTCGAGGATCACCACATCGCGATTGTCCTCCTGGGCCGCCTTCACGGATCGTTCACAGATGCGCGGTGGACGCCCCTTTTCCTCCGCATAGACCGGAATGTTCAGTTCGCGCCCCAGTATGCGGAGCTGGTCCACAGCGGCCGGGCGCTGCATGTCGGCGGCCACAAGCATGGGCGCGTGTCCCCGTTGCTGGAGGTATCGGCCGAGCTTGGCCGCGGTGGTGGTTTTGCCGGAGCCCTGGAGCCCCGCAAGCATTATCACCGTGGGGCCGTGCTCAGCGAAGCGAATCGAATGATCAACCGGCCCCATGAGGCGGATGAGCTCATCGTGGACGATCTTCACGATCTGCTGGCCCGGCGCGACGCTTCTGAGCACCTCCTGTCCCCGAGCGCGCTCCAGACAGCTGCTCGTGAAGTCCTTTACGACCTTGTAGCTTACGTCGGCCTCGAGCAGGGCCATTCGTACCTCGCGCATGGCATCGCGCGTGTTGGCCTCACTGATGACGCCCTTGCCCCGGAGCTTCTTGAAAATGCCGTCGAGGCGTTGGGTTAGTGCTTCAAACATGATCAGTCTCTTACGCAACGTGGGAAAGCGGCGAATTTTCCATTATAGCCCTTCCCCGCCGATTATCAAGCATGTGAGAGAGGAGTTTCCTCATGGGGCGTGAGCCGAACGGGGACGCGGAGCGAGGCGCTTTACGTCCCCGGAAGCGCGGAGATCCGCCCTTTCGCCGCCTTCTGTATTCTGGCCCATGTATCGCGCAGCGACACGGTCCGGTTGAACACGAGTCTCTCGGCCGTGGAATCAGGGTCAACACAGAAGTAGCCGATTCTCTCGAACTGGTATCGGCTGCCCGGCGCCGCTCCGGCCAAGCTGGGCTCGACCCGGCAGGACGTCAGCGTCTCGAGGGAGTTCGGGTTCAGATTGGCGGTCCAGTCGGTCCCTTCCTCGACATCGCCGGGGTTCGGCTTGGTAAAGAGATGGCCATACAGGCGCACCTCGGCCGGAAGCGCATGGGCGGCCGAGACCCAGTGCAGCGTGGCCTTGACCTTGCGGCCGTCCGGCGCGTCGCCGCCTCGGGTCTGCGGGTCATAGGTGCAGTGCAGCTCGATCACCTCGCCGGTCTGCTCGTCCTTGATCACTCCCGCGCATGTGATGAAGTATGCGTACCGAAGCCGCACCTCACGCCCGGGCGCCAGGCGATAGTACTTCCTGGGCGGGCTTTCCATGAAGTCCTCTTGCTCGATGTAGAGGATACGGGAGAAGGGTGCCTTGCGCGTGCCGGCGCTGGGATCCTCGGGGTTGTTGATCGCGTCCAGCTCTTCGACCTGGTCCTCGGGGTAGTTGTCAATGACCACGCGCAGCGGGCGGAGCACGGCCATCACGCGCGGGGCGCGTTTGTTAAGGTCCTGGCGGACGCAATGCTCGAGCAGCGCCACCTCGGCCGTGCTCGGTGTCTTTGACACGCCGATGCGTCGCAGGAACTCCTGGAGGGCTTCCGGTGTGTAGCCGCGCCTGCGCATGCCGCGGATTGTGGGCATCCTGGGATCGTCCCAGGCGCCGACGCGGCCTTCCTGCAACAGCTTCAGGAGCTTCCGCTTGCTCATGACGGTGTGAGTGACGTTCCAGCGGGCGAACTCGATCTGCTGCGGATGGTGGACGCCGAGCTGGTCGAGGAACCAGTCGTAGAGGGGGCGGTGGTTCTCGAACTCGATCGAGCAACAGGAATGTGTGATGCCCTCAATGGAGTCCTCGAGGCCGTGTGCCCAGTCGTACGTGGGATAGATGCACCACTCGTCGCCGGTGCGGTGGTGCCTGGCGTGCAGGATCCGATACATGACCGGGTCGCGCATGTTCAAGTTGGGAGAGGCCATGTCTATCTTCGCCCGGAGCGTGCGGGAGCCGTCAGGGAATTCTCCGGCTCGCATCCGCTCGAACAGGTTCAGGCTCTCCTCGACGGCCCGGCCCCGGTAAGGGCTGTTCCTGCCGGCCTTAGTCAGGGTGCCGCGGTACTCTCTGATCTCCTCCGGACTCAAGTCGCAAACGTAGGCATTCCCCTTTTTGAGGAGTTCGAGTGCGTACTGATACATTTGCTCGAAGTAGTCGGACGCAAAATAGAGCCGGTCGCCCCAGTCCACGCCCACCCAGCGCAGATCCTCGATGAACGCGTCCACGTATTCCTGTTCCTCTGTCAACGGGTTCGTGTCGTCGAACCGCAGGTTGAACAGGCCGCCGAACTCCTTCGCAATGCTGTAGTTGAGATAGGCGGCTCCTGCGTGGCCGAGGTGCGCGTACGCGTTCGGCTCCGGCGGGAATCGAGTATGAACCCGGCCGTTGTTCTTGTTCGATCTTACGTCGTCGGCCACAATCTGGCGGATGAAATCAGAGGCCGAGGCCGGCTCGGCGCCGGGCCGACTCTCCGTGCGTTTCGGTTTGATGTCGTCGCGAGGCCCGGTGTTGCTCATTGCCTTTCTCTGGCTCGATGTAAAGCGCGATGCAGACGCGTTACTGGTCCTGGCCAAATTTGTATTGTATCATACTTGCCCGGCGACGATGGGCACGGGTTTCTGAATCCCCGGCGATTGCGCGGGTTTCTCGCTCAGCGTCAGGCGGCGATGGCTCAAGGCGGACAGTTTGTTTGCTTTCGTAGGAAGGGTTGAGATGGCGCGCGTGCTGATTGCCTACTATTCCCGCGGGGGGCACACAAAAAGCATGGCCGAGGCCGTGGCCCGGGGCGTGAAGAACCGGAGCGTCGAGTGCGACCTAAAGTCGGTTGCCGAGGTCGACCTTGATATTCTTAAAGGCTATGACGGCATCATCCTCGGCTCGCCGACCTACTACGGGCATCCTGCGGCTGAGCTGAAGGCGCTGCTTGACGCCTCTGTGAAGTACCACAAGCAATTGGCCGGCAAGGTCGGAGGCGCTTTTGCGAGCTGCGGCGTACTGGGCGGAGGCGGAGAGACGACCGTCCGAGCCCTGCTCGATGCCCTGCTCATTCACGGCATGATCATCCAGGGGCATCCATCGGGCGCCCACTACGGCCCTGTGTCGGTGGGGGCGCCGGACGACGAGGCGCTGCAGGCCTGCGCCCTGCTCGGAGAACGCGTCGCCGACCTCGTCAGCAGGCTGCACTGAGTGGCCGGGTCCCGGCCCGCGAGCGGAGTCCGAGCTCTCCGTCCGCTGTCACTGGAAGCCTCACACCCGAGTCGTATGGTGTCATGGCGGGGTAAGCTTGCACAGGGGAGGGATTTGCACTTATTCTGGCAGGCCGTTGAAGAAGTGTGGCTCCGCCGCCCCGTTCGATTCGCCTAGGCGAACTCACGGCCTCTTCGAGCCTGAGCCTGTCGAAGGGCTCGGCGGAGGAACCGCAATCCGCCGCGGCGTGCGCCCCTACGATCGGCGGGAACTTTGCCCGCCGCGGCGGGCGCCCAATGTGCATTTCTTCAACGGGCTGCCAGGCGTGGGTGGTCGTACCCATATTCCAGAGTGGGAGGGAAGCCATGGACAGGCGCAGTCAGATCATGACCGGTTTGCTTTTTGCGGCAATCCCGTTGATCTTCGGAGGCCTTTCGGCCCTCGCGGAGGAGCCGACGAAGATCGACCCCAAGGCCGAGGAAGTCATGAGGCAGGTGTCCGAATACTTCTCCGGCCTGAACAGCTTCAGTGTGGATGTGGCAGTGACAATGAAGGTTCAAGCCCGAGGCATGAAGCAAGAAATGACATCAGAGTATACCGTGGCCATGCGGCGGCCGAACCTCCTGGCCATAGTCCTCAAGAGCGGCATAATGGGCGCAACCATGGTCTGCGACGGAGAGAGCGTCCACTCATACCTGCCCATGATGAAGAAGTACACCGTGACCGAAGCCCCCGCAACGCTTGAAGCGCTCTTCCGCGACCCAAGTACGGCCCTGACCAACATGGGAATGCTTCGCATGCTGTTCGTGGACACTCTGATGCGTGACGATCCCTATGCGGTCATGATGGAGGGCGTGACCAGTGGCCGTCATGTTGGAACGGATCACATTGCAAGCGCCGAGGCCCATCATTTGAAGTTCATTCAACAGGAAATGGACTGGGAAATCTGGCTAAAGGCGGACGGAGCGCCTTTGGTGCAGAAGCTCTTGCCGGATCTCTCTAAATCGCTTGGCGGCGCGGCGCAGCGGAATGCCGCCATGGAAGATATGAAGATGGAAATGCACGTTGATTTCAAGAACTGGAAAGTCAACACGGACCTGCCGGATGAGACATTCGCGTTCGCGCCGCCTCCGGGCGCGCAACGCGTGGATTCATTCTTCGAGGCCGCTGGGATGGAGGAGACCTCCCCACTCCTGGGCCGGCCTGCTCCGGAATTCAGCCTGCCCCTTCTCGACGGCGGCCAAGTGAAATTGGCGGCCCATAAAGGCGAGAACATCGTTATCCTGGATTTCTGGGCCACGTGGTGCGGGCCATGCCGGCGAGCCCTGCCCCTCCTGGTTGACGTGTCTGAATCCTACAAGGACAAAGGGGTGGTTTTCTATGGGGTTAACCAGCGGGAAAACCCCGACACGATTCGAGAGTTTCTGAGAAAGGAAGGGCTGGAATTCACCGTCGCCCTGGATGCGGACGGAAAGGTCGGCGACCTCTATGGCGTAGAAGGCATACCGCAGACGGTCATTGTCGGCAAGAATGGGACCGTCCAGGCCGTCCATGTCGGCTTTCATCCCAACCTCAAGAAAAGGCTGAAGGATGAGCTTGATGCCCTGCTCGCCGGGAAGCAGTTGACGGCTGAGGCCGAAACGGATCGAGAGGAGCAGAAGGCAGACCTGAGCGCAGCCAAGGGCCTGGAGCCGGCCTGGTCAGTGGAAGGTGGATGGACCGGCGTCGCGTCCGATGACCACTCTGGATCTGTTTACGCGGTTTCGGTCGATGGGTCATGTGTCGAACTGGACGCCTCCGGGGAGAAGAAGAAAGAATTCCGAATGAAAGGCCCGGCCACGACCGTGCGCGCGGCTAATCTCGCTGGAGACGCGGGGGCCGAGCTACTGGCGTACATGGACTGGGGCACGTCGCTGCAGGCATATGATGCAGAAGGCAATGAGCTATGGGCCTATCCCGGCGGCCAGGGAGTTAACGACGTCTGTGCGTGCGACCTGAACGGTGACGGTCTGGACGAAGTCATCGTCGGGTACAACGGCATGACCGGCCTGCACGCGCTCGATCATGCGGGCAACCCGATCTGGACATACACGGGTATCGGGAACGTCTGGCACGTGGCGGCTGGAGACGTCAGCGGTGACGGTAAACCTAACGTTGTCACCACTTCTGCCATGGGGCAGGTTCATGTCTTCGATGGGGGCGGAAAGAAGGTGAAGGACCTTGCTCCGGGATTCTACGCCAGCATGGTGCGCGTGGCCCGGCTTTCAACTGAAGACAAGGCCGCCACGATCCTGGCCGCTGGGAAGGACGGCGACGACGCCGGGCTGGCAGCGATTGACTACCAAGGAACCGAGAAATGGTCGATCAAGCTGCCGATTGCAGGCACGAACTTCATAGATTCGGCGGAGGTCGCGTCTGAAAGACCCTGGTTGGCCGTGGCGCTGAGAGGCGGCCAGGTCCACGTCATTGATCTCATCAGTGGCAGGATCATCGGGCATGTTTCAGGACAGGGGCAACGCTGCCAAGTTGGCTGGCTGGCCGACAAAGATGGCGATTCGCCACTGCTTCTCGTGGCTACGGGCCGGTCCCTGAATGCTTTTCGGGTCCCCGCTGAGTGACTGACTGCCGTCCGGACGCTTACTCATCGGGTCAGGCGCTCTCTTGCACGGCAGTTGATATGCGGACCAGTTGGAGACCATCTGCTGTTCGGGCCTGAAGCGCCCAAAGAAGACGTTCAAGTCTCCTTCGTCAGGGAAAGAATCAGTCCAAGGTCGAGGGTTCCCTGCTGTCCCCAGCCGCGCTTGCCCGGCGCGATTTGAGGCCGGAACTTCTCGTACAGGCCATAGGCTGCGTTCGCCAGCACATCCGGGTCGAACGCAGCAGCGAGTTCCGCCATCGCACTCCTCACCCCGCCGAGGGCGTCCCCGAATTTCTTCACTAAGTACGCTTGCACCCGTTCCGGATTGATCGGACGCGCCTTCACCACCGCGCGCACGCCGTCCTCCGTGTTCTTGGCCGGGACACCGCGGCCGCACAGCTGAATCCAAAACTCCTCTCCCAGGCCGATCTTCTTTTTCGCCCTCCGCTCCACCGCCTCGGAAGGTTTGAAGATGCCGAGCCTTCGGCCCTTGGCCTGCGCGTTCAATCCAGCCACGGCCTTGCCCAATGTAAGCGCTTCGTCCCGATCGAATCCGATCCGCTCGGCCACAACTGCGGCCCACAACGTCAGAACCGGGGCGCGATTGATCTTCAAAGTCATAGCGGCCATGGCTCAGTTCTCCTGATTCCTGGCCGACGCTGACGTGTTGAACGTCAAGCGATCTTCATCCTCCCATCTGTCAGAATACGCCATTTCCGCGCAAAGTCAATGAGAGGGGGGCTCACAACGGAGAAGTTCCGACGCCTTTCCCCAATTGCGCGTGCGACGAGATCCGCAATGCGGGACTGCCCTGAGTGAGTTTCATGCTTCCGGAATACGCCAGCGTCGTGCGGATGTCCCCCTGATCCCTTCAGCTTCGCTCAGGGCAGGCGCTGGCGAACTCTGGCCGCCTCTGGCGGTGGTCTTTCGCGCTGCAGTGCTTTCTCCGACTGAAAGAAGCTTTCCCTTCAGTCAGTACGGCAGCTATCCAGC
>SDBU01004679.1_pt1 | contig 16699 bp, 8 predicted proteins | sample 2277071 | NCBI WGS metagenome assembly SDBU01 (sample SAMN10397929, study PRJNA504765) | marine sediment metagenome | isolation source: marine sediment core GS08_GC12, 126 cmbsf | place: Arctic Ocean: Gakkel Ridge, Loki's castle | collected 2008
ATGGCACTAATTTTCGATTCCGGGGGCGAAAATCGAGTGAATTCTGGCGAAAGTTCACAAAAGTGCCAACGCAGAATCGCAAAACGGCAATTTAACGTGGTGGGAAGCATCGTTATCGCATCATATCGCAGCTACAGTTCTGCTACCCCTAAGACTGCTTGGCCACTGGGGCAGAATACAAAGCAGGCTGGTACGAAGGGAAGCACTAACACGACTAAAATCGGTACAATACCTGAGGAATATATCTACATTTCAGGCGGCGGAAGCGGCACAAAATATCATCTGAAGTCGTGTCGATGGGCAGGCATTGAGATAACTCTGGCAGAAGCTAAACGGCGGGGCTTAACACCATGCAAAGTGTGCAAACCTCCGCGCTAGATCCGCACCAGCTTCCCGCCAGTTTCGCACCAGGTGCGGTCAAGGTTGGATGCCAGGTCCAGCGAGGTGTTGAGATTGGCGGCTGGTGTTCGACGGATGAGGTATGGGTAGTTACTGGACGACAGTTCAATGGGGTACACCCGCGGGATGTTCCTGGCTAATGATCACGACTCTGTGGAGTTATATGACCACGACAGGAAGCTGGTGGACTCGAAGGCCCGGTAGGGCTGAAGCAACCAATTAACGCCATAAACTGTCACAATGTTCTTGACACACCGGCCAGGACATGATAGGATACCGGATAGGATACCGGCGTTTTTGGCAATGGTATCTATCCTGGAGGTGTGGTTATGCGAAGTATGTGGATGTCTGCTCTTGCCCTGTTCTTGTGTGTGGCGCTTGTGTCTTGTAGCGTGAATCCCCCGCCGATGATCGTTGCTTCAGAACAAACCGACTATATAAAAGGCTGGACTCAGGGCTTGATGGATGCTCAGCCAAACACAGCATGGGCGGCGGCAGGCGTTGGTGCGGAGTGTTTGGGGTCGGAGCAGCCTATATATGGAACTACCAACCCCCAATGGTGAACCTCGTTGGGAAGTCGTCAGAATTCATAATGGCATATACAGAGGCGTATCAACAAAAGATGCGGAACGAAAGCACACGACACGCAGCTATTGGGTGGGGAGTTGGCGTTGCCTTTCTTCTAGTAATATATTCCCTATCGTATGACGACTACTACTATTGAGATAGCGAGAGAATCAAAACATCCAACCAGGGAGGTGGGGCTATGCGGAGAATCCTCGCAGCGTTGCTTTTTGCTGTTCAATTCTCTGTCACTGTGTCTGCTACATACGCAGCAACGGGCCGCACGGCTGCTCAGTTCCTGAATCTTCCAACAGACTCACGATCAGCTGCCCTAGCAGATTCCTTCACGGCGATGTCTGGTGATATTGGCTGTATATTCTTTAATCCCAGCGGATTAGCTACTATGGAGGAAGCTCAGCTTACGGCAGGATATATGGACTATTCGGTGCTGTTTGGGGAAGCAAGCGAGGGTATGTATGCTCTCTCCTGGGCCGCAGGAGCGCCTGTGGATCTTGGGTTAACGGATCTCCCATTGGGCGTTATAGCATTAGGACTCCAGGTAATGGATCAAGGGTCAATGATCGTAACGGCAAATGACCCTACGCCGATAGGGGAGGTGGATCTGGGGACAAACTGGGCTCTAACACTCTCCTATGCTCAGCAGTTCTCTGACCTATCAGCAGGGCTAAATCTTAAGGTCATCCATCAACAGCTATGGACGGAAAGCGACGATGCTTTTGCCGTCGATCTTGGAGTTCAATACTCGGGCTTGCAGTATTTCATTGACAGAAAAGATGCAAGGGTCAATGACCCAGATCTGGGATTGAGACTCGGTGTGGTTCTGCAAAATCTGGGAACAGGCATACAGATGACCGATGAATACCAGACCCAAGAATTGCCGAGGCAATTGGTATTTGGAGCTTCGATTGATGGCTGTGTACGACTGCGTTATTTTGCCCCTCAGTTGAACCCGCCAGTTGGTTTGGCATTGTTCAGATTCCATCTGACAGGAGAGTTAGTTGCCTATGTAGATAAGCTCACGGAGACCGCAGAAGACCGTGCGAATCCCTACTTTGACAAAAGGAAAGCGGGAGTCGGTAGGTATGCTTTTAGCCGCGATAATCTGGAAGAAAGACTTGGCGCAGAGGTATGGTTCTTTGATACTCTGGCACTAAGGGTCGGACACCTTGGCACTCCTGATTACCTCAGCGATAGTAAGGTAGTATATGGCTTTGGGCTGCGATTCCCTTTTTCACATTTGGTTGCTTTGGCGCTCCCAAAGCAACAGGAACTCACAGCATTTGACTGGTTATATCGAGAGACCGACAGGCAGATATTTGTGGAAATGGATTATGCACGAAACCAAGGGCTTAATATTCCTGGCGGTGGCAGACCCACAACCATCGGGATCAGAATAGGAATCTGATGTTCTTGTTGTCTAGGAAATTATAAAATTCGTCATTTATAGACCATTGCCGTGAGTGGTTTTTTGTCATAAGGTCTAATTGTGAACCATCCCAAAAAGGGGACGGTTCATTTTCTGTCAATGGCACATTTTTAAGTCCATGATTATCGCGAAACGAAAAAGGGTGATTATGGCGGAGTTGAGCCCTACCTCAATGGCGCAGTATTGCATTCAATGGAATGTAGATATGTGATATGGTTATCCTTTGGATTCCATCTGAAATCAAAGGAGGATAACCGATATGATTACTATAGAGGAGTGGGTTATGATCAAGCATATGCACAAACAAGGAGTGCCAAAGGCACGTATTGTCAGAGAACTGGGATTGGACCCTCACATAAATTCACCCCCAAAATGTCTCACTTCCAAACCGGCAATACAATCTATCCTTGACCCATACAAGGAATACGTAAATCAGAGATTGGGTAAGTATGATCTAACTGCCACCCGGATTCTGAGAGAGATTAAGGAACGAGGGTATCCTGGTTCATACACCATTCTCAGGAATTACGTCCGGCAAGTAAAAGGAGCTAAACTACAGCCGGCGTTTGTCAGGTTCGAGACAGAGCCAGGAGAGCAAGCTCAGATGGATTGGTCAGACTTTGGCTGGGTTGCCAAGGAATACGGATTAGAAGCCTGTCTTGCAAAGATTGACTACATGAAGGAACATCGCAAACAACACAGTATCACTAACCCCAAAGGATTTTTCAGAACGGCATTGGTGAGAGACTTTCAGCCTCCGGCATTTATTGTGGCCAAGATTAAGGCTGATGAGGTGGCAAAACGTGAGAAGGAACGCTGTCGAAGGAAAAGAGAAGAATGGCGACAAATTACGACGAATTGCAACTATGGATCGGCCACGGCATCGCTGCAGAAGCTGCTGGATAGTCTGAATTGAGAACAGAAATTACTGCATTAGCCTACCCGAAACCACTCAAATCCATCAGACGATAGATGTCAGACGTCAACTTCACTCAACCCAAAGCCATTGTCTCTGGTTGTGATACCCGACATTGAGGAAGGGAGACAAAACATGGAAGACTTTACAAAGAGACTGTTGTTGCTACTAGTACTGTTTCTGCTCGTTGGCGGAGTCTCTTATGCTCAAGGAACGACGCGAGGAAGTGAAGTATATACGTTGACTGCTTTGTCTTTCACCCCAAATATCCAAGAACTTCCAGGTACCCAGGCCTATCCATTCCATCAATTCGTGACTCTTGGTGCCATTCGAGCATATCAGTTACTTATCAGTCCGTCAAAGGGAAGCTCCTGCCCTATGCATCCGCACTGCTCGCTTTATGGTTATCAGGCTTTTAGCAGATACAATCCTATCAGGGCCTTTCTTATGACTGCCGATCGGTTGCATCGCTGTGGTCATGATCTAGGTAATTACGAAACCGTTGAAGTGAATGAATTGGTCAGATTCCTTGATCCTGTCCATCCTTCTCTAGCCGACAATGGGTCAAATGTAAATATTCATGTTTGGTCTGAAACACCCGGTAAGGTATCGTTAGGCACATCCCGGAATAGTAATGTACCAGGTGATGATCTCGGTGATGATGGTCGCCTCTTCCATTTTGCAGAGACATTACAAACTGATGGCAACTATGATCGAGCGGTCATTGAATACCGTCGTTTACTATCTTACTTTCCCGATTCACAGTACCGGAAGCAAGCACTGAGTTCAGTATTCCGCTGTTATTATAAAGCAGAAGATTATCTGACAGCTATTCATTGGGGCCAGGCCCTTCTCGAGAAAGATATGGATTCAGTAGACGAAGGGGAAATCAGATTTCTCATTGGGACTAGTTACTTCAGACTTGGTAATTACCCACGTGCCAGAAACTACTTTGCGGAAGTGGTGGACATAAATAATGATGATTATGGAGATAAGAGTCTTCTTCTATTAGGTCTATCTTATGCAAAAGAGGGTGATTGGGACAGTGCCGAGGATTCTTTTGCCGGAATCGGCCCGGTTTCGAAGTTCTCAGATAAAGCAGAGCAATCCAAAAGGTTGTCCCGCGAAGGTGAGAAGCTTGGTCTGAGGAATCACACAACTGCTGGTATTCTGGCTATTGTACCAGGATTGGGTTATTCATACGATGGGTACAAGCAGACTGCCCTATCTTCTTTCATTGTCAATGGCCTATTCATTTGGGCCACAGTTGAGGCGTTTCGAAGAGACAACCAAAGTATAGGCACGATGCTAGGTATCCTTAGTTTTGGGTGGTATACTGGCAACATCTATGGATCAGTTGTTAGCGCCGAAAGAAGAAATATAAAGCTGAAAGAAGATCTGCTGCTTAAATTCGACATCGGTTTTCAGTTTTGAATGCAGGAGGAGGTGATCGTAGAGTGTTTCAGACAAGTCGGGACCCTCCTTGAGCACTTGATTGTCCCCCAAGTTTATTCAGACGAATGTTGTTGTAGTGAAATTTTGAAAACAGGAGAAACTCATGATAACATTGACAAAGAAACGCTGGCTTGCTTTTCAATTGATTGCAATGGGAACTCTCTTTGCCTTTGTGTGGATGTTTTGCATTCCACATGAAGCCATCGCGCAGCAGAAAGTTGAAATCCCTGTAGGTACGGTTGTTGTTCTCATAACCAATACAACGTTGTCGCCAGAACATCTCAACATCGGTGATACAGTGGATCTCTCTGTTGTTTCTGATGTAATTGTCGATGGGCAAGTCGTTATCGCGGCAGGCGCCAAAGCAAGAGGTGAAATAACAGCTTCGAAGACGAAAAATCTTATCGGGATCGCGGCGAAGATTGGCCTGGCAGTCCAAAGTGTTCAGGCAGTCGACGGAACAACGATAATCATGTCCGGAAACAAATTGTCTGAAGGCAAAAGTAAAATGGTCGCATCTATTGGGCTCTCTCTAATTTGCTGCATCCTCTTTGCCTTGATGAAAGGCGGCGAAGCATCTCTGCCAGCGGGGACACAAATAGAGGCGACGGTGCCTGCAACAACCTCAGTGACAATACAGCCGACATTGAGCAGATCAGAATCACAACATATGGTGGTATCCAACAGCTAGGACACGATATGTTGTGGTATAACAAGGTGAACACCACAACATATATGTGCTCAACGTCGGATACAGTAGCATGCCACGGTACCAATACAGATTGTTCTTATCATGTGGAAATGCGGTAGCTTGCTATGTAGGCTACCGCATTCTTCTTTAGTCAGTTTGTACGAGATGCTCAGAAATGAGTGCTGGCGCGGGTTTTCAATACCTAATGCTCTATACTCAATTTCTGAAAACTCAGTATTTACGGGGGTAAACTGTCATGCTATCTCCAAGAGCAAATGTGTGGGATCTAAACAGTCATGATCTATTGGAAGAGATGTGTGTAGACACATCAGGCAAATGTCAGGTAGCTCATAGTGATCTGGCAACATAAAGTGAAGAAGAAGGGAGTCCAAAGTGAATAAACTATCCGCCACCAAACAGATTTTCGCCTTATTGATCACGGCTGTTTTGATGAGTGTGTTCGCAGTCATTCAAGTCTCTGTCTGCTTGGCTGTAACCATATTTGCCGACGATCCTGTGGAATCGAATAGCGCAAGGGCATTGGCCATGGGAGCTGCATCCATAGTAATTGCTGACGGCAATACTTCACACCTAAGTAATCCTGCGGCATTGATATTGGTATCTAGAAGTGTGATCACCGGTGGATTACATCTGGACCAGGTCTCCGAAGAGAGGTTTGATGATAATGAGCAGGAATTAGACAACAGCCAGGTATATTTCAATCCTCTGCACTCACAGGGTCTTGTCATAAGGAACGGGGATTCCTATACTGGCGCATTAAGTAGAGGGATGCTCTTCGACTACTATAGCAAGCGAGAGGAGGTAATGGAAACAGCATCCTCATCCTACGAAAGTATCGGGGGGCTTTATGCTATCTCAGCTTCGGCTGCTAAGCAAGTCGTCCCAAAACTGGCGATCGGCGGCAGTCTGAATATCCTGCGCGGAGATCGTGATATTGAATCCCGTTACACCGAAGAGTGGGAGGATTGGGACTGGGACTACGAAGAGGAAATACCAAAACAAGACACTTACAGTTGGACAACCGAACAGACAGAATCAGGTTTCAACGTTAGTTTAGGAGGATTATACACTTTGAACGAAAAGCTCCAGGTGGGAGTTGCTTATAGAACCAGCGCCGACGTCACCAGGAAAACAAAGACGACGGTAAAAGAGAGTGGTGAATCAGGTGATACTGATTCCACGAAAGACAAGTGGACATATCCTGTCTCGATGGGAGCAGGGGCAGCATACCGGCATGAGCAATTTCTCTTTGTTGGTGAAATCCATCGAACAAATTGGTCGGATTTTGAGTGGCGTGAAACAGGTGGCTCGCCCATCCGGCCAGACTATGTTAAATTGACCACTTTTCATGTCGGGCTTGAGTACGAGGCATCTATGCCTTCCCTCTCGTCTGAACCCGTTCTTCTGAGATGCGGTTTCTATACCGCGCCTTTCCATTTCCTTGAAGAGCTTAGTATGGACGAGACAGATGGCTATTTTGTGACAGCGGGAATAGGTATAAATTCGGGAGATTTCAGGATCGATATTGGCGGCCAGATCGGGAAAAAGACATTTGGGAAACCTGAAAGAGAAGAGGAATACGAGGCTTCTATTAAGAGTGTTTTGGGAACGATCAGTTACTTATTTGATCTGTCTGAATAGCATTCGGAATGCTGTATTTGCACTGAGTTCTGGAAGTCGTCAAGATCACCGAGTCTGACCAGAATTCTCAGGCCGGAAGCTCCCGAAGTGAAACTGACAGCGTAGTTTACAGATGTCTTAATCAGCATTCCGGCGTTTTGTTGCACCAGGTTAGTGCCTTATTCGAGCAGATGTCCCTCCTGGGCTTTCTTCAGGCCTGTGGTGATAGAGGTCACTTGCGCGGCTTAAGGAACGTATTGAAAATGGAGGTATCTTGTGATGTTAAGGGAATTGCATCAGTGGAAGTTTTCCATCATAGTTCCTTTAGCATTGTTGGCAAGTCTGTTTGTCGGCGATGCGGGAGTAATCGTTCACGATTGTGTTGCCCAGGATTCGGCAACTCGGCGGTCTACATTGGACAACGGTGGAGAACCAAAGCTGGCCCCGGAACTCAAAGCGCTCAATGCTCTGCGCCAATTCCGAACTCAACAAGAAGGCCGGGTGGCAGGAGTTTCAGTTGAGGAACCTATTAACACCACAGAGTTTCCTGAAAAAGTCAAAGCTTTTGTGCTGGTGGTTGACTCATCAGGCAGAGCGGTCGAAGGACTTGATTCAAGATCCTTTGCGGTTCGGGAACAGCGTGTTGGCGAAGCAATGCAGGAACCAAGAGAGCTGAGGGTGAGCGAACTGTCACTGGAGGTCACTAAAGCCGATATTGTGTTTGTGGTTGATCAATCAGGCAGCATGGAGGACGAAATTGCAACTGTTAGAGATGGCATCCAGAGATTTGCGGAACTGCTATCTGAGAGTCAGATCAACTTTCGTTTAGGGGGTGTGTCCTATGAAGGTGAAGGCTGGGGCGGCATAGGTTTAGGCAGAACCACCGATGGATTTATAGGGAATTATGAAAATGGTATTACGACTATGCTGCAAATGGAGGAATTCAAGCAATGGGCTAGAAGTATCCCCGCAACCGGAGGCGAAGAGCGAGGTTACGATGCAATAGTCACTGTGACTCAGCCTCCGTTTATATATCGCTCGGATGCTCAACAGATTATCTGTTTGGTGACGGATGAGGACAATGACCCTGGCGCCAGCGATATCAGTCAGGCCTATAATGAGATCGGTGAGAAAACCCTGTTCTATTTCAACACACAAGTTGACCCTGAGTTTATCGAAGAAACAGATAGGGATTATGAGCAACTCGGCACAAGACTAGGCGGTGCATTTGATGAGCAGGCTTTACTGGAAGTGCTGGGCGGGATTATCACAAGGAAATATATAATCGAATACACCTCTCCCTGGCCCGAAAAGGACTGCATCCCACGCGAACTCATTGTTACGGTGACTGACCCTGGTGATGAGGTATTTGTTGCTCAAGATACGAAGCACTATACTCCTGGTAGCCAGGGAGCTATCTCCGGCGCTATCTCTGACCGAAGTACTGGAGAGTTGCTTCAGGATGTCAGCGTATCCCTGCTCCAGAACAGAAACATCGTCGCCCAGGTACTCACTGATGAACAGGGATATTACAGCTTTGAGGAGCTATGCAAAGGAAACTATACCGTTCGCGTGACGAAAGTTGGGTACAAAACCCAGGAAGATACTGCTGCTCTGGTGGCAGATAGGGTCAAAACAATTGATTTTGAGCTTCTTCCATCGACGGGTATAGAGGAAAAAGAGGCGCTGATTGCACAGTTGGAAAAGATAAGTCAGTATTCAGAAGAAGAGCAACTTGCTAAACAATATCTGGATAAACTCGATCTGAACTCACCCGAGGCGCTTGAGGCGCTCAGACGCCTTATTCTGGCTGAGAACCTCGTGAATGAGGCATATATCAACGCGGAACAACGCGCCAATATCGCCGGTCTAGCAATTGGCACTACGCTGGTGTTCCTTGTGGATGACATCCTGATAACAAAAGCTATAAAGAAAGTGGTAGACAGATTAATCCCACAAAAGCTCAAATTCAGTTTTTTTGGGAAGGAGATAGAGCAGACCCGCGTCTTTATAGATGTCAAAGAGGAAATCTTCGAGATGCTGGATGACACTATCGTTGAGGTAACTAATAATGTCGTTATCTACGCTGTCCAGGTCATTCCTGATACTGCCAGCGTGTTGAAGAACGAGGTGACAAAGCTCGTCACCAAGGCGCTATACGGTGTGATCATGGAAGATTTATCTGTCGAGGAGATCGTCGGCCGCTTGATTGAAGGGCCTCTGCTGATCCTGTATGCTGATTTCACCGATGAAGCACTCGAGCAAAGCGTGTATTCAGCGGAAGATGGGCTTTTTGCTGGCACATACGAAAACGCTGAACGAGCTGTTGCTGATCAGTTGATTTTCATCATTCAGGGAACTGATGAAATCCGTGACAACGTCGAGGGAGAACTGGCGAGCGTTGATATGACAAAAAATGTACAGGCGGTTGCCGGGAGCGTTGCCAATATCAGCGCAGTCTTCTCTGCGTCAGGTGTTATGGGGGTCGTATCTGCTGTAGCCAGGCTCGTTGAGATCGGTAGCATTGCCGTTAAATATGGGTTCTCAGGCTACGCCGCAGGGACGAGCATATACTCGCTTCTAGTCGATCTGCCGCGGCAGGTGGACACAGGAACAGCAGTAGCATTTGGCAGAGGCGCCTGGCAAGCGCCGCAGCTCCCTGCCAATGAAAGCCCGATGTTTACAGGTGCTCTGCTGAGTCAGGCATCAGTAAACCTGAGACCTATTCGTCTGGCTCCGTCCGGGACGATGACTCAGGCTGAGGCAGATCTCATCTATTACCTTGACTGGCTAATTGAGCTTATCGAGACTGATGAATTGGTTGATGCACTGGAACTTACTGCTGAAGACCTCTTACCAGCCAGTGAAGAGTTCCGCAGGGCGCGTAATGTTAGTGAAAGCGAGATACTGGCTGTGGGCGGCAATATATTTGAAAATACTCCGCTATTTGAGTTGCGGTACAGGAAACTTGCAGCTTTATCTCCTGACACCTCGCTTCAGACAGTAGCATTCTTCACGAACTTGCTGGCATTTTTCTGGCAGGCGTCAGAGGTTTCCTCACCATCAGATCCCAATTACTTGCAGTCGAAGGCAGACATCGTAGTTTCGGCGCGCTCCCTGCGTGATAAAGTGCAGGAGCTATCAGAGGAACTAGAGGCGGCAAGCACTCTGATTCAGGGGGTACGCATTGTACCAACCGTGATTATTGCTGATGCTGTGGTGACATCGGACGGTTATACGACGACCACGATCTCCAGGGCGCGGCAACGCTTTACTGTTACGGCCACTCTCAGGAATCTCACTTCGTATGACGCAGACGACTTCATAGTCAGGTTGGTTCTTACCGAAGGTTCCACCCTGAATGTGGTTACGGACAGATCCATACACTTGAGCTACCTGCCAGGGGGACAGTCTGCGGAAGTCGACTGGGGGCTACAACATTCAGGTCCGACTATGGATGCACGTAATGCAGTCATCTTGAGTATTGAGCCAGTGGACCCTGAGCGCACTGATTTCAACACTTTTCCACCCACGGTGCTCATAATAGCATCCCCGTCGGCGTCTCTCTCTCCGCCCACTGGTGGAAAGCTCTCAAATATGGATGTCTATGCCTATCCTAACCCTTTCAACCCGGATATGGGGCTTTCGAATGTGCGCTATAGCTTGAGCGAGGACACCAACGTTACCATCGAAATATATGACGCCAGTGGCAAATTGGTGACAACCCTTATGGAGGAGCAACCCAAAGAGAAGATTGTGGAGTATTCCGAGCCCTGGGATGGCACAAATGACCAGGGCGATACTGTTGCTAATGGGGTTTACTTCTATCTTATTACAACGACAGGGAACGAAAAGGCGGCTGGCAAAATCGCAGTGTTGCGGTGACGATATTTTCCCCAGAAATAGAGGAGTGATCAATATGCACCATCTCAAAAGAGTCTCTATCACAGTATTCCTGGCAAGCTTGCTTATTCTTATCTCTTCGTCCGCGTTCAGTTTTGGCGGCGAAGGTGGGTATGCGGGCGCTTACCTGAGAATTGGGGTTGGCGCGAGACCATTGGGCATGGGTGGAGCGTTCACTGCTTTATCCGATGACGCTACAGCCAGCTATTGGAATGCAGCCGGTTTAGGCCAGCTCGAAGCTCGCCAGATTGCTTTAATGGGTAACGTAACGTCAATGGGTAGAATGCTCAATCTGGCTACCTACGCTCATCCTATGGAGTCGTTAGGAACTTTCGGGATCAGTTGGCTGAACTATGGAGTCTACGACATTGACGGCAGAGATACGCTAGGTAATCCAACAGAAACCTTCAGCGATTCGGAAAATGCCTTCTCAATTTCTTTTGGGAAAAGCCTATCACCTAATCTATCCATTGGCGGCAGTTTGAAGTACTTCCTCCATAGGCTTGCATCGAAACAAGCAACGGGATACGGGGTTGATATTGGTGTCATGGCGAAGATTGGAAAGAATATAAGAATCGGGGGGAAAATCCAGGATATATCATCGAAAATCGAATGGGATACCGATTCGAGGCTCGAGGAGGAATTCCCTACAGTCACGAGGCTGGGTATATCCATTGTGCCCCAGACAACTCCCATAAAGATCTCAGCCGATATTGAAAGTAGTTCAGAACGGGAGGCCAGGTACCACATAGGCGCGGAATACTGGATTATACCCTCAATAGCCGCTAGAGCAGGATACGATAGTGACCATATTACAGCGGGCGGCTCCGCCGTATTCCAAATCTCATCAGTCGGTCTTCAACTGGATTATGCCTTTGCTCCTGATGAATTACAGCAATGGCCTACCCACAGAATGTCCATTACTGTGAGATTCTGAGCCCTGATTCTTCACCTCAAACTTGATAAGATCTCTGGTTCTGTTGTGGATGGTATCAACGCCATCACCGCAAAGATACATACCAGGCAGATTGAGTTTGGTAATAGGGGATGCTCGTGAAGAGGTATATCTTGATTCAAACTGCCGGTATACTGGCGCTCATTTTTCTACTGTGTATATGTCAGTCCCTTGAAGCTTCCGTGGAATATCCTGTGCAGCCCTGGGAAGATTGGAAGGTAAATCCAGGAAGCAGTTTCGGTGATTACAGAGATTGGGCGCTGGGTTACCATCCGGGAATAGACCTGAACCTCAAGTCGGGTGCGCGGGACGACTTTGGTGCGCGTGTATACGCTATAGCGGATGGAGAAGCGTTCAAGATCGATGATCAAGGAGGTAATGGATGGTGCGTTGTCATCAAACACACTTCATCCGACCAACCATTCTCCATACCGGCGCGCAATACCGCTGAATACCGATATGAACAGCAGAGCAAGACAGAGATCTTTTCTGTCTATATCCATATCGAGCCTGTGGCCAAACTTGCAAATGAGACGATCCCACTCGATGGAACTAAGGTGGAAAAGGGTGAGGTCATTGGGTATGTAATGGATCCTGGTGGCGGGCCACATCTGCACTTTGAGATCAGGAGTTCAGACGCTCAACACAGCAATCTTGGATCGATGCTATTTCCCATCACCAATTGGGCGCCAGATGGAACCGCAGATACCAATGGACACTACCGCAATATGCAGACTCTGGTAGATTCGGGAGCGAGACATCCCCTGAGTTTCCTGCAAGCTAACGCTGAGAACAGCACGCTGATTGTTTCCAATGTATACGCCGGGCAGCGCGCTGGTACGAGTTTAGTGGATGTCGCCTACGACGTGGATGGCTCGGACGGCGATCTACTTACTGTCACTGTGTTTGTGTCGGATGATGGTGGCAGTACCTTTGTCGTTCCCGCCAGAACGTTTACCGGTGATGTTGGCAGCGGCATCACTCCTGGTATAGGCAGACAGATCGTCTGGAATGCTGGAGCTGATTCGCCAAATATATATGGCGCTAACTATCGAGTGAAGATCGCTGTTAGCGGTGGGCAGACTGCCGGGGAGGTCATTACCGGACAGGACGATGTTCCTATGGCGCTGATCCCCGCTGGCGAGTTCCAGATGGGGGATTCGTTCAATGAGGGAAACAGCAGTGAGCTGCCCAGACACACAGTCTACCTGGATGCCTTCCACATTGATGTTCACGAGGTAACCAACGCGCAGTATCAGAAATTCATAGACGCGACGGGGCATGGAACGCCAGATTACTGGAGCAATTCCAGATTCAATGCTCCTGACTATCCAGTAGTGGGAGTAAGCTGGTCTGATGCCGTTGCCTATGCAGAATGGGCAGGGAAGCGATTGCCTACAGAGGCAGAGTGGGAAAAGGCTGCTCGCGGAGGGTTGCTGGGAAAACGTTATTCGTGGGGGGATGAGATCACATACGACCACGCCAATTACAGCGGCACTGGTGGCAAAGACGGTTGGCCCTATACGTCTCCTGCGAAGCACTTTGCGCCCAACTATGATTTGTACGACATGGCAGGAAACGCCGGGGAGTGGTGCGCTGACTGGTATGCTAGTGATTACTATGCAAGCTTGCCGTATGATAATCCCTCGGGACCAGATTCTGGATATGCTCGCGTCTGGCGAGGCGGGTCGTGGTACAATAAGCCAGACTTTCTCCGCGTTGCGTACCGCTCATACAGCTCTCCAGCGTTCACGTACCCATACGTAGGATTTCGTTGCGTCGCGCAGGCAGATACTGATGTCGGGAACGCTATGGAGCATTCGGCTTTGAGTAATATATTTATCCTCGATACCACATCGGCGACTGTTCGGACGATGTTCACACTTGGTGTATTGACAATCAAAGCAGACAGCATTATGCAGACAGGCGCGAATGTCTGGAAAGCTACTGGGAATGTGGTAGTCAATGACTTCCTGTATATCACGGGGGATGTGACTCTGGATGAAGTAGAACTGAAGCTGACCGGCGGCGGACAGGTCTATATAAAGGACGTACCTTATCTGGGTGATATGGTACTCTTTGAAGCAGAACTATTTAGCTTCGGCGCTGATCTAGCGGAACTGGCAAGTCAAATAGGGCTGAAAACCAAATTTAACATGGGATTCCTCGAATATGACCTTACCGCGCTAAATCTGGTGTCAGAGGGAGTTGAGATGGGTGGGAAACTTGCTCTGCCCAAAGGTGTGCATCTGGGTGTCATTGGACAACAGAGCTATGTGGAAGCAGCGGTGCGAATCACCAAAGGAGAGGGCGTGCAGTTGATGTCTGGTAGATTGGAACTCAGAGATATAGGCCTGGGAGCTGGTGGATATAAACTTGACACCCTCAGTCTGGAATACGACCGTGCGGAGAACAGATGGGCAGGAGAGGCTGAGTTATCTATACCACATCTGTTTAGCATCGAGGCAGCGGCGGAGATCACCAATGGACAATTGAATAAGGTGGGAGTAGGCGTGGACAAGATCAGTGGTGTTGGGAAACCTATTATTTGGGCAGGCCCTGTCCCCATTGTGTTCCTGCAGCGCATATATGGAGAACTGGATGAACTAGCGCCTGGACCACCACCCATCATATTCAGGGGGGAAGCGGCGTTTACTGGTGGCCCACAGATTGGTGATCATTACGCTATCAGAGTGGACCTGGGAATCACTATCGACACCAGCGGAGAACTTATTGGTGAAGGCGACATCTACATTATCTCAGAGCATGGACACATTTCCAGCGGTCGCGTTGTCCTCAGCGCCAGGACAGGTCTTACTATCGAAGGTAAGTTGCAGTTATTAGGCATTATACGTGCTAACGGCAAACTCACACTAGATCTGGAGAACAACTTCCAGGGGATCCTCACAGGTTCGCTATCATGTCCTGAACACTGGTGGTTTATCGGTGGGAGGGAATTTGGATCTACCACCTTCTATGTGGATAACACCAGGATAGTCGCTGGCGTTGAATTGTGGTGGTTCGATGTGGGGGTGTGCTATAGTGACAAAGGTTTTGATATACCATGCAATTTCGACGACATTAAACAGATCCAACTGGCTCCTGTCGCGCGCATTGGTGGCCTTCGAATCATGCGAGCACCGGATCAACAGACAATAACTATCCCGGCGGACATACCTTCAGCGCTATTCCGTCTATCCTGGTCTCAGGGGGATACTGACTTTGACCTGATCGCACCTGATGGCACGCGCGTTACTCCAGACATCATGACTACTGATCCGGAGCACTACCTCTATAGCAAGAACCCGGCCATCCATGAAGCCTACTATGCAGTGAAATCGCCACAGCCGGGAGCATGGCAACTTCACATACCCGATGTTGCTGACATAGGAGCGTATGATATCACTGTCTACGGTGGTAATACAGTTCCCAAGGTCAACATGGAGTCACCCGATGTTTCAGGACAGACGGTGCTTCTGAAATGGACTGACAAGGACCCAGATGATGATGCAGAGGTGAGCCTTTACTATGACATGGATGCCCAGGGAGCCAATGGTGTCACCATTATCACAGGCATTTCAGAAGATGATGAATCGGACAACTTCGTCTGGGATATTTCTGACGTTCCCAGTGGAGTATATTATGTATACGCCAAGATCGATGATGGCAAGAACCCGCCCAGGTTCTCCTATGCTGCCATACCTATCACTATCGTTCAGGCGGAAGCGCCTGATATGCCTGAGAACATGCGTGGGGATATGCTAGGTGATAGAAGTGGTATCGAGTTGGTGTGGGATGCAGTTGATGATGCAGAGGGCTATACTATATATTATACTGATGCGCCACAGATACCTGGATATTCGGATCATCTGGCAGTGGGCCAGCGTACCAGCTATGTTCTCACAGATGTAACAGCCGGCAGAACATATAGGCTTGCAGTAGCAGCATACAATGCAGATGGAGTGGAAAGTTTGCCATCCGAAGGCATCGAGGTCGCGTTCCTGGCTAGCGCGGGCAACAATCCACCACATATCACTTCCATTCCGCCAGCCAGTAGTGAGGTAGGCTCCCTCTACAGCTATGACATTGAAGCGGAGGATGCAGACAGCGATATTCTGGGTTTTCGTCTGGAAAGATCGCCTGAGGGAGCAGCAATTCGCATTGATACAGGTGTAATCCATTGGATACCTACGCTCAACCAAATAGGAAATCAATCGTTTGCTGTCGTTGTAACGGATGCACAGGGCAACATGGATCAGCAGTCCTTCACAATTACTGTGTCAGAACGCTCAAACTACCGTCCAGAGGTGATGCTGCTCACACCAGAGACAGGCAGTGAATTGTCAGGAGATGCAATTATTACCTGGCAAGCAACTGATCGGGATGGAGATGATCTGAGTTTGTCTCTGTTCTATAGCACAGATGGAGTACGTTACTGGCAACTCGCAAATATGCTGCCTAACACAGGGAGTTATACGTGGGATACAACACAGGTCTTTGATGACCAGTCCTATCAAATTCAGATTGTTGTAAGCGATGCTGAGGTAGAAGCGGCGGATTTATCAGAGGGGACATTCAGCATCAAGAACGGTCGCGTCTCCTGGGACATTAATAGAGATGGCATAGTTGACATATCCGATCTTATGCTGGTGAGTAACGCCTTTGGGATGTCAGGGGAAGGGCTATCTGCTGATATGAACGCTGACGGAATTGTTGATATGCTTGATC
>SDBU01004680.1_pt1 | contig 16699 bp, 30 predicted proteins | sample 2277071 | NCBI WGS metagenome assembly SDBU01 (sample SAMN10397929, study PRJNA504765) | marine sediment metagenome | isolation source: marine sediment core GS08_GC12, 126 cmbsf | place: Arctic Ocean: Gakkel Ridge, Loki's castle | collected 2008
AGGATTGTTTAGGTCAAGAGAGCTATGCAAATCCAAGCTCATATTATTTCCTGAACCCACATCTAAAATATAACTCACTCCGCTATCTGTATCTGTTGATGGAACTGTATTTCTTACTCCAAACTTTGTTCCAACAACTCCGCTTGTGTCATCTCTTACTATAAAAGTAGATTGTGATGCAGGAAGCTGGATTATGTTTGGCAGGATTAATAATTCATTTACAGTAAGATTTGTAGACACATTTAAACTGCCATCAATCTGGACAGTAATCTCTATTGGATTTCCATTTGAAATAGTTAAAGAATCTGAACCATCCAAAGTTATCTCTCCAAGTTTAATTACATTATTGTTTCCATCTAAAATAATTGAACTGTTTCCAGAAGTTATGTTTCCAGTTGCATTTATGTCTCCAATGACATGAAGTTTGCTTGTTGGTGTTGTTGTGCCAATGCCAACATTTCCATGTAAAAAAGTTTTTCCAGTACATAATATGGAAAGTAAAGTTACACCATTTGATATGTTCATAACGCTGAAATTTCGGCAAAGTTCCGAAACTTCTGCTGCAATTTGAGTGTCATTTATTATTGTTACAAGCCATTCCTGCTGTATCTGAGAATCACCATCACTTACATTTGCAGTTACGTTAAATATTCCAATAGTATTAAAAATAAAACTTAGGTTTTTTCCATTAGTTATATTTTGAGTTCTGTTTACTTCCCAGTGATAAGTAAGAGTATCTGAATCTGCATCTGAGGCAGTTACATTGAAAGTTACATTTGTGGTAAAGTTAAATTGAGGTGTTGCATCTGATGGCTGGAAGGTATCTATAATCGGTGCTGAATTAGCAACTGTAAACTTGGTTGATTCCTGCACAGTTGTTCCTATGGAATCGTTATAAAATACTGTAAAATTTATTACATTTCCCTGCGATAATGTGATAGTAATTGCCTGTGAAAAATTAGTCTTGGAGCCATCTGCTAAAAATGTAGTATTTATATGAGAACCAGATATATTATGAGAAACCATTCCAAATGAGCCGTCTGCATCAGGGTCGGTTACATTTCCGCTTATATTTATTACATCATTGATTTTTATGCTCGTTAAGTTCTCTCCTATTAATATTGTGCTTAAAGTGTCTGCTACTGTAATAATTGTGTCATTGGTCCTGAAATTGTTGCTTGTATCATTTGCCCTTACTGTAAAATTAATTACATTCCCTCTACCAACTGTTACTGTTATAGCTTCTGAACATTGAGCAGGTGTTGTTATAGAGATGTTTGTAAATACTTCTGAACCAGTCTGATTATTTATTATCTGGCAGAAACTAAGTTCTGTTTCGTCTGTTATGTTTGCGGTTATATTAACTATATTGTTTATCTTTATAGTTGTACTATTCAATGTGGTGTTTACTACTGGTGGTGTTATGTCTACTGCACTTATTGTAAAAGTAGCCAAAGTATCACAACCTTTGTTTTCTGGAACTACTGTGTCTGCTGAACAGAACATATATCCAACTACATCTCCTGCACTTAATCCAACTAAAGAAGCATTAACTTGGCTTGGGTTTGTTAAGTCTGTTGAATTGCTTATGTTGTTCCAGCTTCCTGTTGCGTTCCAACTGAAATTCCAATACTTTACTCCTGTATCATCTATTATTGTTATATTAAATTGAATTGCACTATCTCCAAAAAATGTGCTTATGTTTTGAACTTGGTTTGAATAAGCTGGTGGTGTTGTGTCTGCTGGTGGAGCTAAATCTACAAAATTCCCCCAAGTCATATTATAGCTTTCTAAAGTTGGTGTTTCTGTTCCGTTGGTTTCTAAATATAATTTAAGCTGTGAGTGTGTTCCGTTTACTTTGTTTGCTGGAGGTATGTATGGGTTTGAGAAGTTTCTTGTTGTGTAGGATGTCCAGTTTGCAAATCCATCTCTTTCCCTATTATAATCATCTGAAATCTCTTTTGAAGATAATCTTCTACTCCAAGATTTTATTTCATCTAATTTTCCATCATAGAAAGTTCCAGCAGCACCTTGTCTTCTGCTTCCAATAGACATCTCTGTAACTGCATTAGTAGCAAGACTTCCAGTAACATTTATGAGTAGTGTGTCATTTCTATAACCATAAACTCTTGTTCCATCAAAAGTATAAGTAATTTTCTGCCATTCACCTATTACTGCCATCATTTGAGTATCTGCTGCTGTTCCTGTTGGGTAAGCATTATTCCATAAATTAAAGAACCCATTTTGAAATCCAATAATAATATTCCTCCTATCAGTACCTCCTGAAGCAGCACTAATTATATATCTACCTAAAGTTATATCATTTGGGTTTGCCCATATAGTCATTGTCCAGTTATCATTATCAAAACCTGCAAGTGTTGCTGCAACATTTATTCTATTGCCATCTGTTCCATCAAATTCATAAGCACCACTTACAAGTCCACTTCCATTAAAGACTGGACTACCTATTATAGTTCCAATATAGTTATTAGCAGAATATTCATCTACAAAATTAGAGTTATAATCATTGTCTAACCCATACCAAAATGTTAAATTTGTTTTATTAAAAGTAGAGTTTTTTGTCCTCACACTAACACTACAATTAGTCCCACTTGGTGCATTGCAGGTATAGTTTACTCCTGTTACTTGTACTTGACTTGTGTTGGACATTGTTATTACTGGGGTTGTGTATGTTCCTGATGTATTTGCTCCTTTAAGTATTACTCCAGTTCCATTATATTCAGTCAAATTAAAAACACCAACACTAACATTAGTAACAATTATCTCAGTAGAATTAAAGCCAAACTTAGTAATACCTATGCTTAGTTCTCTTTTAAAAGATTTAGTGTAATCGTATTCTATTTCTTCATAGACTTTGTAGCTTATGTTAGAAACTAATTCTCCTTTGTCGTAAGTTAAATTGGTGATAATTGAGTATTTTGAATAATCAGTTATTGGAACTTTCTTTTCTGTTATTAATTTGTCTTTCTTTATTGAATCTAATTCCTTGTTGCCCCAGTCTATTAGTTTTGTTTCATTCAAACCAATAGGATTGTAGTTTGCGTAAAATGTATCTCCTTCTCTGGTTACTTTTATTGGATAGTTCTCGTCGTAGTTAATTATCTTTGCCTGTCCTGTTGTGAATTTGCTTACTGAAATAGAACCTCCTGAACTTGCAGAACTTACAGCAAATGTGGAATTATCTCTTGTGTCTAAATACTCTCCTGTCTTCTCATCAAATATGCAAAACAATTCCAAAGGATTCCAGCAGAGTGCAGTAACTAAAGGTATCATAGCTATAAATATTACTGGAATTATTATCTTTTTCAAATCCATATCAGTACATCTCCCCTGTTTGTTATCTCAATAAAGGAATTATTCTTACTTGACCTTATTGTGTTTTCTATTGTAAGATTCTTTACCTGAGTATTTCCAATGCTTGCATTTCCAATAACAGTTAATTTTTCTATAGGTGTTGTTGTTCCTATTCCTATACTGGAAGTTATTTTGCTTGGAAACATATTATCTCCTGTTTGATTCCATAGTAACTGCCCTGTAATATCTAATCCAGTTAACAAGCTCCCATCACCAATGAAATAATCTGCACTTATGTTTCCAATAACGCTTAACTGCCCTACAACTTCTTGGTTTATTATTGTGACATTCACAATATCTCCTACAAAAGAAAAGTTGCCAGTCAAAAACAAATCATTCAATGTGCAGTCATTGCCCACAACACAATACTCCTGTTCGAAAACAAGTTCTGTTGAGCTTACAATCATACCTAAAGAAATCAATATTACTATAGCTATAAAAACTGTTTTTAAGTTCATTTACACTTTTGGATATACTTTCTTTATCGCGTTCAAATCCAATGGCCTCTCCTCAATGTCTGGGAGTTCTGGTTTGAATTCCAATGGATTTCTTCTTATCATTGTTTTTGCCATTTTATTTCACCTCCTCCTTTGTTTCTTTAGTCTTCTTATGTTTGGAGCATTACGAATTGCAATAGTCCTGCCAAATTTGTCAAAGAGAACTCTACCTTTGCTTGCTATTCTTGGTCTCCTTCGGATAATCTTCATTCTTGCCATAGTGTCATCTCCTCCTTTTCATCCTTCTTCTGACAAGTCTGGGTTTTTGTACTGGCTGATAATATTGTGGCGGAACGACTGCAAACTTCATATCTGTTGGTTTCCTTACCCTTTTCCTTAGAAATCTCTTAGATTCTGTAAAAGCCCGTCCCAGTTCCTGACTTGTTTCTCTTGCGACTTCCCTTATTGTTTTTACCATTTACACCTCCAAATTTAATATCACCAACAACTGATTGTTGGTTTGCAAAATCATCACAGTAATCCTGAAACGCTGCAAACGCAGACTTCTTTTCCGTCTGCTGTGCATTTTTCGTAGGGGATTTGTTCTGTTCCTTTCTTATGTTTGCTTTCAGTTCTTCAATCTCTGCTTCCCTTTCCAAATCTGTCTTGTTGATTTCAAACTGCTTCTTCTGCCTCAACACTTTTAGTTCTGTATCTTTGTGCTTCTGCAATGTTTTCCATTCCAGTGCTTGCCTTATCTTCAGCCTTGCGTTCTCAAACATCTTAACCAGGTCCTATTATTCCCTGTGCTGCTCCTATGATTCCTTCCTTTAATGGTGGTCCTAAGCTTGCGATTGCTCCTGCCATGTTGCCAAATTGTTTCCACGCATACCACATTATAATACCACTAACGATAATTGTTATTATCATCAGGGCATATGCCGCAATGATTTCTGTCGGCTTTTTGTTTCTGTAAGTTGTTGCCTTCTCAATCAATGTGTTCTGCAATTCCTGCTCAATGTTGTAGTCCCTGTTTATCTCCAAGCCACTTCCTTCAAGTGTGTAAAAGCTTACGTGTTCTTTTACTATTTGGGTGAACTTCTTTTTGGTTTCAGGATGAATAAATTCTTTTTCTACTTCCTGCATTGCTTCTTTCCTTATACCCAAAACAAAATTGTTTACCGGATAATACAACCCATCTTTCTTGATGAAGTCATACATCTTGTGTGTTATCCTGCTTTTGAATGCAATCAGGCACTCGGCTGGCGGCTCATTAATAACCTCGCCATGGAAACCCAGCATCCCAAAAAACTTTAGCTTTGGTGCTCCTGTTTTTTTGTCCTTGAACCTTCTTGCTCTTGTGGTGTAGGTTATCATCCTTCCACCTTTTGAGTATTCCCTTACATTGACTTTGGTGTCATACATAAGCAATGATGCACCATAACCAATCACTGCTAAAATCAATACTAATTGGACAATCATCCCTACTAAGCCCATCATCTGCTCAACGTATGGTGTTGCAGATGCTATAAAACTATCAATTACTGCTACCATTTAATACCTCCAGGTTCTTACCAACCTAATACTTTGAATTCCTTATTTTCTGGCGTTGGTGTTCTTGGGGCCGTCTGGATCATCTCATGGCTAATCATGCTTTTGCTTACTGCATCTAAGGTAATCTTCTGTCTTGCTCTGCATAGTCCAAAGAGTATTGGATACTCTATGGATGCCCACAATGGGCCTCTCTCTTTGGGGGTGAGTTTATACCTAAGATTATAAAACATTGCAAACAACTTTGTGTTGACATCCCACATAATATCATTAATCCTCTCATCATCCAACTGGGATAAGAATAGGTTTGGGTTTAGAAACATCTCTAGGAAAGTCATTATGGTACGGATGCTTCTCGGCTCCATCAATGGACCTTCCTCCATCTCCACTACTTCTCCGTTATTATTGTAAGCATTAATTGTTGAGGGTTTCCACTCATCTTCTTCATCATTATATTCCCTACCCATAAGCATATTTTTCAGCCTGTCTAATGTGTCTGAGAAATCCAAGTGCTTTGACATTACAGGATCCATTTGCACATTTTGCTGTGGAATATATCCGACATTTGTCATTAGTGGGTCCACATATCCCTGCTGTCCTGGTTGTGGCATTGGTTGTTGTTCCATTTTTAGTTTGACTCTATATGTCTTTCCTTAAAAAAATATACAATTAATGATAAACAAAAAACAAGAATAAAAAAGAATGTTGTTATAAGAATTGCACCAAACATAGTAAGAATTATATTTATTTCTGTTAATTCTAATCCACCAAAGCCTGTAAGCATATCATAAATACCAAAACTAAAACTAATTAAAAAGAAAATAACCCAAGTAATTAATCCATTCCTAATTGATTTTTTAAGTGATAATTCCATTTATTTTTACTTCCTTGGTAATGCTCTAATCATTAATGGTGAAATTGCAATCTTCCCAACTCTTTGGGCAGGTGTGGCAACAATACCTTTTCCCCCTAAAACCCAGCTTAAACTTGGGCTATAACCATACTCTCTTCCAAATGGTAATAACTTCTTCTTGCGTTTATTTTCTTCTTTTCCTGGTCTTGGTAATGGAAAGATTAATCCTGTGGGTGATGGACCAAAAGGAGTTGGAGGTCCAGGAGAAATACTAGGAGATATACTCGGTCTTGGACTAATTGAAATTGAAGGACTAATACTAGGTCTCGGACTTGGAGATGGAAAAGGACTAATTGATTTTCCTATTGGACTTTTTGAAGGACTTGGACTGACTACTGGACTTACACTAGGGGAAGGTCGTGGTGATATTGAGGGACTGACTGACCTTGCTGGGCTGACTCTTGGGCTTGGTCGTGGCGATGGTCTTGGTGAAATTGACAATGCCGATGGTGATATTCTAGGGGATATTACTAATGCTGGACTTACTGGGCTTGGTCTTTCTGTAACTCTAATGCTTGGGGATATTGTGGGTCTTGGAATCCTACCAACACCTAATCTCACAGGACTTGGTCCGAAATCAGCAAGCCTTATCTTCATTGATGGCTTACCAATTGGTTTACCAAACAATTCCTCAAGTTTCATAATATCCTTTTCCAAGACTTTTGAACGGACTAATCTTGCTTCTGCCAGAGTTCTTCCCGCCTGTAACATACTTCCAATGTCCTTAACTCTTTTTGGTGGTGGACCTATATCCAAAACTCCCTTCTCTCCTTTCCTAACTCTTATGACTCCCTGCGTTACTCCTCTTAATTCCTCTGGCAAACTTGTAATCTTTTGTCCTTCAACCTTGATTGGCTTACCAACTTTCTGCAACCCAAGTATTTGCTCTGGAACAAACTCACCTTCAATCGAAGGTTCTTTGCCTTTGAATTCTACTGCTTTTACAAATAATTTTTTTCTTCTGACTTCAATAACTCCTGGCATATCTCTCCTTAGTCTTACTGTAGGCTCAATTCTCTTTAACCTTGTTGCAGTTATTCCCGTTATCCTTTGAATATCTGGACCTGTAGCCTTGTCTATTCTTATGTCAATATCTCTTGGTATTCTTCCAGCAGGGTTTTGTGCCTTTCTTGCAAAGCTACCAAACACTACTGCTTTCTCTTCCTTTGCAATGTCAAGAACTATCTTTGTTGCTACAGGACCAAGCCTTTCTGTTACTATTGGCAACTTCCCTACTTTCACTTTAACTCCTTTTGTTTTAATTAAAACTCTTTGCGCAGGTGCTATTGCTTCTCTGCCTCTGACTGTTACATCTGGAGCCTCCCTTAATCCCTTTCGTATCAATGCTGTTTCCAAAGCACCACCTATCTTAATATCTACTCCTGGTTTTAATTGTGTTAGTTCTGGAGAAATATCTGTCCTGCCAAACTTTAAACCTCTTGGTGTTTTAGTTACTAAAGGAAATCCTCTTGTTCCTGCCCTGACTCCAAATGTTTTTATTGTGATTGGTTCTTTTGGTGTTGGTATTTCTATTACACCTTTTGCTGGTCTTGGTGCTACTTTCAATCCTACTCTTCCTATCACACCCACACCTTTAGCTAAACCAAATAACTCTGCACCTGTTCCTATAGGTTCTGCTTTAAATTCACTAATTAATAATCCTGTTCCTATAATAGGATGTCTGGCAAATTGAAATAAACCTTTTGCTGTTTGCACAGGTCTAATAAAAGGAGTGACAAAACCTTTTGCTGCTCTTAACCCAACAAAAGTTAATCCTGCAAAGGCTTGGGCTTTTCTTCCTGGACTTAGTGGGCCAAAAGGTCTTCCCAATGCTTTCTCTTGCTCTGCAAATTGTTGTAATCGTCTTGACTCTTCTACCTTTCTCTCAATTCTAGTCTCAATCCCTCTCTTAAAAGTTTCCAACTTCCCTATTGGCTTTTCTATCGGAACTTGTCCAACTTCAACCAATGTTCTTCCTTCTGTTGTTAATGTGAATGGTTTTGGTGTGGGAACTGCCTCTTTCCTTTCCCTTGCTTTCTCTCTTTCCAGTTCTTCAAAAGTAAAGAATTGTGTTTGTGCTGTTCCTGCCTCTAATCGTTCTAATGTACGCCTTGTAACAAATTCTTTCTGTGTTAGTTCCTTTGCTTTTAGTTCTGCAATCTTTTCTTCTGATGCCTTTGCAATAACAGCCGCCTTTGTTTGCTCTATTGATATTGTTGATTGAACTCTTGAAGTTGTTGCACTATCAAAATCCCTAGCATCAATATTAGAAATATTAGTTCTTTCTTGTATTAACCTTGTTCTTTCCGAAGCTGATAATCCTCCCCTAGAAATCAGAGCATTGATTTGGTTCAATGCACTTTGCTTTGCTACCTTTTGTGAGGTTGTTGCTGGTGCTGCACCGCCTCCGCCACCTGCACCGCCGCCTCCTCCTGCACCTCTTGGAACTGCTCTAAAAGGATCTGCCCTTGTGCCAGTTCCTGCTGTTGCACCGCCAGTAAATCTTGGTGGTCTGTGTCCTAGTCCTGGGTCTGCCATTTAGAACCTCACCCCTAATAGAATCATAGAACAAGTTGAAACATTAACCCACATTTTGTTACAGAAATACTACCTTAACTTAACTTGTATAAATAACTTTTGTTTCACTTGGCTTTGCCCATAAAGTACCCTTTTGTCCATAAAGTATTTTGTTAGGTATCATTTTTTAATAACCTCAAAATAGTTGATATGTTTTTTTGGGTATTCTTTTATATTAACCACTAATCTTAGTTTATCCCCTTTTTTTAGTTCATAGAAGTTAGATATCTCTCTTGGCAGCTTAATTAAAAATTGCCTACCATCAAACAATACACTAACTTCCTTTACTATATTCACATTGGGTTTTATCTCCTCTTTTATTTTTTCCGCTTTTTTTATGTTAGTACTAATCTTTTCACCCATTTTATCTATTAAGAGTACTATAAGTATTTAATACTTTCGTTTTTAATTAATTAGTAGTACTATTTTAGAAAGGTTTATATATGGATAGTTAATGTCCAAAGCTGTTTCACTTAAAACATTTAAGAACTGACAACAATCTTTAAGAAATAATATCTACGCTTCATATTCTTTTCTTCTGCCAAAAATAACCAGAATTATTCCAATTACAATTGCGGCTACAGCAACTATTGCTATTGTTGGGATGAATTCTGCTATAGTATTGACACCAGTCATTCCAAAACCAGAACTGTTGTATGCCTCACTACCATAATTATAAGAGTAAGTCATATTAAAAATACATAATGCGAAACTAGAACCATTTTGTGTATCATTATAGACAGTAACTCCTCCCGCCGTTACAGTATAGTTGTTACCCAAACCCAACTTTGTCACGTCACAATAAACAACTACAGAACCAAGCTGTACTCTATCTTGTCCAAAAGCCTGAATGCTTGTGTTGAAAGTACCAGTATCCCAAGTCCAACTCTCATTGTTGGGTATAACATTAGAATTATCTGTCTGTATACCTTGTATTTTTTCTAATATTGTTCCACCTAATCCTAGAATAACAGCGGCAACGACTAATGATATTGCAACAACACCTAGACTATTTATGTTCATTGCCTGTTGCCCTTTCCTATACTTAAGGAGACTTTCCATTTTCCTAATAGGAACTCAAAGAGTTACATGAACTCTTCAAGCTTATCTTTGTCTTCCGAAGAAGACTAGGATTATTCCAATTACAATTGCGGCTACAGCAACTATTGCTATGGTTGGGATGAACTCGGCCATTGTATTAAGGCCTGTTAATCCATATCCACTTGAGTTGTATGCAGTCCCACTTGTAGTTTGGGTGCCCTGAATCTTCTCCAAGATTGTGGATCCCATTCCCAAGATAATTGCTGCGACAACTAAAGCTATAGCGATAGTGCCAAGGTCAGATATAGTAAAAGCCTGACCTTTTTTTGACAAATGTAATCTACTTGTTTTGCTCTTCATTGTTTTTGCTACCTCCTCTAGCGTTTTATGCTCTAGGTCTTCCGAAGAAGACTAGGATTATTCCAATTACAATTGCGGCTACAGCAACTATTGCTATGGTTGGGATGAACTCGGCCATTGTATTTAGACCACTTAATCCAAAGCCTGTTGCGTTGTATGCAGTTCCATTTAATGTCTGTGTACCTTGTAGTTTCTCTAGTATAGTTGAACCCATACCAAGAATTACAGCCGCTACAACTAATGCTATTGCAATAGTACCGAGGTCTGAAATTGAAAACCTCTGTGCCTTTTTGCTTAATTGTTTCATAGAAAGAGATATGAATATTCTAGTATATAAAATACGGTGTAACATCTGAGCGACATAATGTAACATTTTACACTAAAATAATACACCAAAAGTTATATATATAAGTTAAGTTATGGTAATAATTATGCCAGAAATTAATATTAAGGGATGCAAATGCAATCGCTGTCAACACGAATGGACACCTAATAAAGATAAGCCTATCGTCTGTCCAAAATGCAAGAGTCCTTATTGGGACAAAGATAGATTGTGGATCAAAACAAAAGATGATGATTGAAATTAAATGTGAAGAATGTAATAAGAAAGAAGCAACAGATGTTCATCATAAAGACGAAGACCAAGAATAATAGCAAGACATGCAAGGGTAAAAACACTAAGACCTCCTCCATTTAATCCTGTTCGATTTAATCCAACACTATTAAACATGTCAAAAGAACTTACACCATCACCAATAATTAAACCTCCCACCCTAACACGAGGATTAAAAAGGAGGGATGAATTGTTTAAAACAAAATGAAACACATAACAATTAATCTTAATGAATTCTTTGAAGATGAAGAATTAGAACTTAGCAATACCACTTCTGAATATATAAAAGAGATAATTAGATTGCTGCTAACAAAGGATGATGAATGGCTAGAAAGATTTTACATAAGATTAAGGAGAGATAAGATAAGAGTTTAAGATGGAAGAAGAAACTAAGCAGGACTTGAAAAAGTTTGGCATAGGCAAAATCTTCTTGGAATCTATTCAAGAGCTTTTGCGTAAAGCTAACTATAGTTCTCAATGCGGGGATTACTCTGGGTGGAGAAACTATTTGGATTGCATTATCAGGAAATGTTCCGGAAGATTAACGAAAAAAGAAGAGAAAGATATAAACAATAAGACTGCCGAAGTAGATAACTTATCCATTAAACATACAGTACGATGTGCGAAAGACCAAAAAAAAACTGATAACTCCCTCTCCAAACAAACTATTATTGTAGGCAGAAAATATACAATGGCTTTGGCAGAATATGAAAAGATAATAGTACAAATTTTAGACAGATTGGGTTGGCTGATACCATCCGATAAAAAACCTAAGAGACCACAATGAGTAATGATAAACCAGAAGAGGAAGAGGGAATAAGATTTTCTATGAAGACAAGCAGCTTCAAAGAAATAATTATGGATCATCTCAGGCGGATAACTATATTATATTCCTGCGAATTAAGGGGTGGTTATTATTCCACATTCAAAACGAAGAGCGGGGAAGAGAAAGAATATTATGTAGAAGATAGTAGGGAAGCATTAGAAAATGCTATTTATTGTTTTACGCAATTACTAATTCCAAAATTCAATGACAGCGCCAAAAAGTATTTCGATGGATTTGAAGAACAACGTGAGAAGTTAAAGCAAGACTTTCTAAAGAAAACAAGTCTGGATGAAACAGAAGTTTTGGGTGAAGCTTATTATGATGATAAAGATAAAGTTCCTTTGGAAGAATACAAGATAAAGAAACTTAATTTGTACAAGGGATTGTTTACTGAACTTATAAGATTGCTGGCAAAAAAGAATTACTTGGAAGCAGGGGAGGAAATGTTTTAATGATAGAGTGGCCAAGTGTTATGCTTAGAGAAAATGAAAATCCCTGGGTAAGTTATTTCAAGCAGCAAGCTTTGAGGAAGAATAATTGTGTTAATGCTATTACAACAGGAATGCCCGGCAAAGGTAAGAGCTGGGGATTGATATATATTCTCTCTCAAGCAGACCCAACCTTTAATGTTGACAGAATTTTCTTTAGGGCATCTAAAATGTTGAGATGGATTAGGGAAGGTGGGTTAAGGAATCACAAAGGCACTGCTTTTATGCTCGATGAAGCTGGCATTGATGCATCAAATATGAAATGGTGGGATGAATTGAACAGAGGGCTCAATAGTTTTCTTCAGACATCAAGGAGTTCCAATTATATATTCGGAATGACTGTCCCATTCATTACTTTAATCTCAAAAGGGGTAAGAAACCTAATGAATGTTAGATTTTATGCTGATGGTTATAGAAATGACCATACAATATTCAAAAGAGCCTTTGCATTGGAATATAATGATGATATGGACAAGACTTACCGTAAAAAGTTGTGGGTAATGAGAAAAGGTGGTGGAGCATTCTGCCAAGGGTTAAGATTGCCTAAAGCGGATAAAGAACTGCTAAAAGAGTATGAAAAGCGTAAGGAAGAGTTTAAGATAAGCACTTATGAAGATGTAGAGGAAAAATTGATGAGGTATGAACGCAAGGAGAAGGAGAAGGGAATTGAAGGGGGGTTATCACACCGGCAGCAGGAATACTATGATTTGATGTGGGCCGGAAAGGATAGATTAGAAGTATGTAAGATATTAAAGATTAAAGAGAGTGCAGCACAGAAATTGGAACTAAGAATTCATCAAAGAGGAAAATTCTTTCCAAAAGATGCCGAAATCCAATCAAAAATAGCCCTAGCAAGGCAAAAAGGGGGGGGTGTTGAGGTTTAAGAGGTTTTTTCCACAAATGGATGCTATACATCCATAAACTAACCCATCAACTTAAGTTACCATAGATATAAAATGGCTGAAGCAAAACAAAACAACAACAATCTATCAAATATTAGTCATCCTGACTATGATCCGGCTAAAGACCCTGAGGTTGAGCCGGATTGGGAAGATGTAGTAGACAAACTGGATTTTATTAGGGACAAGTTCATGCCATACCAAAGATACATAATGATTGTTGGCTTTACTATATTAATCATACTCGTTGTGTACTTGGGGTACGCCAGAGGAGCATTAGATGTATGTAATGACTTGGGTGGGAGATTAGAAGTAGGCAGAGAGATAGTATGCCACCCAAGTCATTACACCCAACAACCTGCATTTATTGATGGCACTTCTATGGTGCCTAATGTTACAGTAGGAGATTGGTAATATGTTAGAGAACTTCAGCAAATTTGAAACCATAATATTAGCAGTGGCAGTAGGTGGGATTCTATACAGCATAATGAAACTCAGGGGGAAGGGGTTTACTATGGAGGCAGAATGAAAAAAACATTAATATTAATTGGATTGATTGCAATGGTTTTGATTAGTGGGTGTAAAAGTGAATTAAGTAATTGTATGGGTTCTTGTATGGAAGAACAAGAATATAAATATGAATATAAAGGTGTTTATTCTTGGGGTTTTGATATATACACAGAAGAAACTATAATTAATCTAACAATAAAACAAGAAATTAGGGATAATTGTTACAACGAATGTAAAACAAAATGAGAACAGCAGCATATATTATCATATTGGTTGTGATGTTTGCCTTCCTGTTATTGAGCGACTTCAACTGGATTATATTGATTGTGCTGATATTCTTTGGTGCTTCCACATTGATAAGATATTTGTTTTGGAGGAACCAGTTTGATTATGAGGTGAGGTGAAAAATGGAAGAACTAGATAAATTAGTTTTTAAGAAAATAGATGAGAGAAATCAAAAATATAACCTATTAGTTTCAAAGAGAAGTTTTGAAATAACACTAAAAGTTGAGATACAAAACTTGGAAGCAGATATTAGTAATTTAGATAATAAAATATTTGCACTATCAAAGAAACCATATGTAATTAAAAAATGAACACAACAATAACAGAACTATTGGAAACAACAAAACAAATCAACGAGCTCAACCTAAAGATAATACCCCTTTATAACAGACAGCAAATACTTTTAGTCAAACTAAAGAAAGAGGTGAGGTGAAAGATGGAAGAAAAAACATATAATAATTTAATATGGACTTTCCTATTCGGAATGTTTATAATAATTGTAATTGCATATATTGGATTTGATTTTATAAATAATTATGAAAGTTATGTAACTTCAAAATCTCCTAAAAGTTTAATTCCTATTGGTATAATTGTTTTGAGTGTTATAATAAATATTGTTTTAATATGGAAGAGGTAAACTAAAATCGGACTAGGACTAAAATTTTTCAATCCAGGAAACTTTAGAGCAATGGTTAACATAGCGAAAGTAAGCGATAGCCTGGAGAAGCACATGAAAAAGAGATGCGCTTACTGCGATATGGATATGGGACTTGGAACTGATTACCCTGTTGTTGATTTCATTAACCACCTGGCTGAAAAGCATTCTGACAATATTGACCCTAAAGATGTTGAAATGTATATAAGAGTGGTTAAGAAACTGGAAAGATGAAACTAAAAGAACTGATAAAGGAAGTTGAAAGGTTACAACGCAAGATTATAAATGGCTGTAGTTGTAAGCTTTGTGAGATGATGAGACAAAGAATTGAAGGCATAAAACAAACAGTAGAAGTAGTTGATAATTTATATTTAGATTATCAGCTTAATTTAACTGGACTTTATGCACAAACAGATTTATTGAAAGCACAAAAGAAAGGAGAAAGTATGATGGTTAATAAATTAAGAGATAATAAAGACTGGCAAAAACTAAAAGAGTTACTGGGTATAAAATGAAACTAAAGAAATACATAACTGAAAAGAATCTGGTCTATCTGCTTATATTTGTTTTGGTGGCAACAACAATAGTTGACATCTATACTGCATTAAGGGCACCAATATTTGAGATAGCGGAAACAAATCCTATATATGTTCTTACCGGAAGCATAGTGCCATTATTGTTGTTAAACATTATCATAATAGTATGGTTTAGCAGAAGCATAAAAAACAGCATATCCATTCCAAAAATATTTGTTTTCTGCATGATTACGATATATCTGTCAGCAGGGCATTTGTTTGGGGCCTGGAGCAATATAACTGCTACTGAACAATACCAAGAGGATCCTGAAGGGTTTGTTGAAACGGTTGAAGAATATGATGCAGAGGAGAAGATACAGGCTTATATGTTTTTTGTTGGTGTTGTTATGGTGCTGCCAATAGTGATTTCCTTTATTGCCTTTAGCATAGCTATGTTCTTCTACAGAAAAAGGCAGTCCAAAAGAGAGAAGATAGTTAATGAGATATGTAAACTGACTAGGAAGTTGATGAGTGGTTGAGGGATATATAAATTTTAAACACTATGATACAACACCCTTTATAAACCAAAAATATATTATATGAAATAATCAAAAGAAAATGACAATAATCACCAATGGATTTCATATGTTCGTGATTTTATGAAATGATATTTCTAGGGGAGTGATTAAAAGTTCCTTGTTTTGATTAAAGGTTTCAAGTAGAGAATAGAAAGGTTTATATACTTACTAATCATATTAATAATAAAATGACAACTTACAAATGTAGATTATGTAAACATACTTGGCAGCCAAGAGGATCTAATGTAATAAAACCATTGAGCTGCCCCAGATGTAAAAGGTATGACTGGGAAAAGAAATTAAAGTTTGTTGAAAAAATAAACAACCCAAAAGATGAGGTATATATCCAGGATGAAAAAAAGGAAATGACTCTGGCAGAGCATAAAAAAAGGTTATTGGAGGAATGATTGAAATGATAAGATGTGTTAAATGTAGTAAAGAAGCAGAATATATTGTAGATGGGCAAAGCGTATGCAAAAAGCATAAGGAAGACAAAGAAGAAACAAGAAAAATAAGTATGGGGGATAGATTAGTAGGGCCTATTTAGAGGTGAAAGGAGAATGAAAATATCAACTAAATGGAATTTAATAGTAGGATTATCTATTATAATATGGACATTAACAATTTTTGTAAGTAATTGGTTTGGTATAGGATTAATGGGAATAACAGGATATGCTTGTGCAAAGGCAAGAACATTTGAAGAAGAGGCAACCAAAAAATGAGTTACGAAACAGAGTTTGATGGTAAAGATGCCATAGGAAACATTGCCAAGAGAGAGTTCCAGGGCAATGAATTCAAGGCAGGATACAAGCAAGGGAAGTTTATGTTCTATGGCCATACAAAGAAGAAAGACTTGCAGCAGCATTTCAAAAAAGCAAAAGAGATATTTGAATGACACAATTTGATTACATGGAACAGATTGAAGACCTTAAAGAAAAGGTTGAACTCCTGGAAAAAAGAATAGAGCTGCATGAAAACAATACAGATCATCCACATGAGGCGTAGAATGACAACAAGAATAATAGTTGAACTGTCCACAATTATCTATTAAATTAGTTGGGGGCATTCGTTTAGCT
>SDBU01004681.1_pt1 | contig 16695 bp, 15 predicted proteins | sample 2277071 | NCBI WGS metagenome assembly SDBU01 (sample SAMN10397929, study PRJNA504765) | marine sediment metagenome | isolation source: marine sediment core GS08_GC12, 126 cmbsf | place: Arctic Ocean: Gakkel Ridge, Loki's castle | collected 2008
GAATGACTATATCCCCGGTATCGGAACTGCCGGTATGCGTAGGTGCATCTATTGCCTCCGTCGAGTTGTGAGGCGTAGACGACCATGAAATTTCCCATTTGATTTCGTCGCCTGCCGGCTCATCTATATACCAGTCGATATTTATAGTCATGTCCGTTCCGGTAGCCCGTTCATGAGGACAATGAAAAGTAAATACACTGTCGTCATTTATACCGAAAGCCCATGCGTTATAGTTCCCGACTATGACCTGGTCAGCTTTTGTACTTCCTTTGCCAAGATTCGCGTTATCTATCGGGATTTGACCTAATACTCTTGCAGTGCCAACTAAGGTAATCTCGCCATCAGTGGCGACATTCATGTAGTTTGTTGCCCCGCCATCGCCTATGGCCGTGCCGAGATAATTCATTGTCATGGCAAGCGTAGGACTATCGCCATCTGCATCGGCATTGTAGTAGAATTTTAACTGCCCTTTTTCATCGTCAGCATCAACTCCATCGTCTATATGACTTGCTTCTATTCGGGCAAGAGTAGTTTCCTCACCACCTGATTGTTCACCTTTGAAGTTTATTCTTGATTCCCTGCCGCTGTCTGTATCTTCGTGGGTGGAGTTGTGGAGAGTTAGATACGGTGCTGTAGATGTCCATTCTGTTATAGTTTCGGGGTCTGCTTCACCAATACCAATATTACCAGTTGTTGGCTTGGTTGTAAGTCTTATAGCTACGCCGCTTTCCACAATATTGAAATTATCAGAGCTATCTACTCCAAAGTGCCATACACGTGCACCGTCTCTTCCTAAATTAACTTCTGCCGCAGTTGCACCAGTTGCACCGTAGATATTCATTGCTCCATGAGTTGAACCTACTATTGTTAAAGCTCCTGCACTGCTTAGTGTCATGTGCTTGTTTGCTGATGCACTACCACCAGTATAAAAATCAATTCCTTTTGCTGCCTGGCGTGCTGCTAATACCAAACCTTCCCCTACTGTTGCAGTATATAATCCAGACTTGCCCGCAAATTCAGAGATAATATTCCAGGCATTAGAAGCAGCAAAAGGAAAAAGCTGTGCGGCTTCAGCCCTCAAAAAAGCTCTTGCCGCCGCCGATGTTCCCCCATTAGCATTATAAATTCTAAATCCTGTTATAGCGTTTTGGTCTATGTGTATGTCAAGATAATCATCAGGCGTTGATGTTCCAATCCCCAACCTGAAATTAGTAGGGTCCCAGAATATTTTGTCATTATTCTGAGAAACAACCCCACCACCACCGGCAAAGAGAACGCTGCCTTGTGTAAGGCCGGAGAGAGTTAAGCCTGTGAAAGTAGGGCTATTACTTTTGCCCAATGCCTGTGGTATAATTGCGAATAATTGCATTTATTTTATTTGAAACCTCAATCTGAAATTGTGGATAACTTTTGTGATTTCGTCATAAGTCCTTTGTATGCACCCTATTTACGTTATACATATCTTTGTGGATAACTCTTAGAAATATTGTGGATAAAAGTTTTTTTTCACCTATAAATCCTTACCTATTCATTGCTTCAAAGCCCTGAATCCTTGTGGATAACATTTTTTACTTGACAGATTTTCAATCATCGTTATAATGGCTGTTCAATGGGAGCAACATATTCTTTTAACTTCTTATAAACAATATAGTTAGCTAAAGAGTTAAGTATAAACAGCAATAAAGAGTTAAAATACAAATGAGTTGGGATTCTTTTATTTATATTATAATGTTCTCTTTTGTTGCTGGTCTCCTTTTGGGTCATAGTTTTGGTTATTGGCGCACACCACCCAAAAGAAATCACGATATAAAGGCAAATGTAAAAGACCCCGATTTCGACCGTAATTCCCATTATTCGCATTGGTATTAACATTTATTTCCCCGCCAATTCTTTTTTAAGCTCTTCAAAAAACTTATCTTCTTTAAGTTGCTTGCTTGCCAGATTTACAGCTTCGTTATAATTCTTATTCCATTGATTCTGTAATGCCACAATCTCAGCCTGCCCTTCTTTAGAAAATTGGCCGAGAAATTCAGGAATATCATCCTTCTTTATATTGCCAAGCGGGGAATTGTTTACCGCCGACTGCCTGAAAGAAGCACGCAAATCTTTAAGTTTCTCTGGTTTTGTGTCCTTGATGATACCTACTATGTAATCTGCCGCATCGTCAGCATCGCCGACAAGAACTTGCCTTGCAATCATTTCGAGACTAAGTGTGCGTGGCCCTGGTATTCTTTCTCCTCGCCCAAGAAGAATCTTTCCAACTAATCGCTCTGCGGTAGTTAATTCGCCTTTCTTCTTTCTAAAATCAAAAGACCGCCTACGCCATTTGGCATAATTAGCCGTAAGGTTTTCTTTTTGGTTAAAGAATGTCCTGTCTATTCTATCCAAAACTCCTTGAACTTGCTTAGCTGCCGGAATATCTTCCAAGACAAACTTTTTCAATCCGTCAACAGTAGTTGCAGGGTCATTCTTGACCGCTACAGCAATACGGGCAATGCTCTCAATAGAACCTACCGTTGGCCCAAAAGCCCAATCTGATATACCATAAGTCAAATCGGCCAACATACCGACAATACCACCGTCAACAATGCCATTAGCAATCGACTTTGATATATCTTTGACATTTCTCCCATCTGGGTCAATAAGAGTGAATAAAAGAGATTCGTCTCTGCCGGTTAAAATATCTCTGGTTATATTATAAATTTCACCAGCAAGCCACGTGCCCAGAATAAACCTCGCAAGCCGAGATGGGTCGCCTGTGGCAACGGTATATTTTAATACGTCTTTGTAAATAAACCTCATCTGGTCGGCTGACCATACCTTGAATTGAGTCATCGTCTGAACAAACGGTCTGTTACCCCACCACATTCTCTTACTGGCAAGAGTCAATGGAAAAGCCGAGTCCGTTACGACTCTATGGAGAACTTCAGCCATTACATCATCGTCTATTTCTTTTTTGGTCATAGCCTCAGCAAGTTGCTCGTTTGTTAAATCTGTAAGTACCCGTTTTCTCGTTTGGAGTTGAGACTGTCCTACGATAGTAAGCATTCTGTCGTACATCTTGCCGACCGTCCCAGATTCTCCGCCCATTTCGTGAAGACGTTTTATGTCCGCTTCGAGTTGCAATTTCTTTACGAGGGCTATATAAGTCTGGTTACCTCTTTCGCTTTGGGCAAACGCCTGACCTAAGAATTGCGATATTCTACCACCAGAAGCAAAGCCCTCAGACAAATGGCCGTGCCCCAATACAGCCCCTTGACGTATCATTTCATCCTGAATCTTCTGAGATGTTTTCATCCACTTATTTAAGAATGGTGGGAATTTAATTGTCGCCCTGATATTAGTCCCTATCGTTCCGTGCGATAATCCTTTTGCATACCGGTCGAGCATATTCCTTGTAATAGTCAACATAGACGGTGCAAGTTTGGTCGTAAATTGAAATGCTCTTGCTCTTCTTGTCCATTTCTTTGCTGTAATAGATGCCCTCGACTGGCCATATTGCGCTTTGATATAATCTTCGAGTAGATTGGCTTGGTCGTTACCAACTTCGCCTCGGATTCGCTCTATGCTTGTTCGTATATCTTTGAAATTACCGTCCTCAGTAACGCCCCATTGACGCGCACCCTCAATAGCTTCCCAACCACCTTCAATAATTCCAGACAGGATTTTATCTGGACTCCATTCTCTCATATCCAAATCAAGTTCGATAGTTCTCTTACCCTCAAAATACCCCTCAGTTCCTCTAAGTCTTGTTCTTCTATAATTTTGTAAAGCAGCAATGGCAGAATCAACCGTCTTGAATCCCTTTTTGCCCTTTGACTCCTTGAACTCTGTTACCTTATTTTGCGCCCACGCAAATACCCTATGAGACTCAGCGCCTTTAGTTTCAGCCTCTTCGAGAAATGCCTTACCTTCTTTATTGGGAACTTGCGGAAATGCCTTACCCGTTAGTTCACCTTTGCGAAGCCCTACGTCCTGAGCCTCAATCTGCATTAAATCAAGTTCTACCGTAAGCAATCTTGCCCGTTCTATAAGCCGTCTGGGTTGGCCTTCTTTACTTATTGCCTTATCTGTTAATTGGGCTACAATAATCTTTTCTTTGGAATTTAATCCCTTTAATATAGCCCTGATGTCCTGTGACGTATTGCCAACATTTATAGCTGTGCGGGCAGAGATTTCCCTCAAATCCCTCTGGACTTTCTTGCCTGCCGTACCCCAGAAACCTACAGCATCTTCCGCCCTCAATATATTACGCCTGATAGCATCTACCGTTCCAGTAGGTTCAACAGACGCTTCTTTTGCATTGGCCTTGATAGCATTGGTTTTAGTCTCAACTGTAGTTTCTACAACCTTAGCTATTTCTACCGCCTCTGGCTTGGCTGTGGGGGCTATTTTGGCCTTTTGTCCAGCCACGGGCTTCTCTGGGACTGGAATGGCCTCTGTGGGGGGTAGTTTAAGTTCTTGGACAGCTTTCAATCCTGTTCTAAACTCTTTGGCAGTCATAAGACCAAGTCGCTTTTCAATAGGTTCAGTTGGTATGTCTTTGCGGAAAATCTTAGTTTGGGCAAGACTAATCGTTACGCCTGGAATCGAGAATATACCGGCTTCTACAAGAATATCTTCCCATTTCGGAATTATAGTCTCAAAATCCTCAAGTCCAGTTACTCCACGAATTATTCGCCCTAACTGCTCTTCGCCCATTTCCTCCAGAATGCCGTCGTATCCAACTTTAGTGGCACTTGCCTTAAAGAAACCAGATAACGTTCTTGTTATGCCTTTGGTCGCACCTTTGGAAATCCATTTATCGGCAATAGCTTGAGTAAACTTTGGGATTACAGGAAACTTCTTGCCTATTCCAGTGCCTACTGTGACTACGCCCTTTTTCAACGATGGCCCTGCTATTTCGGTTAGATTCTCAATATACAAATCGACAAAACTTCGAGCCAATGCACTAAACGGCTTATCGGCAGCATCAGAAAAGACAATAGCACCATCATCCGTAATCTGAATGCCTTCTGTCATTTTTTCTACCGCACCAGACATAATGCGAGGTACATTGACTGAAGTCCTTAGCACAGTTCCAAAACCTGCGGAAGCCACTCTTATCGCTAACTTACTCACGCCCTTCTCTGCAAAACGACCAAGTAGTTTAGTAGCCGCTGTTTTTGCTCCGGCACTTCCAACTTTGAATATCGGCCCAGTCAAAAGAAACTCAACCATAAATGCTGGCAATTCAGTGACTCCTTTTGCGATACGACCACCTATCGAAATGCCACGTGCTTGCCTTTCCTCTAACTCTATTAGCCACGCCTCGACAATAGCTAAGTCGTGTTGCCGTCTTTGCTTCGCTTGGACTTTTGGTATGAATCTTGAAGAAGGTACAAAATGCAATTCGGGAGTAAGTATGTCCCATACTTTTTCATCAAGCTGTAATGTCAGATTCCTCGCAGCCTCAAATACATCTGCTATTCTATTGAACTTATAAAGAGAACCAACAAAAGGAAGTTTCTCTTGAACTCTCGTATTTTTAAGTGCCTCGACAATTCCTATCGGTTCTGCCGTTCCAAATCTCGCTTTAAGGTCTTCCTTTAATTTTAATAAATGCAACGATATATCCGATGGGTCTGCAATAGCAAATTCCGGTATTTCAGCCAGTTTTATTATATCTTTATCTCTCTGGATTACATCAGAAGGTTCCTCGTCAAATACCGGAGGCGGCGGGTCTATTGGAACATCAATCCCATCCTTACGAAGACTCTTGATTAACTCTTGCTCTCTAAGTTCTAATCCTGACGGGCCGAGAACGTTTGGGTCAGTAGAAGTCTTTATTGACAACAAAAGCGATTGCTCTCTCTTGTCTAATTCGTCAGCAGTTAATTGTTCTAAGACCTTTGCCATTATTTTGCAAGTTTTCTAAGTTCCCTGATTCGTTCAAGTTCTTTTTGCTTCTCTGCTGTTGTCATTTCATCTATAGATTTCAATGGGGCCGGAGGGCCAATAAGCTCAGGTGATTCGGGCGGTTCTCCAGTTATTTCTCGTTGTTCTTCTCGGATTTTAGCTTCCAATTCCACTAAACCCAAGCGACCTCTTCTTTGGTATTGTAATAATATTTTAAGAGATTCAGATTTATACTTATCTCCATCAGAGATTCCCTCTTTTCGCATTTCTTTGAATCTGTCATCAACGGCTCTCTCATATAAATCTCTATTGTTTACCTCTGCCGTCCATCGCCTGTTAATTCTTTTCTTTTCATCCTCGGTGAGACCAGCGCCCCTGAATAAATCAATTAAATCTTCTTCGGTCTGTATACCAACAAACCTGCGACTCATCAAGCCTACACCTTCACTATAGGCATTCGACTTGGCAGTGGCTATTATCTTGGCCTCAATATCTTCTAAGTCAGCAAGTACAGTTTCCCTGTCTTTGGCATTGAGTAATTTGTAATTTCTAAGAGCTACACTGTTTGCCTCAGACCTGTTTATAGCACCCATAGCAAAACTGGCTTGGCTTCTTCTTATCTTACCTAAAGCTACAAGATTTGAATTCTCTGGAATTGTATCTGTGAGACCCGTCATCATAAACTTAAACTCGGAATCTTTTATCAGACCCTTTTCGTGTCTATCACTAAGGGTAGCAACAGTAAGTTCGCCCTTGAAATATTCCCCGATAGTAGCACTCGTAGTTGTATTTACGAGTTCTTGCTGTGCTTCTTTTAATCGAATATTCTGTGCAGTCTCGGCAGAATTTATAACATTTCTTAATGTCGTCTGTTTTGGTTCTGGTATTAAAGGATTCTTCGCCAATTCCCTCGCTGCTTCAAAGTTGCCTGCCTCCGCCATAGCGTGAACGCCACTAATGGCATTTTCACTTCTGGCCTTCTGCCCTGCCATAATCGCAGTCTTTAGCGTAGCCCTTGCCTCGTTCTCATCCATAAGAGTTGGGGCAATTTCAAGGAATCGCTTTCCTGCATCCTGTTGGTCTTGGACTGTCCCGTTTGTATATTGCTCTACTACGTCAATTATAATAGCGTCTCTTGTATCAGTTTTGTCTTGGTCTGTCTCTGCAATCAAGGAGCGACTCAAAGCCTCTTCACTTTTTGCCTTAAACTTTGCATTTATCAATAGTCGCGTATCTTCAGACATATCAAGAGTGCCGATTTGGGATTCAACACCACTAAGTCGTTCTTGCAAATCCTTTGCCCAAGTCTTAGTATCTGCATTTGTATTTCTAAATGCTATGTTTTCGTTTATAGCAGTTGTAATAAACGAACCAGCAGTTATTGAAGAACGGGTATCGAGCATTTGTTGGCGTTTTTGTTGAATCCGTTGAATTATACCAACTCCAGCTATAACCGCTTGCCCTATCGCCGCACCTACAGCCCCCTCGCCAGTTCTCACATCCATATCCGCGCGAACAGCCACAGTTGGTGTAACGCCTAATTCTTGTCTCGCTGAAATTATTGGAAATTTTGCATCAGCCATAATTAAAATCCACCGCCAAAGCCGCCTAACGTATGCCTACTTACTGCTGAACCAGGTGTTGAGACTGCCCCTAAACGACTACCACCACGAAGCCCAGTCAAAAACTTACCACCACCCGCACTCAATCCTAAACCTGCCAACTGAACACCAAATTGGATATTAGCCGCCCTTGCTGCGCTCTTGCCCCTTTGTTTGGCAAGTCTGCCTCGAAGCCTATCGAGTTCGGCTTGAGTTTCGGCTCGTCTTGCAAGGACTTCGCCCTCGAATCCTATCAAGAGATTTTCAAGTTCAAGTTCAGCAGCCTGCTCGGCAGCCAAGTCAGCAGCAACGGGAGCGCCAATACCACCAGCAGCACCCAACTTGGCTATCAAGGCACTCTTTATCTCGGCGCCTTTTTTGGCTTGTCTCTTTCCTGCAAAGGCAGCTCTCTGCCTTTCAGCAACTGCTTGCTGCTCCATAACCTGCGCGTTAAATTCGGCTATATTCCTTTCGGATGCACCTACCGCCCTTATTCCCTTTGCGCCACTTAAAGTTTCAAATAATCCTGACATCACAAAATCCTTGAATATAACCACGCATCGGTTTTGTCCGGATAATATTGCCTCATTAGTCCTTCACGTTCAAAACCAAGAAACTCAATCATCTTTATAGCTTGCGAAAAATCAACTCTTACCGCCGCCTCTGCCCGCCAGAGTTTGTTTTTCTCTATCAGGTATTCCATCTTTTCTTTAATAGCTTCCAAAGCAATTAAACTATGGATACCATATTTTTTGCAATCGGCAGTCAGCATCAGCCAAAGCAATCCCACGCCTTCCCACTTCATTTGCAATCCACCCACAGCCACTATGGCACTTTCGTAGATAACCGCATAACAATTTTCGTCTGGAATCTCCATATAAGGATAGTTCTTGACCGCACCCTCGAAGGGGTTTTGGCGAACAAAAGCCATATCCTCTTGTGTAGCTTTCCGAAATTCCATTACAATCCCAACGTATGAATACGATAACTTACTTTTACGGTCATTGTTCCGTCACCAGTGGCAATCTCGCCTGTTTTCATAAGTAACCGAACCGCACTATTTTTTAACGGAACCAAGTCCGTTGTTATCGGAAAAACAGTCAAATCCTTTGGAATAAGTCTTATCTCATCATTTGCCTGGTCGAGAAATCCGGTTACTTCAATAGATGCCGATAAATCTTGGCCAGTAGCGTATTCAATAACTAAATCTTCACCACCAGCTACGCCGTCATAAGCCACCGTACCATAATCGAATATGAGCATTGCGCTAATAAATTCGACAACTGTATCCGCTCCTTGTGCAGCCACTAATGTTTTTGGGGCACTATTTAACAATATAATTTCGGCGGCGCTTATCTCAATCGTATCAGTTTCGACCTCGCCGATTACAGGATTGGCCCGCCGTCCTCGGCCTATTTCAAGCCAAATGTCATTGTCTTTTAATAGGGTTAAAGTCTCATACAAGAAGAACTTATGACTTACATTGCCCTTTAATATAATCTTTGTAGCATCGTAAGTTACGAGAACGGAGTGCCTGAAAGAGATATGCACGACTTGGCCATTTTCCCCATCGTCAAGATTTGTAATTCCAGTTGTCCCACCAGTTATGAAAAAGTTGCTTGCCTTGACAGAGGGCGTTGCTTCATTAGCCAAGCTCTCTATTTTGTGAATTGTCCGACCTTCATTGAACATCCCTGCGTCGGTAAAAGTATTATATTCAAGTATCCAATTCTCGCCGTCATTGTCCGTTGAACTTGTGGGCGAACCACCGGAATTTCCCATCGAGATATTGTATTTCGCACCTGAATCATAAACAATATAATATGTTGGGCCAGTTTGGTGAAATACATTATTTAAAGCCATATTATGCTCAGCACCGGTCTTAAATCGTATAGCAGAATTAGTATTGCCAGTAACATTGCACTTATTAGCTTCTAAATGAATATGGTCTGAATCAACGATTATAAAGTCTGTCGGTGTTTGCCCGCCATCATTCTCGAACCAGCAGCCCCGAACCGTACTTACTTCACCCCTACCACTATCAGAATCGTATTGAATACCGTAAGTATCATTGTTTTGAATTACACATCCGATAAAGTTAATCTGTTCACAGGACAGAGTTGTTGCTCCGCCTATATTTGCGCCCTTATCAGATTCAATCAAATAACAATCATTGAAAGCAATATCATTACTTGTGGTAAATCTCACACAGCCATCGTTACCCTCAGTGAATCTCACCTTGTCGAATCTATGGCTGATAGCTGTATCAGCCTTGAAACAATAGCTGGTCGAAGAATTATTATCCCTGTTGCCATCAAGTGTCAAATCAGCCATATGAATTAGATTTGTATTATCAGCTTCTATAAGATTTGTATTTTGGGAGGCATTAAGCTTAATAATAGTTCGGCTCATATGTTCGCCAGTAATCTTCATCTGGGTAGTTAAAGTCATAAGGTCTGTCAGATATATACCGGCAGGGAAATACAAATGCCGACCGGCCGCAGCAGCCAAAGCCAAAACAATTCCGGCAGTAGAGTCGGTCGCGCCGGTTTTATCTACACCTGCGTAGTCAGTAGCATCTATAACATGATGTAAGTTTATAACAGATTTACCAGCTAAAGCATTAGCGGCCTCTGCTATATTCGTACCAAAAGTAGAAAATGATACCGAACCAGTCGGTACAGCAGACGTGGCAGTTACGTTACCAAGTGAATCGAACGAACATACTAAACTTGCCCTGTTTGCTATACTCGGCAACTCGTTAATCATACTTCTCGAATCCGTATCGGGAAATGTTAATGCCTTGAACTGAATTTTGTCTCTATTCTCTCCAGCCAACCTAACGGCTCTGTCGATTGCGCTTTCTACATTATCAGCGTTAAAAGCACCGCCAGTTTCAAGATTAAGATTCTGAGTAAACGGAGTATCCCTGATAATATGAATCTGTTCGGTAGTCTCAATTGCCGTAACAGTCGTAACAGTACCACCCAAATTTTCATCAATAGCAACTGTGTAATTCGTAGTCTCTGCTAATGTAGTCTCTGCGCCAGTTGCAGTTGTTCTTTTCTTTACTAATAAATCACCAGAAACCGAAATAGGAAAACTAAACGGTATCTCTTGCCCTATCGAACCTGAACCCGTTGCCGACGTTCTTGCAGTGCCATTTGGAACTGTCATAATTATCTCCCTACTTTTTCTGTTCTCATTATTATCGCCCGCACCGTACAAGGCAAGGGACTTGAACCTGAAATTACTATATCTACGTCTTTAGTAAAGCCACCGTCAAATGCCAACGCATCGGTATCGCCGGTAAATAGCGCAGGCGGACTGTCATAATCTTCGGTGGTGCGAAAATCTATGGCTTTTTGGTCTGTTCCGTCTCCGTATTCCACTCCGCCCGAAGCGAAAAGACTCAATACTATCTCAGGTACTATCATAATACTGCCGTGAGTAGTTCCCGTCTGGGTTGTAACGTCCGGCCTCATCGGCGAAACCTGATATTCATAAGATAAACCTACTACTACTCTATCTCCTGCTTTGTCTATTGTTATCTGGCTGCCTGCCACAGTCTTACTCGCTTGTACAGCACCGTCAACCAAGACAGCCACTTCTTCTCCCTCTAAGTGTCCTAATTCCGTAATAATTGTCGTTTCATCGGTATCCACGATTCCGGCATCCACAAAGAATGAATCTGCAGCGCTGGTAGTCGAACCCCAGTCTCTCGGCTGCATCTCTTCGATAAACCTTACAGTCGAGCCGTTTATGGTTCTTTGTGCCGTCAATGTAATTACGTCCTCGCTCGTACTCGGAGTTACGCAAACCGATTCTGCTATCCCTCTCCCACCTAAAGGATGTTCGGCAAAAGCAATCACGTTTTGTTCTCTTTCGTAGGTCATTGATATAAGGTAGGGACTATTCGATATAGTAAACCAGATAATAGAATCAGGATTTTTCTGAACGGCAAGACTTGTAATACCACCTAATGTAATATTCTCTGCTAAAGCTGTTAAGTCCAGTGATACATATTTCTGTTTCGGGTCGCTAAATGTAAATTCTCTTATTTTTCTGGCAACAAAATCTATAAATATAATTGCTTCGTTCACTTCCATCGCCTGAACATCAGCACTGCCATGGGTAGTTTGCTCTTTCATCTCCCAATCTTTCGGAGTTAGTTTTGCGTCAATCGCAGTAGCCCTTATTCGCCATTCCCCACCTGATGTGCCAGCAGCTAATATCTCAAGTGAAGCTAACCATCTACCCCTGTCGGCAGTAGGTAAAGTAAGAGTGAAAGCATCTGCATCTTTTAAGCCAGCCTCGAAATCCTCAAACCTTCCCGTTTCGCTTAGCCATATATTTTGCTGGTCGGAATCAGAAAAGCCATAAATAATTCTTTCGTCGTGGAATGTTACTGCCGAAGGATAACCCCTCACAGCAGACCACGACCCTTCCGCCCATCTTTTTGCGGCAACGTTATCCGGCGCGGCCACAATAGCAGTAGCAGTCGCCGAAACAGTAGAAGCAGTAGCGGTTATTCTGAAAATACTGTCCTGCGTAGAAGTATCAACTTCAAATACAACCTCAAGTGTTCCACCCGTTACCGCTGCGGATATTCTATATTGAATACCATCGTCCTCTTCAATATGAGTTTTTTGCGCATTAAATGACCCTTGCCCTGCGGTAAACGAAGAAGCATAAGTTCTGAATGTCTCCCAATTTGTCCCATCCGCAAGACGTTGTATCTCAAATTGCCCTCCCCAATTACCTTTAGAGGTAAGTGTCCACAACCCCTTAACGTCTATAGCGCTACCTATAATCTCTGTTGCAGTTGCAGTTCCTACTATTGATGTTTGTAATCTCTTGTGAGTTATTTTGAATAATGCATTGATATGACCACTGGTTCCCGTGACAAACGTAGCAGCGGAAGCGGTAAGTGTCACTGTGCCGCCATCAACCATTATTTGACCATTATCCGTATCATCGGCAACCGCCTCGTTTGGAACGAGGGTAATTGTATTTGCAGCATAAGCCACAGAATAAACCGTATATGCCTCATCGTTACCCGTAGAATTAGTCACGTAAAATCTTTGGTTATCAGGAAACAAGGAAGAAATGTCTGTAGCGCTTGTTATTGTAAATTCACCCACTTCAGCCGCACCCGCCGTTGCACTTGCTATCGTATATCCGGTGACTGCTATCGTCACATCGTCATCTTCAGCGATGTCGTTTCTTTCAATAAACGGGCCTTTATTAAAAGGAATAACCTCAAGCGTAAATTCCGTTGCCGATACTCTGGATAACTTTCTTTGTCGATAAGACGGATGAACTATCCACATCACGTCAGCGGACTGTTTGAATTGAAGTTGAAATAAATCAACTTCCTGATATGGCGTAACAACTTCTATTGGGTCTCCGCTACCATCAACTAATTGTGTTTCACCAAATATAAATCTGCAATATTCTTCACCAAACTCTATTTTATAAGCGATTATAGCAGAAAAAATAAACGATACCATTTTTGCTTTTTTTGTACTATCTTTTGTGCTAACAATCCATTTCGTGCCTGGTCTGCGAGTTACAGGCCCGTAAATCAACGGTATCATATTCTCAAGGATTCTGCATCCGGACGGATACTTTTCTATATCCGAACGCACATCTATCAAGGGCGTCAACTTACCGGCGTTCAGAGATATTACCGCTAAATTAGGCATCTATTCTCCTGGCCCGTAAACATTTGTCTTTTTGAATGTTGAACTTGTTAAACCATCTAACTGGTCTGACAAAGTTTCTAATGTATCGCCGTCAGAACCAATAACGTCATCGTTGATGGAAGTATCCAAAGTGTAAATATCTATATCGGCGGAACCATCCCAATACATTTCGCCCTGAGCAATAACCGTATCGTCATCAGCGTGTGGAGTATCGGCAACGGCGGAATCCTGCGCAAATATCTGTACCCTGTAAACTCCGGCAGCAATATCTGTCGGAAAGTCCTCTGAGTGATAATCGCTATCAGCCTGGTTGGTCAATGGCACGTTATAATCATCTATGTCAGCATCCGTGTAAGTATCGAACGTATTTGAACCAGCAGCGGCATCGTAAACCTTATCGTCAGTTTTACGCCAGATAAGGGCATACAAAATTTCAGCTTCATCAAAAGATTGCCAGAGTTCATTTGCCATTAAGCGTATCTCGCATCGTTCCAGGTCTCTAATTCGTATTTACCTATTGTATTCGTTTCCTGCCGGTCTAACGCCCGAACCACTGGCATTAAAAGGTTAAGGTCATCCTTAATACTTTCCTTCAGTTTCGTATCGGTTTTCGCCAGGCCGGTAACAAGTTTCAATGCCAACTGCAAAACAAGCACCTGTACAAATAACGGGTCGAACTTAGAGGGGTCTGTAACTCTTTTGATATACCTGATTTCCATTGTAGTATCGTTCGTCAGAAGTCGCTCCCCTTCTATTGCGTAACTGCGAAGATTCTCGTCCGAAAACCTGCCTTCGTAAATAGACTTCAAGCGTAAGAAATCCACAGGAAGTATAAACTGATTGTCCCACTCGAAATCAGGGTCAGTAGCGTCCTGTGTCAAAGTCTTTCTGGCAGAAGCAAATCCCCACCAGTGAGACCGCAAAAGCGCATCACGAGTCGATTCGTAATGGAGACGACAGAAAATCGCTTCAGGTGAATCTTCAGTAGTATCGTCAAAGTTGTTAATTCGCTTAGAGCCAATATCAGACAGACTTAAATTGCAGATAGACGTATTAGAAATTGCCATTACGTCCCCTTTATTTTAACTTGAAATTCCAACTCAGCGGCGCCGTCCGCATTTACCAGCCAGGCAAAACTCGTAGCCTGTTCCTGGGTCAACTTTAGATTCTTTATGCGAATAGTATCGCCGTTGGTCTGGGTTTGAAACTGTACCTGGTCTGCTTTTGTGTAAAATGTACACTCGTTTTCTATTTCCGGCATAATTAAACTCCTTACGCTGTAAAACCTTCTATGTATAAAGCATACGCACCACCAGCGGTTACATTAAGAGCCTGGCTAACCGTTAATTTAATCGGCCTGGTAAAATCCAAAGACACAATCGTACCACCGGCTGCCAAGAAAGTGTACGGGCCAAGTAACGCTGTGGAAGCATCATTAAGTACCACCGTCTGAGCAACAGCACAGTTTATAACCAATTTTGTCAGGTATAAACTCTTGCCGGAAACGGCGGCCTTAACTTCCGAATTAGTAGCTGTATCACTTTCCGTGGCGTTTACAGCCCAATAAGTTTTTGCAAGTGGCGCTTCAGCTATAGCAAGCGCAGTTACAACTATATCTGCCATAATTTATTCTCCTTATGAACCCCTATGCGATTCGGGATATACCGCTTGGTCTATTGTTGCAGTGTCTCTAACAGCCGCAATACCAGTACCATCACCACCATCTGCATCGGGGTAATCGGCATTAGTAAAAGCTGCATCAACAGCAGGTCGGGTCTGATTGATAATACTCAAATTTGAGGCATAAAATAACAGCGCCATATTTTCTATATCATCATTAGTCATACCACCTACCGCTTTATGTGGGTTGTTCTCAATGTAATGAACAAATGCCCAAAAAGCCATTCCGCCGTCTGAAGCCATAATTTATCTCCTTAATCAATTAAGTTTCCTGCCTCATCACGAGGCCATATATTTAGTTTTGTTTTACCAACACCGCCAAAAACTCTAATCTTTGGCGGGTCTTTTGGTTGACCGTCCCTATCGGTATAACCGGCCTTGTAAGTGCGGTGGTTTATCTCTTGCCGGACATCTTTTGGATTAGCATTCCAAGGAATGCCTTCACCAGCATCGCCTTTTGCTCTTTTAAGGATTTCCACTTAAATCTCCTTAGCCAATACCATTTCGGCATTATTTTCTTACCACAATCCTTACATTTGTAGAACCGTACACGGTCTTCGGTCTCACGTGAGAAGACCATGTACGAATTACATTTCGGGCATTGAGGATTTGCTAATACTAACCTTCCATTCATTTCTTCTTTTCTTTCTTTTCTTTCTTTTCTGCTTCTGCCGCTTTTTTATCCAAAGCCAGACTTTCTTTGTGAGTCATCGGTTTTCCATTTTCATCTAATCTTGTCATAACAAATTCCTTAAAAAGGATTAAGGGGCTATTAAGCCCCCTAATCGGTTAAAACTGTTAAAACTTACGTACTGCACATCAGATAAATCGTTGGGCCAGCAGTGCCGCCAGTTCCTTGGAACTGGTATCCTGCAACCTGTCCCCCAGTCTTATCTGAGTCGTTAAACAAACTTGCGTTTGAACCCCAAACAAGTTTCCTTGTATCAGAGACCTCGCTGAGAGTTGTGCCGCCACTAATATAAGCTGGCCCCCAAGTCTGGCACCAGAACTTATATCCAGTGCCTGCTGTATGAGCTGGAACGCCAATCCAAGCATAAACTCCTGAATTAGCTTCAGTCAATTCACGGTACGGGTTCTCAAATACTTCCGTCTGGTCTGATGTCGTTAGTATTTCCGGTATTCCACCATCAAGGTAGCATTTTGTATTTGCCGCACCAGAAGCCTCATTGCCAGTAATGCCGAAAAACCACGTGGTATCGGTGCCACTATTGTCATTCAACATAAAGAAACCACCAGCAAGGTCATCTTCCGAACGACCTGTGCCAACATACCAAGCGTGCCTGTCTCCCTTGGCACCACCAATAGGAGTAGCAGTCCAGCTTTTGACGGATGCTTCATTAACGTGGCAGCCGTGATAAGAATAAACAGCGGCAACAGCATTACAATACTTAAACACACGACCATCCCAAGTTGTATAACGAGTTCCATAGACATATCTCTGCGTGGTTTCAATCGCTCGAATACCCAGATTGTATTCACCAGAAAAGTCATGAGGCATCCCAGGCCATTCGATGGGATTAAACGGTTTTGTTAAGTGTTTACTCATAGTTAATCTCCTTTCTTATGCAGTATCGAGTTCAATCGAAACTACTGCTGGCCCTTCGACTCTTGTTGCACCTATTCCCAGCGTCGAAAATATCTGGGTGGAATTTAATAGGTCAGGACGAACGTCTATACTCACTTGCGGCTCACTTTGAACACCTAATACTATCGCGTCCTGTGCGAAAGCGTAACTTCGTGTAGCCGCAGTGTCGGCGCCGGTGGCCAGTCTGGTACTCCAAATGAAC
>SDBU01004682.1_pt1 | contig 16690 bp, 20 predicted proteins | sample 2277071 | NCBI WGS metagenome assembly SDBU01 (sample SAMN10397929, study PRJNA504765) | marine sediment metagenome | isolation source: marine sediment core GS08_GC12, 126 cmbsf | place: Arctic Ocean: Gakkel Ridge, Loki's castle | collected 2008
CATCGTCTTCTGAGTCTTCGACCATCAATACCCGAAGCGGCTTGCTCATTTATGCGCTCCTAATTATCTCTCAGGCGGGGGCTCGTTCAAGAGCAGCCAATAGAGCCCCAGTTGCTTGACGGCCTCGGCGAATTCCAGAAAATCCACCGGTTTGCGAACGTAGCTATTGGCACCACGGTTGTAACTCTCAGCCATGTCTCTTTCCTCTTTGGACGAGGTGAGAACGACGACGGGGATGAGCTTTGTCCGTTCGTCAGTGCGTATACGTTTCAGCACTTCCAGGCCATCTACTTTGGGCAGCTTCAAATCCAGAAGCACCACCGCGGGCAGGTCGCTGGTGTCCGGGTCAGCGTACTTGCCGCTGGCGAAAAGATATTCCAGCGCTTTGTCTGGCAAGGGGAGCAGAAGCAACCTGAAGCGCCAGTACCAACACGTTCGATTGTCATGGCCCACTAGTACCACCACATCGGGCTTCAGTTCACGGATGGCGCTTTTGGCTTGCTCGGCGTTTCCTGCCTGACCTGCCACTCTAATCTGCGGAACGTCTGAAAGCATGGCGACTAGCCGATCACGAACGAGCTGTGAGTAATGTGCCAGCGTCATGTTCAAGGGCCTCACTGTTTTCCATGGATCTCTGACCGGTGCTCAAGAATTGAAGCCTCAAACCCACGGACTGTAGTGAATTATCTACTACAGGCGATAGTATGTCAATAGGCATACAGCATATCTTCTCCCGCATTTCCTCGGTTCCCCCTCCTCAGCATGTCTTAACCTTGGTTTTCATCCTCGTTCCAGTTGAGCTCTGGACCAGGCATCGGAGATCATAACGTTTGGTTGGGGGAAAGACTGAGTTGCTCAGCGGAATTGTACGGGGTTGAAGGCTGGTTAGAGTTTCAGGTCGCTTCCAGAGTCCATTGTGTCACCCACCCGTGGTCCTGATTGAAATTGAAATAAGGCTAGCACGAGGAACTCTACAAGGACGTACAGCTTGCTTGCAGACTGGCTAACGGTAAGCGGATGCTTGGCGATTGAACAAATCGGCATATTTGCCGTCTAGTCTCATCAACTCCTCATGGCTGCCTGACTCCACCACCTGACCTCTTTCAAGCACAAGAATCCGGTCGGCCATCCTGACCGTCGAGAAGCGGTGGGAGATCAAGATAGCCGTCTTGCCTCTTGTGATCTCGCTGAACCTGGTGAAGATCTCGTATTCCCGTTTGGCATCTAGGGCAGCAGTCGGCTCGTCGAGAACCAGTATCTCTGCCTCGCGCAGAAAGGCCCGTGCCAGCGCAACCTTCTGCCACTCACCCATTGACAATTCCTGCCCCTCGTCGAACCACTTGCCAAGGACGTTGTCCCATCCGTGCTCCAATTGTTCTATGCACTGAGCCGCGCCACTACGGTCTGCTGCCTCGCGTATGCGCGACATATCTTCAACATACTTAAGTTGCCCGAACCCGACGTTCTCACGAGCAGTGAGGTGATATCGGACGAAGTCTTGAAAAATGATGCCTATTTGCTCCTGCCATGCTGCCGGGTCCATCTGGCGCAAATCGATACCATCAACCGTGATCCTGCCGCGCGAGGGATCATAGAGTCTTGCCAACAGCTTTATCAACGTTGTCTTTCCTGCCCCGTTCTCACCGACAATGGCAACCTTCTCACCGGCCTCTATCTCGAAGGAGATATGGCGCAGCACGTCTTCGGTGCCTCCCGGGTAGCGAAACGACACAGACTCGAATCGTACGCCCTGGCACAACGGGGCCGGTACTGGCGCTGGTTCAGGTGGCGGCAGTACTCGTGGCTTCTGAGCCAGGAACTCAAAGAGGTTGTTGATATACAGATTGTTCTCGTAGATCGCTGCGAAGGAGCGGAAGATGACCTCCAGTGACCCAATCGCTCGTTCCATCGCCTGCGTATACATGAACAGGCTGCCTATAGTCACCATCGGGTCACTGATGGTGCGAAGAATCACGAAGACATAAAACCCCACGCCTCCAACGAGCCGGAGCACAGACGTCCCGAGTCCTACCAGCCCGCGCTTCACTGCTAACTGGCGATCCTGGCGATAAAACTGCCAGAATACCTTCAGCCAGCGCGATGACAGGTACCCGGGCAGTGCGAATAGGCGTACCTCCTTCGCCGCAACATCAGAACTCAGTAGATGCTGGTAGTAGCGCATGCGTCGTTCTTCGGGTGTGCGGCCCCTGACAATGACCCACCCAAGGTGACCGTACTTAACCTGGGCAAACAATCCGGGCAGCGCAAAGATTAGCACGTATGGGATGGCCCACCACGACAATGTGGCAAGTACCACTACGTACGCACAGAGAGTCGCAACCTGAGCGATTCCGTTAGTAATAGAGGACAAAATAGCGTAGGGCCTGAAGCCCGCCTCTCGTTGGGCCCGCTGCAGCTTATCGTAGAAGCTCGGCGTTTCGAAAAATGCCATATCCAGCTTGCTGGCATGATCCAATATCATACTCTGGATATGGTGCTGTAGTCGCCGATTCAACAAATGCTCCAGGAAACGTCTGAGATGCTCTGAACAGCGAAGCACCACGTTAATGCAGAAGCCGATACCCAGAAAAAGGACGACCATCGGTTTTCCTGCGGCCGCATCGCCTTGCATCCATAGCAAGACGCCGTCAATGACCTTCTTCCCACAGTACAGGAACAAGGCAGGAAGAGGCGCGCTGATGACGGTAAACAGGGGCAAGAGCATCGATATCAAAGGAGATGCGCACCAGACCAGTCTGAGCACACGAGGTGTCTGCTTTATTGCGCCGACCCAGCCCTGCAAGTGTTCCCAACGAGGCTCATTCTTCTGATTCTTCTCAGACAACATTTCAGGCACCTCATTATGACCTCAGGTTACTGCGGTTCAGTGATAGGTATTCTACGTGTCGGCTTCTGCAAAAGCAATCCTTGTAGGAACATGCCAATTGCATACTGCTGCTCGGAACCTTGGCTAAGACTGCTTCTGCGCCGAGGCAGTCTTCTGGGGCTCCGAACCTGAGCCAGACGAGTTACTCGGTCGCCGTGTTTTGTCTTGACAGACACGTCGGAGCGTGGTACTTCTCTCATAGTATTCGCCCAGAAGGAGTTTCGAGTACTATCATTGTCAGAGATTTGTAAGGGGTTTATGGCTCGGAAATCGTTCGACCAACTTGGCAGGCTTCAGGCCGCGATTATGGATGTGGTCTGGGATTTGGGCAAAGCCACTGTCCGGCAGGTGTGCACGCGGCTTGACCCCGAGAAGAGATTGGCTTACACGACCTTCCTGTCGTCCATGCAGAAGTTGGAGCGAGCAGGTTGGCTAAAGCATCACCAAAGAGGGAGGGCTCATGTTTACGAACCCACACAGAATCGCAAGAGCTCCCGGGCTCTTTCGCTGCGGGGGTTCATACGGCGAGCCTACAATGGTAATCAGGTATTGTTCTTCCAGAGTCTGATTGAAACGATGAGGCTTACTGACGAAGACATTGCAGAGCTTGAGAAGATGATTGATAAGCACCGAAAGGGGCAGGCAGATGATTAGGAACCTTTATCTGCAGAGCCCCTTGTTGTTGCAGTGCATCTGGCAGTTCACTGCATGCTTGATGGTCGGTGTGGTTCTTAGTTACGTGTACCGCCGCAGGCCTGCCCGGGCTCATCTTATTTTGGTGTGCGCCATGGTGGCAGGCCTGGCCATGCCGCTTCTTACATCTGCAGCTCGACACTGCGGTTGGGGGCTTTTCGCGGTTTCAGAGCCAGCAGATGTTAGAGTTGACAGCAACAGGGCAGAACGGTCTTCAACGGTCCAGGGTCGGGTTACCGAGTCTTTTTTTCCCGTTGTTGCAGAACAGCAGGAGGCATCGCCTGCTGTATCGGCGCAGGAGAGCAAAACACCGGTTCTTAGAACGGGGCTAGCCACGGCGACGGGGAAACCGAAGAAGGGTCTTGAGATTTCTTGGGGCACTATTTGCAAGTGGGGATGGATAGCCCTGGTGGGCGCGGTTTCTTTGAAGCTGCTTATTGCTGTGCTATCGGGACTTCGTCTGCTCAGGAGGGCCTGCCCCGCTGCGAATGACGGAGTGAGGCAGTTGGGCCCGGAAGCGGCCCGACTCGGCCTGAAGAATACACTGAAGGTTCGTGTCTCCGATAGCGTCACCTGCCCTGCGATCTGGTGTTGGCGGCGGAAACCTATCTTGCTGCTTCCCAGCGTCACCCAGTTGACAGCTCCTGTGGATTGGGGTAGTGTAATTGAGCACGAACTAGCCCACTGGAAACGCCGAGACCATCTGACAGACCTGCTCGCAGAGATTCTTGTCTGCCTGGTCCCATGGCACCCATTGGTGTGGTGGGTGAGAAGGCGTTTGGAACATCTCAGTGAGCTGGCCTGTGACGACTGGGTCTTGGCTGCACAAGCAGAGCCAGAAGCTTATGCGGGGTCACTCCTGAGATTTGTGCACAAACCAGAAGTCGTACTAGCGCAAGGTGTGACCAGTGACGGTAAGAGACTTAAGAGCCGGGTTCGCCGAATCCTGGGTAGTCGCCGGGTTGATCCACGACCGGGAGTTCGCTGGAGCCTTGCAGCGGCAGTGGTAACGGCATGCATGGTGACATTTCTGACCCTTGCGCAGGCGCGCATACAGCCGATTGTTCAAAAAATTGGCTTCCGCACGATGCTCTTCCCGAGAGGCCAGTTACTAGGACAGGTTTACATGCGCTTCTGGGGACCAGGCCCTAATGGTCTCTGGGTAGTAAACTCTTGGAAGCCGCTGCGGGCTGCCAGCGGAACCGTTGAGGTCCCTCCAAATAAGCAACTAATGCTTAAGGTCAGTGATGAGGCCTCAAGCGACCTCTCTTGGATCGAACATCTTGAGCCGAAGGAGCTTCTTAGTGCATTGTGGCTTTCCAGTCCGCGCATGGGTGATGCAGAACTGGTTCACCTCGAACGCCTGCAGTTGCTTGCCGAGCTGCGCTTGCATTCCAATGGGATTAGCGATGCAGGGCTGCGGCACTTGCAGGGACTCCGCTCTCTCCAGAAACTGCAGCTCTTTTCAACGGGGATAACCGATGCAGGGCTTGCTTATCTTCAGGGGCTTCCGGCGCTTCGAATTCTCGATTTGAGGGGTACGCGAATCAGCGGCGAGGGCTTGGCTCATCTGTCGGAACTGAAGTCCATTCGCATCCTGAACCTGTCAGGTACGAACGTAAGCGATGAAGGGCTGGCTCACCTCAAGAAGCTGCCCGCACTCAGATGGCTGTTTCTGGACCGCACGCAAGTAAGTGACGCCGGCCTCGTCCATATTGGGCAGTTGGCCTGGCTTCATGGGGTCAGCCTCAATGATACTGACATTACCAGTGGGGGCTTGGCTGACCTGGCAAAGTTGACCTCGCTGTGGTCGTTAGGGCTGTGCGGAACTAAGGTGGACAATGCCGGCCTCGCCTTCCTGACCGGGATGTCATCATTGAGGAGGCTCAATCTGCGCAACACCGAAGTCAGCGACGAAGGCTTGGCGCACATCAAGAAGCTGACCTCGCTTCGTCAACTGCTGGTTGAGGGTACTCGAATCAGCAATGCAGGCTTGAAAGAGCTGAAGCAAGCGCTGCCCAGTTGCCGATTCACCGTTGGACATTTGTGATTGGAGCAAGCGCGAGAAGCGTTGTAGCAAGACTTGGATAGGTGTGTAGTTCTACAAGGGGGTCCTTTATTATGGTAGTCACCACTTTTGGCGGAATTCCTGTTGGAGGCGGGGGTGTCGCGCCTGATGAGGCGTGCGGATGTCAGTGTGCTTGTAAGTGCGGCTGTCAGGTTGACTGCGACCAGTCCAGTTTTTCGCTTAACACGAGCGAAGCCGATAATCTGACGTACGAGACCGAGGTAGCACAGACGCCGCTACCCGAGGATTCTTTGACACGCTGACGACACTGATGTGATGGCATAGCAGGCCCTGGCTGCACCTATGTCTGCGCTGGGGTCTGACAGGAGTCGAAGAAGAGAACCATAGCGCAGTCAAAGTTGTCCAACCAGCTTCCATAAGAGCTGCAGTAGGTGAACCCCCTGCCTGTGCCCAGGCTACCGGCCTTGCTCGAGGAATCGAGATTGACGAACGGAGAAAACTCCCCCTTGACTAATCTCGTATCTCGAATTCAAAGGCGCTTTCCGGTTCCCCCCAGATGCCACCTGTTCCGCACCCAGCGACGAGACTATGTCTTTGACGCGGATACGGGCGAAATCATCGGCTGCGAACCGCTTTCCATGGCGATTATACGGCATTTAGGGCAGCACGATTTCGGTGAGTTCGTGCAGGCGCTCGTTCGAGAACAGGGGCACGAAACTGTTATCGGTGAGTTGAAAGAACTTATTGCTCTCTCGGAAGAACGTGACCCTCCACTGCTTTCGACAACGCCGCCGAGAACGATCCGGTACTATCTCGATTTTCAAACGTCCAAACGTCTTGTCGACCGCAAGCTCCAGGCCATGGTCCTCTCGGCAACAGACGCCTGTAATATGGCATGCCGATATTGCGTATACAGCGGCGCATATTCCTCACGTGCTTCGCACAGCAACCATTTCATGTCAAGAGAAGTCCTGCAATCTGCGCTCGAGTACTTTGTAGAGCATTCTGCAGAAACAGAACGCCCTCACATTGGATTCTACGGGGGTGAGCCCACATTGGCAGCTGACCATATACGTCATACGGTAAATTATGTGTCAGATAAGCTTGGTGACAAACCACACACATTTGGCATGACAACCAACTTCCTTCATATCACTGAAGAGATGTTTGCTCTTTTCCGAGACCATGATTTCATGCTTCACGTGAGCCTGGATGGACCACAAGAGTTACACGACCGCTATCGAGTCAGCGTGGGCGGCGCCGGAACCTTCGTTCAGATAACCCAAAACCTGCACAAGTTGAAGCAGATGGATGAGGGCTACTATGACCGGCGGGTATCGCTGGTTTCGACCATGCCTCCCCCCTATAGGCTTCATGAACTTCGCGAATATCTTGAGAAAGACGACCTGGTCCCCAAAAGACTGGGTGGATTTCGGTGCAACTTCGTAAATTCTCCAAGCCAGGTCTTTCCCAACTGCCCACCTGAGTTTTTTGACAGGGGGTCATATCGTGAGCTCAAGCAGGAATACCTGGGGAGAGCGCGACACGGGCACATAGAGAAGTCTTACTTTCTCCGGACTATGTTTGACAGCGAGTACTTGTATATCTATCGACGGAGTCGAGGCCAACTTCTTTCGGATACTCTATTCCCTGGCGGGATTTGCGTGCCGGGCCAGCGGAAGCTATACATACGATGGGATGGCATCTTTCTGCCTTGTGAAAGGGTGCCAGAATACAAGTCGCTTCAGGTTGGAAACTGCCGGGATGGTTTTGATGCAGAAAAGGCATACAGGATCTGTGTAGATTTTGCAGAGATGACCGCCAGCGAATGTGCACAGTGCTGGGCCGTGCGTCTATGTCGTGAGATTTGCTTTCGTTCCGCTTTTGACGAGGATGGCCCGGATCGTGACAAGAAGCTGGCCGCCTGCGAAGCGCAACGTCAGAGCCTGTCACAGCGGCTAAGTGAAATGTGTTCTGTCTTAGAAGTAAACCCCTCGGCCTTTGACTACATGAACGACTATGTGGTAAGCTGACGCCCAAGCCGGTCGGCGCCTCTGGCACTTGCAGTTCTGAGAAGAGGTCATGACGATGAAATCCAAGCAAGTCGCCACGATGATCTTTATTCTGCTGGGGATGGGGGCGATAATTGCTGGGGTAACGTCCGCGCGGAGTTTTTTCTTTTCTGGCGCCGAAGATTCGAAGAAGGCGTGGCGGTCAGGACATGACGAACTGGGCCCTCCAACTCGGGCCAAGTTGAGGGCTGACAGCACGACAACGATCACAAGCAAAATAGGGGAGGAGGCCCCGCCTCTTTTCCCAGAAGCTGAAAGTCCGCGGACCTCATCCTACGACGTCGAGTTGCACATAGCTCCTGAGGTCTTGAAGGAAGCGCAAAGACGGATAGGGCCTAGACTGAAGCTCATTCAACGGCAGCTGTATTGGCAATCCGAGGATAGAATTCTGAGGAAGATACCAAAGTTCGACGATGTAAGACAAGCTACCAAAAAGAGCGCCTCAGAGATAATGGAGGCTAGGTCTACAGGATGGGAGGAAACCGAAGCGGTCCTGGAGCTAGCCCAAACTGAACTGGATGCCTTCTGGGATGCTGGCGGGCTGGGGTCTTCCCAAGCCTACGGTCATGGATACCTGGCGCGAGCTATTCTGGAGGTGGCTTTGGATCACGCCCCAGCTAATTTTCGCTTGCTTGCTCTCCTCCGCGAGACCGTTAGTGCTACGATGCCCATGGTCTTTGCGGATTACAGGCGTAACGATGATGCAGTCAAAGTCTTATGGTCCATTGTTGAGCGACAGAGAGAACTGGTCGAATCGGGGAGGGCGCCACCTTCGCCCATGACCTTTGATGCAATGTACGATTGGATCCAGCTGGTCGTGCTGAGAACTGGGAGACCCCAGGAAGCAGCTCCAGCATGGAAGTGGCTGGTGGAAAATGCGGAAGCTGGGGGATGGGCTGGTATATCGGATATCTGCAAGCGAGGCTTGGAGGCTGCGCGGCGGGGGAGAAACTACTCCGCAATGATCTACATCTGCCCGCAAAGTGATGCGCAAGCGGACAAAGCATTTGTGGTTAAGGCGATGCATGGGCGGAGGCTACGTTCACTGAAGGGGTCAAGAGAGCGGCGGGCGCAGCTCTCCCCGATTTGGGCGCCGGATGCACGCCATACGATGAGCGGGCTGAGCCGATAGAAGGCCCCACACCAGCGCATCGTCTTCAGAATTTGATAGCAGAGAGAGGTTATTCGTGCCAAGTATGCATGGGCATTCTGGGAATTTCTTGACCGGTCTATGCCTTGTAGCAATGAGTGCTGCCAGCGTTGGGTATGCGCCGAAGTGTTTGGCAGTAAGCGAGGATGAATTTGTGGAACTAAGACGTCTGCACCGAGCCAAACAGTATGGCCAAGCAGTCGCTCTGGGAGTCCCATTGTATCAGGAGTTGGTTAGAAAGAACTCCTCAGACAAAGGTGTTCAAGACCTTGATGCTTTCCTTTCAGCTTCATCCGAAGCGCGTGGGCTTGCTCGACAGGGGTTAGATTATGCTGCACACAGTGCTGATATGAGCGCCGACCATATCCGAGAGGAGGTCAAAGCCTATTACAAAGAGGCACAGAAGATTGGTGTGGGAGGGCCATTGGACCACTCGGGTCTGCTGGTAAGGTTGGGGTTGCACCGCAAGCCGGATCTGTCGGGCCTTGACAGCCGCTCTCAGGCGTTCTTAGACCTCTTCTGCCGTTGCGTCCTGCTTGACGGTGACCGTAGACTCTCTGCAATCTGGGAGGGGGCCGCAACCTCTGTTGGCGAAGAGACTGGGCGTGCACTGGCGGACTACGTTCTTGCCTATATGCTTCTCACGAGGGGCGACCAGGAAGTGATTCAGGACCTGGAACTGCTGCCTGCTTGTTTCACCACACCGGCTCAGCTAGTAGAGTTCGCGAGCTTTGCCGTTCAGCTGATGCGCACCAATGGTGCCGCCGGACTTTACGAGGTCGCCGCCCACAAGGAGACTAATGCTCGCGCCGCCATTGCCAGCCTTATGAGGCGGGCTGAGATTCTTGTGAAGTTGAAGGGCGTTGAGCATGCCATTGAGGCCTACAGAGGCATTGTCGAGAAGTACCAGCATGTGCCGAGTTCGGCTGACGCCCAGATGGAGATCATCAGCCTGCTCGCTTTTCAGTGGAAAAGATATGACGCCGCTTTACGAGAGTGCAGATATTTAATAGAACTTTTCCCCGGTACGCCACAGGCGGTGAAGGCCAAGTTCACGATGGGGCAGTTGCGTTACTTAGCTGAAGACTACGATAACGCGGTGAGCGTTTTGGAAGCGCTGATGAAGGAGCATGCCGACACAAGGGATGTGGCTGACGTCAAACTGCTCCTCGGCCTTGCCCACTTGGGCCGGCGCGACTATGGTGAGGCGCTGCGCCTATTTGACACCATTATCCGGGGACATGCAACGGCCAGATCAGTTGCTCCTGCACTGTTCTTCTCTGGCTACGTTTACCTGACACAGAAGGACTATGCGAAAGCGCTGGCGGCGTGCCGGGAGCTCTTGTGCAGATTCCCCAAGAGCGACTATACTACTGGAACTGAGCGGTGCATTGAGCTGCTCGAAGCCATAGGTAAAAGCTCTTGATAAGGGTCCGCATAGACGACCGGAATGCTCTGTGCTACGCTCCATCACCCTGGCGGACATGACAGTGGGAGAGGACTATGCTGTGCCTCAAATCTGACATCGTGCTACGTATCCTCCTCCTGGGTTCCGCCGTCCTGGCGAGTCCGCAGGTAGTTGGGAACAGCGAGTCGGCTGCTGCCGCTGAAGTTCTCCAACAACCCCAACTGCAAGCAGGGCGCACTCAATCAGCGAGCGCAATTTCTCTAGAAGATGCAGTGTTCCGACGGGTTGTGGTACCAGAGGAGCACCCACAGGACCCTGGACGTCTGCTTCTTTACGTAGCCAGCACGGCGAAGGCATCTGTTGCGCTCGAAGAGGTGTTCTTGAATGGGAAGAAGTTGGAAGACATCGCACCCGTCGATGCTGACTACCTTTACTGGCAGCTTCGCCCACCGCTACTCGTGCCTGGGAAGCTTGCCGAGCTTACCATCCAGCTCACGCGTCCTCCGACACGCCCCTGCCACGTGAAGATGGTCTTCGACAATGGTCATATTCTTGAGGGAGTCGTCTCACTCGAAAGTAACCCCCTTGAGATAACCTTTGTCGGTTTCACCAGGGCAATGGACAAGGCTTACATCTATGTGAGAAACGAGAGCGCTGAATCACTTGTGCTGGACCAGGTGTGGAAGGACCGAGAAGAGGTTAGCCAGAAAGCGAGAATCCTGGACGAAAAGCTCACCGCCGGTCAGGGGGGCACCATTGTGGTTCGTCCTGGAGAGCCCTTCAGGACTGGTGAGACAGTATATTTTCGGGTGAAAGCATCCGGCGGAGAAGTGGCACAAGCAGTTGTGAAGGTGTTACACATTTTCCCGGTGAACTTGGATTCCATCCTGGCGGGAAAGGCTTCCAAAAGTAGGCGTGGCGCCACTAACCTCCAATTGCGCCGGATAGCAGGATGCGTATTCCATAGGTGCGGTCCCCTACCACATGCTGCAAAGAAGATTATCAGCAAGTGGACAGAGCGCTACCCGAGCTCAGTCAACTATGTCCACATCTGTCGCAACAGTATCTATGGCGGCCGTCCATTGTTCTTGTTCGGGGGATTTGGTGATGCCATCCTGGTTCAGCCCTATGCGCTTCCGGTGAGCTTATACCAGCGAAGTCCGGGGATGCCCCCGCATCCTGCTGAGTTCATAACAGAACTAGCCCGGAAGTGCGCCGCTCCCCGGCCGATCTTCACGCTTCCTCTCGCAGTCAACAATGACGAAGGAGCGTTCTTTTGTGAATCCGGAGCGCGACCACCTGTACCCGAAGAGTTCCGTCTCATGACCTACTACGGCCTAGCACACGGATGCAAAGGTCTGCTCTATCGCTTCAATCGAGTCGTTTTTGGCTATGACTACATTTCGCAAGGCCTCATCGAAGAGATGGTTCGTGTCAACAGCGAACTGCAAACTCTCAAGGAGTACCTTGCGGTGGCGGATGTCGTACCGTGGAGCAGTACGAACGTCACCAACGTGGAGGCGGCTAGCCTACTGGCTGGTGACAAGGGCCTCGTCCTCATTCTCATAAATCATGACAATAGGAGTAGCTCAACTGGCCCAGAGTTTTTCACATGGACTCCTCAAGAGAACTTCACTGTGACTTTGAGACTTCCTCCTTGGTTCAGCGTCAAAGGTCTCAGCGAAGTCAAGGGTAAAGACGCGAATCAAGCGCGGTATCGTTTGAACGAAGGGGTCATGAGTATTACAGTGGACAGACTCGATGTAGCTAAGGTATTTCTGCTAGAAGCAAAGGACCGGTAGCGCGCAGGACAGTTCGACAAGGCTGCAAGACCCACGTTGCTGCAACTTCCTGGTCCGGTGCTTACGAATAGCATCTGTCTCGCTGAAGCTGGCGCCTTGACTGGGATGAGCATGGATGCCCGAAGATGCTCGTGCATGCCCGTTGTAGCTACCGCCAGTTAACCAGGGCTGTTTGTGGCCACGTCAGCGCTGAAGTCGGGATGACGCGTCTCTGAGGAAGACGTCCCTGGACCAGCCTTTTGGCCTCCCGAAGGCCATCGGAGTCCGACTTGGCGGATCCCAAACATGAGGCCATGTTGTTCGCATAGCTTTGATGTCAACGTCCCTGAGCGAGGCGTGGGTGAAGGCAGACGTTACGCGACTTATGGCCACCTCAATTGCACATCCCCCAGAAGTCCGCACCCAGCTTCCCATCCCTAATGACTTCCCTTGCGACTTCAATGATGGCGCCCCCCAACCGGGAACGAGCATGGCTGAGGCAACTCTTGACCGTTCGCAGGGGCACGCCTAACATCTCTTTCAGGTCTTTCTCCGTGTACCCAAAGCCATAGAAGAGCGTAAAGATGAGGCGTTCTTCGGCAGATAGCTGCTGCATAAGCAATCGAATAGGAGCCACGCGCCCTAGCACTTCAGCCCTTTGTGAGCGGGACAGTCTAGAATGCCTGATTTCGTTAATATCATCCACCTTAGCGAGGTCAAGAACCGAACGCCGTCGTCGAGAGGGCCTGGAGGAAGATTGACCAGGACCCGCGAAAGGCGCTGGGACAATGCTCTTACTCCCGAGACTGATTGCAAGCCCCCGCAGGCCCGCGCCAGCGTCTCTCTGGCTAGCGCCTCGGCCTCGCTGAGTTCAACCGACATGTGAAGAGCAGTAACGCGCGCAGCATCGGGAAATCCCTGGGCCTATGTCGAAAAGAAGCAAGAATGACCAACACGCGTCTTCAGCACGATTTCTTGACGGCAAATTGAGCTTCGTTGACTCCCCATCTATATAGACAGCATGTGGCTTGACAAGGTTCACGAAAATCCCGGCCATCTCAACAAGAATCCGCGCCAGGTATGGCCCTTGGTGCCCTTGACTGACCGCCAAAGCCTGCCGGGGCGTGAGCCCTTGTTGCAGGAGAAGGCCGATTCTGGTGTTGCGTATGAAAACGGGTTTGTCATTTTCGCGCAGCCAGGGGGCGGGGGGTGACTGTAGGGGTGTCCTTTGACGCCACACCAGTGCAACCATCGGCTGCACCAACGAAAGCACGCTCCTCCAATTCTGGTGCTGCAACCTTATTTGGCGATCAACGCCACATTCGGCTTCTTTGGGGCTTCCACACGCATCCTGGCGGGTGTTTCTGCAACTCCTAATTGTGCCAGAAGTGCCTCTGCTGCGGAATGCCAGAAGCGGGGCAATTACGCATCGGAATGAAAAACTAGAGAGCTGGGTGCCCCATATATCGCAGAGGAAGACAGCACCGGCGCCGGAGTCTGTGGCCTGCTCTTCCTGTGCCAAGGGGAGGCTATTCAGAACAGACATCTACCAAAGCACATCGGAAGCCCTTTTCAGGTCACATTTTGATGGCAGGGCTTTCATAATTCTTGACCCCCCTTGGGGGGGGCGCCCCGGGGGCCTCGCATGCGAACATGTTAACACTTTGTTAACACTTGCACGGAGTTGACGCAAACAAGGTCGGGTAAGGCTTTCGGGGGGAGCCTTTATTTGGCAACGAGTTCGGGGTGGGACAGAGGGGGACAGAAGGGGACAGAACAACCCATGAAAAGGACTGAAAATCCTGGTGTCGTGGGTTCAATTCCCACTCCGCCCACCACTGCTCGTCATACCTAAAGTTTGTGTCATCACGCGTAGCAACACCTCGCCGAACCCTGATGACGATTTCGCTTGACCGTTTCCAGACCAGATGACACAATCCTCCCACTGTGAATTGGTATCAGCGTAGTTGCCGCCATGGAAATCGATTTCCAGAATCTGCGCCAGTTCTACCAGCAGCAGCTCTACGACGACCTCATGCGCTACTGGATGGGCTGTGAGGACTGGGAAGAGGGCGGGGTGCCGATGTTTCTTTTCTGCGTGAAGGCAGTCCGAGTAATTCACTCTAAGGGGGGTGACCACTTTCACCAGATTTGACTCAAGAAGGGGATTGACAGAGGCGCATGGCGGCCACATATTATCCTGCAAACGAGCATCAGGTGGTGTGGCGGCCGGCAAATAGGAAAGACCCATATGGGTCAATGGATCAAAGCCGTAAGAATATCTTACCGGTAACCGCGCTCCTCGTCAATGGGAAAATCTGGTGCCTTCCGGCGCTCCGAGTAGAGTCCTGGCTTCATCGGCTTCGCCAAGCCGACAGGGCGCCGGGCACACAGCCAGCATCGACCGGAAAGGTGTCGTGTATTGCTGAGCAAAGGGCAGACTGTGGGTCAGGTGTACCGCATGATTGGCCTAGCCGAGCAGACCCACTATTCCTGGCGGAAGGAATACGGCGGCACGCGGATTGAGCAGGCCAAGAGGCTGAAGGCTTTGGCGAACGAGAATGCCGGTCAGAAGGAGTCGGTGGCGGAGTTGTTCGCCTCACCGTGCGCGACGCCGCACGCGCTCCAAATCAGTTCAAGAAACCTTTTGAGATTCTCTGCCATCTGACCATTCCGTTGAAACTTGTAGACTTTGGAATCTCGCCCATGTGCGCCAGAACGATACGGGGTGAAGTAAGCTACTCCATCTACCAACAAGATTCTACCCATGTGAGGCATGTTGTACCGACGAAGCTCAATTCTTCCGGAATCAACATGTGGTTGGAGAAAAGCGACATTCGCGTCTATCTGCAGATGAAGAAGGCCGGGGCCGAAGGCTGAGTCAAACTCGGCAAGCTCTTCCTCTCGCCGGGCAGCCCAATCACACACATTCTCCGGGACTGACGTATCGGGAAGGAGAATGCGCACACGAACTTGGCGGTTTGCGGGCCGGTCCAAAAACACTGAGGCAAACGCCTCACGCTGAAGTTCATTGCCACGGCCTGCAACTAGCGCTATGTCCTGTGCCCTTCTCACATCGGCTTCCAGATCAGATTGTGATTCCAGCTTGTTTAAGTACACGCGGTCTATGTCAATCGCTGCGAGGCGGCTGGCTATACGCCAGAGAATTCCTCGCCACCGAGCCGAAATCCTCGCACCAACGAACAAAAGCAACCCGCCTACCGCCGAAGCACCGACTCCCAGAAGGAAATCAGTCATTGTATCTTCACACTCCTTCTCATCAAGAAATCGCCTATGCCGTTTCCGCTGTGCTCCCCTACATTCGGTATGTGCGTGCCGTGGACCCTACGTTGTGCGCCTCCTGCTTTGCTCTGCGGGGAGCGGCACTCTTCTATGTGTGTCGGTCCGCGGCTACTTCATAATCTGGCTCCTTTCTGGTTGGCATCCATGCATCATACCCCACCAGGCCTGAACCGCCAACCCGCTGCCCACCCCTTCCTCAGGGGCGAGCAGGAGACAGAAGCCTTCGTACTGTCTACTGCCCACTGTCTCATTTTCGCTCACGGTGAACATAGGGTATCTAATCCGAGATCCCCCAGCCGGACGTCTTGGCTTCCGCGAGATGGTTTTGCAAGTCGATGCCGCCTAGAGTGGGGTAGAACTGCTTCACCGTGGCGGCATCAAGGGTCTTGGGCACGTCCTTCAGCCTGACCCAGTTGCCGTTGCTGTCCCGGACCTTGGTCCTCTCCAGGGACAGGTCGCGAAAGAGGGGCGTGTTGGCCAGGTTCAAGCAGTTGAACGCGCTGACCCTCTCCAGAGTCCTGTCGGACCGGTTCCGAAAGGACATTCGCCACCGGAGAGAACGTTCGTCTCCGTCCGCGAAGAGCCGGAGGTGCATTTCCCCGACCGGGTCTGAACCCCATGCCGCGGCGGAATCATCGCCGAACTCCCACCTGAATCGAAGGTCCTTCCTGCAGTGCACCAGGAAGAAGCCGGCATTCTGGGCGTTGAACTTCTCCGGAAAGCAGGTGCGGAACACCTCGCCGGGAAGGAAGTCCACTTCCCACTTGATGGACATCGGACTTTCACTGAAGTTGTCGGTGAACGTAAGCATCTTACGGTTGCCCTCCTTGGGGGTAAGCGCAGCCTACCATCGCTTGCCCGCGGGTGAACGTCTTCAGACAAATCAGACAGTTCAGGTAAGTTAAAAGCTCCTCCCATACGCAGTTCAAGCCCACACTCAAGGTATCTAGGTCCATCTTTCCCAGATGGCTCTCTCTGGCCAGCGTCTGCTCCAACCCGCGGAAGTGTAGCACTCTGTTCGAGCGTTGTCAATCCCGAAAACCGTGTTTTCATGCCCGCCATCCGTTGACCTCAACCGTGTGCAAGGCCGAAAACGGCCCTCTCAGACCGCCATCGCTCGCTCCGCGACGGACCTCCCCTGCTGAAACCCCCTCCAGCAGCCTATCGGTGGTGCCACGACTACCCCGCGTCATGTCGGTGCCAGTTGCCGTATGCGGCAAAGTATTGCTGCGAACAGCTCCCTCGGCACCGCGACTTCGGCGAGTTGGAAGATCACGTACCGCGAGTGTCGGACGACCTTCGCGCCGATCTTAACCAGTTTCTCCTTGAGCGTCGTCAGCGACCAGTGACGGATGCTCCTGGGAAGG
>SDBU01004683.1_pt1 | contig 16688 bp, 10 predicted proteins | sample 2277071 | NCBI WGS metagenome assembly SDBU01 (sample SAMN10397929, study PRJNA504765) | marine sediment metagenome | isolation source: marine sediment core GS08_GC12, 126 cmbsf | place: Arctic Ocean: Gakkel Ridge, Loki's castle | collected 2008
TTGTTTCGGAGGTAGCTTCTTCCACTTGCTCCCAAGTTACCGCATTTTCTTTCTGTTCTTGATATGCCAGGATAACTTCAGGCATACCTAAATTCTGGTTTTCTTCTTCAGTTATCTTCGTCGTTTGTTTTGGGGCTTTCGCTTCACTTATCTTTACCCAAAATATCTCCTCAAATTCTCCACTTGGGTCATTCAGACTTACTTTAATCTTCGCCGCGTCTCCCACATTAACCTGAGTTTTCGGGCTTAGATGAATCTTGATTGTTCCGTCCTGTGGACTACTGACACGCGCGTTGAATACATCTTCAATTTGGTCAATCTTCCCCGGCGCATTTCCACCCTGGCTTTCGTTAGTCTTAAAATCCAGAAGGGCAATTTGCAGATCGCCAGGTTCTTCAATGCGATCAAAATAGTGGTTTTCCACATCTGTATCGAAGGGGATAGTCTTCTCACCACCGATGGGTATTGCCACGACCTCCTTTTCAGCCTCACTTTGCGGGGTGCGCTTAAAAAACGACGGAAATCGTTGAGGGTTAAAAGGCTGCACGTCCTTTCGTTTTCGCTGCCCTTCTTTTCCTTTCTTTTCTTTGCGTTTCTCTTTTGTTTCCTGCTCCAATTTCAGAGCTTGATTTAACAACTTCATCAAGTCGCTATCCATTGGCAGATTTTGAGTAAAGGATTTGAGTAACTCTCTCGCATCTCCACTCTCCACCGCGATGGAATCTTTCCTTCGCTTCTCAATTTCCGCTAAACGTCCGTTCTTGCTGCCTAATTTGTCTGCTAAGAATTTCCTCAGATTCCTTGTTTCTGCGCCATCTTTTAATCGGTCACGTGATGCCATGAACAACTCTTTACGGAAATTATAATCCATATTCGTGCAATCGACATGAATGAGGAGATGGTTTTTCAGCAAGCTCAATTTTAATGAACGAGTTATGAATTCATAGGTGTAGTGTCCATGTACCTGTCCATTGATTGAAAACAGCACCGACATGTTATTTTTGAAAAACTCTCTGCGAATTGTATCCTTGGTTTCTTTTACAGATCTATCATCAATTTTCGTTTTGAAGATATAGGAAGTCACTTTCATTTTTCCGAAGAGTTCATCATCGAAATCTTCGGGGAAGTAATCTTCCACATACCTGCTGTCCTCCTGCTCTAATCTACGTTTTAAACCGTATAAATCCCTCTCCAAATTGCGGTCGTCAGGATAGCGTTCTTTTTTATCAACCGTAATAACAGGCAAAACAGGTTCAAAAAGATATTCGTTGATGCTCTGGTTCAAATCCCTAGAAATGACCGAACGGCTACCTGCTGGTAAATCATAGGAATAAAGTTTGATAATAGTCCCTGTCGTGAATTTTCTGTTATACAGACCCAAATCCTGTTGATTGGCATGAAAAGCCGGGACTTCTCCATCAATCTTCAAATATTCGTACCACGTGTTCTTTTTGACTTTTTCTTCCTCTCGGTTCAAGGGGTGTTCTCTGATTAACGTAAAACCGAATTTACCCCTGTTGTCGTATCTCTTTGAGCCGATTAACTGGTACCTTTTTTTACCGCAGAATACAATTGCGCCGCTTCCGCCCATATTGTATTTGCCTTGCACAAAGTGGATTTCATTTTTATTTCCGTGTAATAATGACAAGAAAGTGTTCTCAAACTCCTGCGGATGTTGTCCTTCGCCATCATCATAAATAATCAGAGAGGTATTGAACCTTGGTCCATCGGCGATAATTTGAATGCTTTCTGCCTGCTGTTTTCTGGAACTTGGCAGATCCCAGTTCATGTGGTCTGTAAAGAACCTCGTTTTAGCTTCTTCCATAGATTCAGGCGCTTCTTTAGATTTCGGATTCACGCTTTCTTCCATGCATCGCCTCATCAAAATAGCATCAATCGAGTTTATGATTTTCTCTATCAATGCGGCAATGGAATTAGACTGCTGATTTTCGATAACTCCGAAGTTGTTTTCGTTTTCGCCAAGCGGATACCAATTTTCTGACTTGAAAATATCTGTTTGAGAGTCGATTACTTTATCGACCTCATTCTCGGTTGGGGCGGAGTATAACCTCTCGAAAAGTTGTCTCATGTCTAGCTGTAATCGATTACGCCGATTCATTACTAAGCCTCCTAATCCGCAAAACAGGCGGTTGTTTGTGTTATTACAAATGACAAATCAAACACGGCTCATCATCATCCTCATCATCAAGAACATCACCAAAAATCTCTATCAACCGGCGGTTAGGGCGTTTTGATTTTTTCGATTCCATCGCCTTTTGCTGTCGTTCCTTTATTTGTGCGATTCGTTCAGGATTCGCGAGTTCGACTAAACTTTCGCCTTTGCTCCACGTATACCGTTCTCCCGTTTCGGGATTAATTTTCTCATAGTTCTTCGCAAGTTCAAACAACTCTGGATGATTCTCCATCAATCCGGCCCACTCGGCTTTGCGTTGGAAAAAGCAGAAGTAACACCCAGAGCGGGTTCGCCATTTGTAATACTCCGGAAGACCCAAGCCGCTCTCCCCCAAAATTCGGTAGACATCTTCCTTCATAATGCCATATTCTCTGAAAGGATAGACCGGTTCAATATTCCGCAACGATACGGTCTTAAGGGGTTTGTATCCAACACGATCTTCGTCGGCACGAATTGCAATGTAGTTGAAAGCCTTACCATCGCCAATATATTCCTCAAATGGTTTAATCTTCAGCAATCGGGTACACCATCGTACCTGTGACGATGGCAGTAAATCACCGAAAACGGAAAGCCAATGGTCAAATCCGCGCTCGGCATTCAAACGCACAATCGGTTTTCCCAAAAAGGCTTCTAATCGGTCGAGAAATGCATAAATCTCGGGCAATTCCTTCTGTGTATCACAGAAGAAATATTCCATCTCCGGCACTTTGTCTCGCATATAAATGGCAAGTGCGGAGCTGTCCTTTCCGCCGGAAAGACCGAGGATATGGCGTATTTTTTGCCCCATGTTTTTCTCCTGATGTAGGTTTCTCAATTAAAAACGCTACGGCATCTGATAACGATTGCAAAGCCTCATGAAGTTCGGCTCACTTCCTCATACATTTGGAAATCAACACCGAAGGGGAGCGTGATGTCCGGTTCTTTTTTGGCGAAGTGCTGCGAAAAGTCGATGATTGTAAATCCTACCAATTGCCTGGTTTCAGGGTCGAAACGTAGAATCACATCATTGGAGTCTTCAACATAGTCTGTATACTCCGGTTTACCACGAGTCACATAGAGGACGTCAGCCTCTTGGTCATAGAATATTTTAATGCCGTCTTTATTGCGAATCATCTTATCTCCTCTTTTTTATTGGGTACGCTGTGATGATAAAGTTGTTCCGAATCAGTTTGACAATAACAACGATGCGGGTGTAATTGTGCGGCAGATTGTCAAAGTCCTTGTAATATGTGTATTTGTGTGGGTCGGTTGGTGATTGTTTTCTTCTTCCGGTTCGGACGGTCGAAAGAACATCGTCGAGGTGGTTTGAAATTTCCCAATGATTGTCGAGAATATGACCCTATCTCTCATCGGTCAACTCGATTCTATTTCCCCATTTGTCGGTGACAACCCACATGAATGTGACTCCATAACTTCGTATTCGCTCATTCCTCAAACTGCTGCATCAGCTTCTGTGAAATTCGCGCTAAAACAGCGAGGCGAAATTCAGGATTTCTATCAACCCCAAATGACTCAAAAACTTTATTGATTTCATTCTCGATTTCGACGGCTTGTTCCTCGACAGTTGAAGCCACAGTGACAACCCGTTCCCGTTCTGGTTTGTTCGGCGTGGTGATGCCAACCCGGATGGGTTCATTCGCTGTGTCGGGGAATTCTTCAGTTTGCTTCTGCCGTTCAAATGATACAGCTTCAAAATGATGGAACTTTCTGGCAAGTTCGGAGAGGTTCATTTCAAAGTGGGCTTTATCCAAATCGTTCCACGAAGCTGGTGGTTTGTTCGCAATGTAAGTCCCAATGGCTTCAAGCCACCCAGTAAAGTCAAGCCCAGCATCACAAACTCGGATTAAAAATCCTTTGAGTCTGGTCTCAATCGTCAGATCGATAAGTGATTCAGCTCGCTTGAGCAGTTCGATGCGGATTTCCTCACCGTTCGCGCTCAAAGAAAACGCCGAAACAAGGAGTTGTTCAATAAAATGAAGCAAATCATCATAAGCCCGGCTCAACTCGGAGATGGCGTTGCGTAATACCTTGAAAAATTCATCAACTGTTTGGCGTTGGGTTTGTCCTACCACCTGAAGGGTTTGATCTTTTTCTGCATCAGCCCCAAAGGGAGAAAATCCTGTTGCTTTTGGCAGTTCTTCAAAGAGTAGTACATCTGGTTCTCTCGCATCTTCGATGGCCTTGCGGAGGGCCAAAGCCTTCTCGCTCAATTCCCGTGTTACTAAAGTGTACCGAGGAAGCCTAGCGATAAAGCGCATTAGCGGCTTAACGACCTGTAACAGATTCGGTTGGCTAATCGCCGTCTGTTGCTCTTGACTGAGCAAAGCCAAGAATTGCTCAAACACTTCCTTTCGGATGCCTGCCATCCGAAACCGCTTGAGTTCAAACTTTTCTGGGGCTTTAATAAGCCTCTCAAAAACGGGCATTGAAACGTCTGGCACAAAGGAACCATCTTCGTAAAGCGCAACTTCCGCATCGTAATGAAGCATAACGGCGCACAGCAGGATAGGCAATGGCCCACTTCTCAAGCCAATCGGCGGTTTCTCCAAGCCTTCATAAAGCGATGTAATTGACTGACGCTTGATTTCGCACTCGCCAAGAAACACATTGATGGCTTCCCAAGCGAGATACATCTTGTTTTCATCCGACTTTAGCGGTGGGTGAAACCCCCAAATGCCCGAAACATAACGGTGTATTCCGGTGTCGGAAAGCAAAGAGAGGTAGATGCTCATTTCAGGCGGATAGCCACTGATACCAAGTTTTTCTTGATTACCGTTTTCAAGCATCGCTGCAATCAGACTTTTTCTTGCTGCTGAAGCTTGGGAAGATATTTGCCTGCGATTGATGAGTTCATTGCGAAGTATCGGCGTTGCGTGGTAAACCTCATCGCAAATTGCCGAAAGGAACTCATTTAACTCTCGCGTGGAGGCAATCTTTGTCGGCTTCCCCTTGTAATACCAAATGCAACCCCCTTCTTGAGGAGAAGCCATATTCCCCTCAAAAGTTGCTGTCAATTGCTCGGATACGTCTCGTTCGACTTCTGCAAGATGTGCCCAAAGCTCACGTCGAGCGGTTGCATCGCCTTCCAACTCAGGGGTGTTTTCCAAAACCCAACGCAAACGAGCCAGTTCAGCGACCGCCTCCTGTAAGAATCCGATAGATTTTGGGATTGCAACCAGAATCTCCTCACGGTTTGCGATAGATGCCTCAGTTACCTTCTCAGCAAGCCTTTCCACTTCCAACTTGTTTGTTGGTAAAGCGTAGAGAACAAGTCCATCCGCATCGTCAAGCGGTGTAGAAAAATCGGCGTCAAATTCATTTAAATCGGTATATCGAACTGCGAAATACCGCATAGTGCCTGTTTGGAACGTGTGTCGTCGGGCAACGAGAGGACGAGGTTTAAGATGGGATTCCAGAACTTCCTTGAATCTCTCATTCGGAGCGATATGTGTGGCAGCTTCACTCAATCGCTCTTCGATGTCGACGTCACTGCCTTCCCAGAGCGCGTAAGCATCATTATACCGACGATGGATGGCGATGGAGCGTTTCTTCAATGCCTCAAGAGCATGCTCAACCTGCGTGAGGTTCGCCCTCCCATCCGAAGGGTCGGTGGAATACGTCCAGTTGCCATCATCAAGGGCGAAATTCAGGATTGATTTCGAGGCTTTCAAATTGCCTCCCGCTTCTCCAATAGCTCCGAGCAACCCAATGGTTTTGATTAACTTGACCTCCATTGGAGATGGGTTTGCCAGCCGTTCGATTGCAGATTCAATTTCCGCCCATTTTTTCCCATTTATTGAGGTATAAAGACTTCCGCCAAAGGCAGTGGACACATAATCATATAAATCAGCAAGGGTCAATGTCGACACCGATTGACCATCGTAAGTGTGACGTTGGAGAAAATCTGGGAATCCGTGCGGCTCGCTTGAAGTGAGGAAGGCAAAAAGGGAGCGTTCATTCTGAGCAAATTTGCGAAACAATGGTCCAAGGATTAACGCAACGGTTGGATGCAGCGGGATGCAACCCGAGAGTAATTCGACCAATTCGACCTGTCCGATTCCAGGAGGAGTCATCTCCAATTCGACGGCGCGTTTCGCGAGATGTGTTCCCAATTCCGACAGGGATTTTGCTTCCGCTGTTGTCTCAATTGCGCGATGAATGAGGCGAAGTATCTGTTCAGTCGGCTCAATAAAAGCAATATCTTCAAAACGACCTTGTATCTTTGCCCATTCCTCTCTTTGGGTTGTGGCAAGCCGTTGAGCATACCGCTCAAAAGCCTGGTGGAGGATAGTCACTATCAGTAGCGGCGTTTTACCGCTTCTAGCAGCGGCTTCGGCTAAACTTTGAAGCACAAATACATCACCTTGCAAAGTGTCTTGAGCAGCATACTCAAGGAACTTGCCAAGCTCATCAATGACCAACAACAAGCCCCCACCGGTGTCCGTTACTATCTGGCAAGATGCTTGTTCAAAAAGCGCCGTTACTTCATTCGCCGTTGGTTGTTCTCCATTTTCTACCGATCGGAGTTGATTCTGTACTTCACAAAGAATCTCTGGCGGTTGAGCCGCCCCATAGAAAACAGACAGTCCATGAGCTAACCCGCAGAGTAAGACTTTAGTTATCGGTTCACGAGACCCGGAAATCAATACGGGACAAAACCCACGTTCTGCAACGAAACGATGCCCATTGTTCCTGAAGTGCTCCCACAGCTTTGCATCACTGTTTTGGAGAATATTTTGAGCTTGTTGCGTGCTCGGGGAATTTCTAGCGCCAAGTACCTTAGCGGCAAAAAGCGCAAATGCAGACTTTCCTGAACCGTAAGGGCCCGTCAGAGTCCACGCTCTTGACAGTCCTTCACTTTCGATTGCGTAGATTAGACGCCGCAATGTCTCCCGTGCCGTGACTGTCAGGATGTATCCATCTAGGGGATTCTGATTATAGAAATCACGTTCAAGGTGAACAGAACGCCCAAAGCGGCTAGCTACTCGAAACAGATCAGAAAGGGGAATTGTTTTATTCATAAAATCTCTCTTGTCATAGCATCTGTCCCAATGGATTGAGGGGCAGTTGAATCAGAAAGCGATGAGGCGTAATATCTTTCAAGTAGTTTCATCGAATCGACCTTTTCACGTCGATAGACCTGTTTCAATCCCGCTGTTTCATCGTAGAAAAATGCTTGGTTTGTCAGTTCCTCAAGCCCTTCAAGATATGCGACGAGCGTGTCAGAGTCTAACTTAAAAACACGACCGGGACTATTGGGAGAATAAGCGATATCCGAAAATGCCAGTGTTTCTTTTTCCGGAAAGTAGGATTCCCAAAATTCAGACAACGTAGCCGCAAAAATATCGTTTGGAAGTGACGGTTTGGAGCCCCGATGGAATCGGTATGTCTTTCGATCCGATAGTTCCGAAATCAGATCCAATTCAACGATTGGACAGTCGAATGTATCTTCCATAATCGTTGCCTTTGTCAATCGAGAAGGAACATACGTCCGGAAGAAGCACTCGACATCACGCTTGATGGAATTTTCCGATATTCGTTTCCAACCAGCTTTCTCTGTACAATTGAGCAATTCGGAAGTGAATCCGTCCCTCGTAAATTCATTCTGATTAAAAAGGCTAAATGCCCAAAACCATGTCGTCGCCCGGTTTGTATTTGTCGTAATCTGCCAATGGATAAGCCACAACGTAGCCACATCCTCAAGATATGGGTCGAATCCATCATCGGCGAAAATAGCCTCGCCAAGCCGAGTTAGGATAAGTTGTCGTCCACGATTATTGGGAATCGATTCATCTTCTTTAATCAGTCGAGCTGTCAGGCACCAATGACGAATGGAACGCACCATATTTTTACCAACCCCCAAGGTAATCGTTGCTCGAGCGCTCATGAAGACGGTTGGATTTTCTCTAACGGCGTCAATTCCCTTCTTCAACCATGTGTAACGGAAAGGGAAGGTTTCATGCCCCGAAAAGGAGGGTTTAATCCTGTTGAGTAAAGTCGTCAAATGTGAAGCCTCTTTGATAAAACTAATATCCATGATGTTCCTCGCCAGTGCTCTGATTTTGGGATTTTGCAGGTGTTACATTAGCCCGCCGTCCTTTATTTTTTCGCTGTTTGTCCTGATTGTTTCCAGTAGTTTACAAAACTCTACCTTTGTGACCAATGAAATTATACCATAAGAACGTAGATTTTGTAAGCATTTTTTGCTAGCCAATTTCACAACCTTTTTTAACCAGTTCTATGCCGATTTTGTTAATCCATAATATCCCGCTTCGGCGGAGCGTGAAGTCAATCTTCAATCCCCCGCCCCTTCCAGTTCTCGAACTTGAAAGTCTCCCACGCGTTGTCGTGGAAAAGCAATTGTGCGGTCTGTTCTGCCTCGTCCATGTCGCATAGTTCTTCGGCGACGCGTTCGGCAAGGACAGCCGCGATGTTCTCACGCGCTATCTCCAAGTGGGAGCAGATGCCGAAGAAGAGAAATACGTCGCCACCGAAAGCAAAAATCTTGTTGTGTGGCAAGACGTCCAGCCATTCGGCCAGCCATGTCCGCGTCTGGTGTCGTGAGAGGAGATGGAACCAGGCAAGGTCCAGGTAGACGTTGTGGAAACTTTTGGCAAGGCCGGTAAGTTCTGCCATGTGAGGAAAGCTGCCATGGAAGATGGCGAATTTCGTCTCAGGAAAGCGTATTAAGCTGGGGATGAGAACGGTTGGTCTCCCGTCCCAAGGTTGCATGAATTCCAGACCGCTGTGAATCTGGATAGGAAGCCCCAATTCGCCAGCTTTTTCGAATACAATCCAGTACGTCGCATCCTGGAAGGGTTTGAGACGCGCGCTTGTCTCCTGATTTTGCCAATCACCGTCGGCCCGTTCGCGCAGGAAGGTGTACGATGTCTGCACCTCCTCATCTGAATGGAGGCAGAAGTCCAGCGGGCGGCGTCTGGCGGTGCCTCCAATCTTGAGTCCCACGGCTCCGTTGGCCGCGGCTTTATTTAGGTGTCCGCGCACTATTTCGCGAAAGTCGCCGAAGTCGGCGGGAAGGTCCTCGCCGAGAGCGCCGCGCACAGAACCGGCAGAGAAAGCTCCGGCAAGCCCGTCAAAACAATATATTGGCGCAAAATGCTGTGGTTCGCGAACCGGAGTGTGGTTATGCACCTCAAGCATCACGCGGATGCCATAGCAACCATGAATATATTCGTCGTAGACGCCTTCGTATTGGTAATCGGCAATGCGAGAACTGACCTCATGCACGGTTTGGTCATCAAGGTCATCGACTTCAAAAAACCGGCGAAGCAGCCTGCGGTAAGACCTACCGTAGGTACCAGTCTTGACGAAGGACCAGTACGGAGCAATGCGTTGCCATTTTTCCTCAACACTTTGGCCCACTTTCACCGCGCCCTGCGATGCTCCCCAGGGCCCGGCGGGGAAACCTGCCAGTCCCAGGTCAAGACCGATGTAACTCATGAGATGTGTGAAGTCATAGTCTCCCTTGATAAAATCAGCCTCCATTGTCATGTGTTCGTGCGTGTCGACGACGGGCATACGCGTGATACGGTCAAGAAGTTGTTCTGTTATTCTGGTGAGTTTTTCCTCTTTCATTATTGCTCCTGTTCTTTGTTATGAGGGAAAAAGAGCAAAACAGAAATTAGGTAATTCGAAAAGACGATAATTGAGAAATTATCACTTACCAAATGCACCCTTTGCCCTCTTGCCCATATGTATCAACTTAACGAATTAATATGGCTTTAAGTGCCGCTCGAGTAGCCCGTAGCGCCGGTTGAGTAGGAGCGGAGTGACGTATCGAAACCAAGCATATCCTCCTTGCTCACTTGGTTTCGATACGGTTTTGAACTCCGTTCAAAACCTACTCAACCGGCGTTCGCTTCGTCTCAAGTTTATACGCATGCCCCCTTTGCCCTCTTGCCATTTGGTCCTTATTGTCCTTAGCTTTCAATTACTTAGGCGAAAGCTCTCCAGACTTAATCATCTCAGCAAGTGGGTTATCTTCTACATCAAGTGGCAATCCTACCATAGCCCGACGACGGCTTGATTCATAACAGGCGAAGATTATTTCTGTGGCGTTGAATGCCTTACGCGCGTTTAGCTCCGGTTCGCGACCTGCTAAAAGGGAATCCACTACATCAGCTATCGCCCGTTCAATGTAACCGGGGCCGTGCAATCCCTCGCCCTGAGTATCAAGGACTTCCCACTGGGAGGAACCATTGCGTTTAATCCGAAGATTTGTCCCATCCGCCGCTCCGACCTCTATCATCCCTTCCGTTCCGACAAGCCTGTTATGAGCGCCTACCGCTCCGCTTGCCGCTCCGGTACCCATCAATCCGAACACGCCGTTTTTATATTTCCAGAGGAATATTCCGTGATTCTCGACCGGTGCTCCGAATACAAGTTTTTCTTGAGAGTAATCGAGTTGTCCCATCACCCATTCGGCAGGCACCTCATCATTATAAAAGCCGAACATATCAACATAGTGCGTGCCATAATCGTAGATGTCACCGCACATTCCTTCGATTCTTACAAGTTGACCTATTTCGCCGGCTTTCAAAAGCTCACGAGCCATGCGGAACGGTTTGCCGAAACGCCTCTGATGGTCAAATGTGAGTTGAATATCTCGTTTTTCACATTCCTCAACCATCCGTTTTGCTCCACCCCACGTATCGGACATCGGCTTTTCACAATGGATAGCTTTAACACCCACTTTGGCACTATCTATCACTATCTGCGAGTGTAGGTGTGGCCATGTGCAAATACTAACGATGTCAAGTTTCTCATTTGAAAGCATCTCATTGTAATCAAGATAAACTTCAGGTATGTCGAAGGTTGTTGCAAACGCCTCCGCGTTCTCTTGAACAATATCGGCACAGGCAACTATCTTGCAATTATCCAAAGCTTTATAAGCCGTGGCATGTTGGTATGCCATTGCATATCCCGTCGCATCACCACGAGCTTTCTGCTTGCCAGTTCCGATTATGCCGATTCTCAATTTAGCCATAAATTAACTCCTTCTACTTGAATTCCAGGATTCGGTTGCTCAATCCCCGCACGTTATCCAAACCAATTTCATATTTTTTAAATATTTTCTAACACCATACAATCTGTTGAGCATCAAAAACAGGCCCATCGACGCAAACCCGTTTATATTCAAATTCATCTGTTGCGGTTTGCATTTTCAATACACACCCGAGGCAAGCTCCCAAACCGCATGCCATTCGATTCTCCAAAGTTACTTGAGCCGGAATAAGAAATTCCGCGGCGATTTTCGTAATCGTCTTCAACATCTCATCCGGCCCACAAGCATAGATTATACAGTTGGGGGACTTTTGGGAGACAATATCACTACCGTAATCTTTTCTATGAAGTCGATATTTTGTAGGATGTGCTAAAATATTCACCAATAAATCCGTCACAAACCCTTGATGTCCGCAACTGCCGTCATCCGTCGAGACATACACCTCCGCGCTTATTTCTCGAAACTCATCGACGCAAAGAATCCTACTGGAACTCTGCGCGCCTATCAATACCATGACACGTTTGACCATTTTCTTCAACTGTTCCGCCAACATCATAAGCGACGCAACACCCACACCACCACCAACTAAAATAGCTGTCTCTAGATCATTGGGAATCTTAAAACTATTGCCCAAAGGTCCCATCACCGTGACTTCCTCCCCCGGCTGTTTCTGAGAGAGCAAGCGCGTCCCGCGTCCAATTACCTGAAAAAGAATTTCAATATTACCATCCTTTGCGGTATAAATTGTAAACGGCCGGCGCAGGAGCGGGTCACAACGTCGGTCAATAAGTAGATGGATAAATTTCCCCGGCTTTGCAATCGCGGCAATTTCAGGGCATTCTAATGCCATCTGAAAATATACGTCGGCGACTTCAACATTAGAAACGATTTTAGTTGTCAGGTCGAACTTGGACATTTTACAATCCATTTCTTGTAAGGGCTAGAGGGCAAGGTGGCAAAGAGGCAAAAGGGAAAGGGGGAATTTAGTAAAGGGGAAATTAGGAACGTTCCCAATTAATGACTAGTTCTAGTTTTTTATTCAGATGCTCTGGCAGGGATTAGTGGTTTTCCCAAAAAGTTGGACATCCAAATCGCAGAACTGTCGCGGTTTCAGGATAAACTAGCATGCCATCAATTACCTAATTTCCATTTTGCCCCTTTGCCCTCTTGCCCATTAGTCTGCCACTCGTCGTTCTCGGCGGCTACAAATCTCGTCACTCGCTACCCGTCATAGAATTCATCAAATGCTCTAAATGAGCAAGCACAGATTCCGACAATGCGTTGAGGTCATATCCACCTTCCAATGTGGATACGACCCTTCCATTACAGGTTTCTTCAGCAATGTCGCAGACGATATCCGTCAACTGTCCGAACCCCTCTGTTGTCATGCTGATACCGCCGAGCGGGTCGGATTCGTGACAGTCGAAGCCAGCGGAGATTAGGATAAAATCAGGATGAAATTCTAAAGCTGCGGGTTTTAGTTTTGTTTCAAAAACCTGTACATATTCTTTCGGGCGGCTGCCTGAGCGCATTGGGGAGTTTAGGTTAAATCCCAGACCCGCGCCTGTGCCGGTTTCATCGGCTCGTCCAGTGCCCGGATAGAGAGGAGATTGATGGATGGAGAAAAAAAATACTGTCGGGTCATCGTCAAAGGTATCCTGTGTGCCGTTACCGTGATGCAAGTCCCAATCGACAATCAAAATTTTCTCCAGCTTATGTGTACGTTGGAGGTATCGCGCGGCGATGGCTGCATTGTTGAATACACAAAATCCCATACCGCGACTCGGCACAGCATGGTGACCGGGAGGACGTACTAATGCAAAAGCATTGTCCACCTCACCTGCTATGACGGCATCAACGCCGCGCAATACCGCTCCCGCGGCAAGCAAGGCGACATCAAATGATTCTGCAGAAATTGGAGTTTCATAATCTGCGTATCCGCCGCCGCTTTCACAAACTTCTTTGACAGCTTCGACATAGTTTTGGTTATGCACATATAAAATTTGTTCGAACGTTGCTGGTGTTGGCTCAATGTGATGCAGAGAATCCCAGTAATCCCAATTCTTCAATGCTTCCAGAACAGCCACTAATCGTTGGCTGCGTTCAGGATGCCCATAACCGGTGTTATGTTTGAGATAATCAGGATGGTACAGAAAACCAGTGCGTTTGAGTGTATTCATCATAGTTGTCCTTAGAAACGGAAAACGGAAAATAGAAGACGGAAAACGGAAAAATTGGAAGCAAAAAAACCTCCCAATTGATTTTATTAGGCATTCATCCCCTTCCTTCACTTCGTTCGAAAGCCTGCACTGAGTTCAACGAAGTGACAAGCTCTGAGCGTCAAGATCTAAAGATTTCGATACGTGGTTTCGATACGCTTCGCTACTCAACCCAAGTTGCTACTCAATCCGGCGGAACTTGACTTTTCGATGAACGCAGTGAATCGGCGAAGCGGTAGTTCAGAAGGGGATTTCTGCTTAACAAAGTTAAAAGGTGCTATAGTCCTATTATTTTAGCATGTCCACCACGGCTTGTCAACAGGAAAAAGAGATGTCTGAAGTCACCTGAAAACGCGGAGACAGCATCCTCAGAGGGAAAGCGGGAAAGCTAGCAAAAGACTAAAAATAAAAACACGCTTGGTCTTTTCTCGCTACGCGGGAGGCGTGCGGCTTTTTGCCGCATCGAACCGCGAGCACCGGGCCCCCACGCCTTCTCGCTTTCTCACTGTCCAGGATAGCAGGATTTTCGGTACTGATACCACCGCAAAGCCCACTCACCATTCTACGTAATATGAATTCTTAGCAGCGCGGGCTAAAGCGCACCACAAAAAACTTGACAGACTCCTCATGTTTTCTTGTTTTCATGTTTTCATGTTTTCTGGCTTTAAGATGAATTCTTAGTAGCATTGCCATTACTACTCGCTTCCTCATAATACGGCACCAATGGGTCCGTTGACAGAAACAGTTTTTGGTATGGCTCATGAAGCTGAATATATGACCAATTCACCCCACACAGGATTCTTTTCTCGTTTGCCAGTTTTACCATGTTGCTCCTGAATTTAGCCCGCGTGGTTTCGGGAGGTTTATGTATAGCCTGATTTACCTGTTCGTCTGTGACAATTCGCTCGACTTTTCCCTCCTTTTCCAACTGACAATACAACCCGTATTCAGGGTTGATGTTGTGATACTGCAAATCGAAGGAGTGCGAAAAATCAATTTTCGCAGAAAGCACCTTTTTCTTGATAACCCAGTCAATTTGGGAATCCAACTGCATCGGATTATCCGATAAGCAGGAGAGCGCGTGTTCCCATTTTGACAAAATATCCCCAGCCGAAGCATCTGAACTTAGAACATCAAGATATTTTTTTGCCGAATCGAGGTATACCTTTTGGATCTCAATCGCTGTCAATTGCTTTCCATTTTGTAACGGAATCTTCTGCGAAAGAGTTTGGTCGAGAGCTATCTGTCGCAACGCTTCAATCGGATTTTGTAGCGCAAGTTCATCGCTTAGAAAATCATCCTCTAGCATCTGCAACACCAATGCTGTCGAACCGATTTTCAGATAGGACGTCCATTCGGACATATTGGAATCGCCGATGAGAAACTGCAATCGCAAGTAACGTTCCTTGTCTGCGTATGCTTCTTTGGGAATTCTGATGATGCTGTCCTTTTTCTCTACGGAAATTTCCTCACTGATGTAAAAAGCTCTTTGCGAAATAGCATAAGTTTCACCGCTTGTAATCCCTCCTGCTCCGGCGAAAACTTGTCTGGTCACAAGGAATGGTATCAACTGAGTTCTGAGCTTTTCCAAACTCACCTTTTGCTTCTCCGTCAGATAATTTTCCCTGCAACCGGCTGTGCTTTCCGGAAGTTGCGCGTTATTTTTGAAAACAGAAAAAGTTCCAGAAAATCCCTCTCTGTTCATTCTATCTCGCGCCGCTAAAGACAAATTGTGTAAAATTCGCTCGTTTGCCTTCTCATACAGAATAAGTTGAGCGATGGAATCACATTCGGGTGTGGCGAAGTAGATAGGGTAGATAGGTTTGCTGCTCTCCGGCTGATGAAGTCTCCCGCCATTTTCCAGAAACACGTCGGGATACATCCGACCCGATATCATTTCCCTAAAAAGAAACATATTAGCGTTTTGGGTAGATAATTTCTTTTTCCGGCTGTCATTGACCTCATGGAAAACAACACTGTACTGTTGGCTAATTCCGTAAATTCTGCGTCTAAATGGTTGCTTATCTTCCATAACAAATATCTCCTCTCTGAGTTTTTTTGCCGCCATCTTCAAGGAATTGGAAACCACGCCAGTCGGAACCGATATTTTCTCCCGCAGTTGTTTTTTCGCCGTCTGCAACCTACCTGACACCGTTGTTTGGGAAATGTTTAGAGCGCTGGCTATTTCCTTATATGAAACTCCCTCCAGATAGAGTGTAAATATCCGCCGATTTTTGTCGGGCAAGGCTTGGACAGCTTTTAGGACTGAGTCAGAAAATTCCTGCTGTAGAAGTATTTCCAATGGCGTTGCAGTCTCAGGCTGAGAATTATTTGACATAATCTCAAGCGATTTTCGATTATTGTTCTGTTTTCGCAGCCACGACACGCAGAGGTTCGATGCGATGGCATACAACCAACCAGCGAATTTCTCTTTATCCCTCAAAGTCGCCAGATGTTGATACGCCTTCGAAAATGTCTCTTGAACAATATCCTCCGCATCGGCAAGATTTTTCACTCGCTTCAAAATATACCCCAACAGCAAACTCTGATGTTTCTTCACTAGTTGATTGAACGCTCCGATGTATCCCCGCAACGTTGCTCTTACAAGTTCGGCGTCAATTTCTTGAAGTTTAGCGTCAATTTTTAGCATGGTTTCAAAGTAGAGCGGGCAGCCCCGATTCTCGGAATACCTTCGCGTAAGTACTTACACTTGCCCGTTAAAAGTCGAATATGATAGATTTGCCAGGATAAAATCTTGTTGCAGTAATATAGACGCTTGAAATGCGAAAAGTTAAAAATTTATATGATAAAACTATTGGCTGACTTTGAAAGTTCTACTGTGTTTTCTAGCAATTCTGCGCTTTGCCTGAATGAAACCATTTTGTCGGATATGCGTATTTGACAAGCAGCATGCAATTATGTTATTATTTAGTAAAATCTCCCGAAAGGAGTTACGACATGCCACAGGTTGTAATTCAGTTGCCTGACGTTGACATTGATAGTTTTGATGAAGATGCTTTGTTAAACCATTTCGTTGATTGCACAAAGCCGGCTCTGCGTCAGGTTATTCAACGATTGTTTGAACAACAACCCGTTGTAACGAGCAAAATACCTTTCGCAGTTTCCTTCGACGAGTTTGTGAAATTGAGCGTTAACGGAAATTTGGATTATTGTTCAAAAAGAGGATTTAAGCCTTGCTATGACTGACATTAAAATTGCAGGTGCAATTTTGCAGTTTTCTTAAACCCTT
>SDBU01004684.1_pt1 | contig 16683 bp, 35 predicted proteins | sample 2277071 | NCBI WGS metagenome assembly SDBU01 (sample SAMN10397929, study PRJNA504765) | marine sediment metagenome | isolation source: marine sediment core GS08_GC12, 126 cmbsf | place: Arctic Ocean: Gakkel Ridge, Loki's castle | collected 2008
ACAGAAGCTATCAGAAGAAAAATATATTATTCAATATTATGGGGTTATTTTGATGAATAAAAAACAGAAGTTAATGTCTCTATTAGTGGTGATTTTTATATCCGTTTTTGCGAATCATCTTAGATATGGAAATTCTAATAGTACTATATCACAATATGAGATGATACAAGAATATCAAAGAGAACAAATAAAAAGTAAGTCAAGTAAAGGCATGGCTGATTATATGTATGATAGGATTCAATTTTATCAATCTTTAGATATGGATTTTTATGAAAGATTTGTTTTATTTACTCTTATATATAATAAATTAATTGAAAGGGATAATAATGACTGATAAAGAAATTTTAAATAAAGTACTTAAAAAAGTTAATAAAGATTTATCTTTATTGGAGTTTGAATCTAATTATTCTAATAATGATTTACTAATATATAAGTATATTTTTTCTCATAGTTTCGCTAAAGCTTTTTGGGGCAAAGAACAACATATAAGTGATGAATGGTGGATTTATCGAGAAAATTGGGAACATCATCTTGAAGTAATGGTATTAGAACAAGAACCAATTAAATATTTGGAGAAATTTTTATGATTAAAACATTTTTAAGAGGACATCCTATAGTTTTTATCAATAACCAGTGGGTATATGAGGATACAAAAAAAACCAACAGCAACAACATGGGAAAATAGATCTTGTGGTCACTGTAAAAAACCTAATCGTTCTGATAACCACGATGCTTGTTTAGGTACTTTACCATGTGTTATGAATGCGTGTTGCGGTCATGGGAGAAAAAAGGAAGCATATATCCAATTTCTAAATAGAAAATCTATTCATGGTCATTTGGCAGTTATTATTTTAAATATATTAAAATATTTGGAAAAATTCTTATGACTCATGCAAAAAAACTACAGTTAATGACCTTTGTTATCTACTCTATTATTGCATCTATAGGATCAAAAATACTTGATATTCACTGGATACATATTTTAAATGCTTTAATACTTTCTGCAATTTTATATCATATATTAGAATGGAAATACAATTGGGTAGAGGAAGGAGAAGAAAATAATGATACAGTATAATGATTATAATTTAACAGCAGAAGATGAAGATGGTAATAAGTATATTCTTATTATGAATGAGTCACAGCCAAACTTAGAAACCCATAAACCATTTATATATAAAAAAGTTGAACAAAATGATGATATTTGATATACTTTTACTCTCTGGTATTATAATTATGTGGGCTTCCTATGATCAGTATAAATATCATGTAGAGGGATCAGATACTTATAAATTATTGCAGAGTATATGGAATTTTGGTTTTTGGTTGACATTTATGGGTTTATTAAAATATATTATAAAGGAGATAATATGGAATTTCAAAAATTTGATAAGATCCCTCGTTTAAGTAGAGATATAGTTATTACTGAAAAAATTGACGGTACTAATGCTCAAATTTATATTTGTTCATTATCTGATTTAAATAACTATTGCACAGGGGATTATCAGAATCAAGAAGAATATGCAACAGATTTTATAACAAAATATTGTTTATCCAATTATGCAAAACATGGTTTTTATATGTTTGCTGGTTCAAGAAAAAGATGGTTAGATATCACTTCTGATGGTGATAATTTTGGCTTTGCTAAATGGGTACAAGCAAATTCAGAAGAATTAATTAAATTAGGTGAAGGCAGACATTATGGTGAATGGTATGGAAAAGGAATACAAAGAGGTTATGGATTAGATGAAAAAAAATTTGCTTTATTTAATATTAAAAAATGGGAATATCCTGAAATAAGACCCAAATGTTGTGGTGTTGTTCCTGTTCTTTATAAAGGAATATTTGATACATCCAAAATACAGATTCAATTAGATTTGTTGAAAAATTGTGGAAGTAAAATTGCAAATGGATTTAAAAATCCAGAAGGTATTGTTATTTATCACACAGCTTCAGGACAGTTATTCAAAAAAACAATATTAAATGATGAAAAACCAAAGGAGCAAATAAAATGAATATATGTAAATATAAAACAATTGATATTAAAGAAGGAATAATTTGTAATTATACAATTAAACAAGAAATTTGTAAAAATAGTTTAAAAGGCAACCAATATTTACAAGAAGGTTGTTTTGTAAATTATAATACTAAAATATTTAAAAGTTATAAACTACTCATGGAATATGATAAGCCTTTAATTGATTTAAATTTATTATCGGATATAAATACTAATGAAGAACTTGAAAATTTCATGTTAAGATTTTTGCCTCAAAAAAGAAGTATAAAATGAAAGATATTAATATCTCTTCTTTACATTTGAAAACAGCGCTTCTCTATTACTATAGATTTAAAAGAGGATATTTATGTAGTGATGAAGTTTATAGTAGTTATGGACAAAAAGCAGATATTTTAGTTGATACTGGCAAAGCAATATATGAAATAGAAATTAAATTAAATAAAGCAGATTTATATAAAGAAAAGAAAAAAACGAAACATAAACCTGATAATACACGTTATACAGTAAATAAATTTTCTCTCTGTGTACCAACTGAATTAGTAGAGTCTGCAAAAAAATGGATAAAAGAAGTCAATCCGAAATATGGATTAATAGAATTTAATACTCAATATTATACAGAGAGAAAAGCAAGATATAATATTACCCAATGGGATCAATGTTTAAGATTTATTAAAAAATCTTCAAATTTAAATAAAGGATATAATAAAAATTTAAGGAATAAAATAATTAAGAGACTTCCTTCTGCCCTTTGCAATGCTTATATAAGTCAAATACAATCAATGGAGAGAAAAAATGTTTAACAAAGTAAAAGATCAAATTATTGAATTACGATTATATAATGATTCAAAATTTCCAGAATATCAGGCATATCATTTACCTAAAGAATTAGATATATTTTTACAAAGAATTAATAAATATAGTGAAAAAGGATGGAAAATTATACTTAAAAAAACTTCTTATATTGAAATGTTAGGTGATTTACAAGATACAGGAAATTAACATGAAAGAATATGATACTATCACAATTGCTTCTAAAGAATTAAATATAGATAATTCTACAATTGTAAAATGTGCTAGAGGAAAAAGAAAAACAGCAGGTGGTTTTATTTGGAAATATAAGGAGAATATTAATGCATAAACAATTTTTCTTGAGTGATCCGCATTTCGGTCATCATAACATTCTTAAATTTACTGATAATGATGGAAAAATAACTAGAGATTTTAAAACTATTGAAGAAATGGATAATGAAATTATAGGAAATATTAATGCTATTGTTAGACCATGTGATAAATTATATATATTGGGTGATTGTGCTATGAATAGAAAATGTTTACCTACTTTAGATCGAATTATTACTAAGAAGAGAATTTTAATTAGAGGTAATCATGATATTTTTAAATTAAGTGATTATACACCTTATTTTAAGGATGTTAGAGCATATAAAGTAATGCCTAAACATGGAATTATATTCTCTCATATACCCATCCATCCTTGTCAATTAGAAGGAAGATTTAATTTAAATGTACATGGGCATTGTCATCATAATGAAATTAAATATAAAGATTCTAATATTAATGATGCTAGATATATGAATATTTGTCCAGAAATTATCGGATATCACCCTATAAGTTTAGAAGAAATATTACAAATTAAAAAAGAAAGAGGTTTATAATGAAAAATATAATTATTGGACTTATTTTAGGATTTGTTTTAACTTTACCTTTTCAAGTAAAAGCTTATAATAATGCTTATACTGAATGGGAACAAGAGGTAGTAGATCTTTTAGAAGAGATTGTAGATAAGGGCGAAGATATAAGTAGTGATACACAAACAATAATTGATAAATTATAATGATAGAAAAATTTATAATTGATTTAATTTGGGTAATTATTATTGGAATTATAATTTTTAATTTATTTGGCAAATAAAAAGGAAAAACAAATGAAAAATAAAAAGATAATATTTTGGAATGTTGATACCCAAAAAGACTTCATGAATTCTGATGGAGCTTTATATGTTGAAGGTGCAGAAACGATAAAACCGAATTTGAAAAAATTAACAGAATTTGCAATAAAAAATAATATATTCATTGTAAATACTGCTGATTTCCATTTTCCAGATGATGAAGAATTATCTGATGAACCTGATTTTATTAATACATTTCCAGAGCATTGTATGTTTAATAGTAAAGGTAATCATTTTATTGAAGAAACAAAAATAAAAGGAAATTATAGTATTTTGGATTATAGAGAAGGACAAGACACTACGGTTGATGTTTGGGATAATAATATAATAATTACAAAAAATAAATTTGATGTTTTTGAAGGCAATCCTAATACTAATAAATTATTAGATTTAATAAATCCTGATATTGTCATTGTTTATGGTGTTGCAACAAATGTTTGTGTTAATTGCGCTGTATTAGGGCTTAGAAAAAGAGGAATAAAAGTTATTGTTGTAAATGATGCTATTAAAGAATTGCCTGATTTACCATTAAAAGAAATTTATGATAATTGGCAATGTATAGGAGTTAATTATATTTTAACAGAACCATTAATTAGTAATTTTAAATGGATTTTTGATACGGAGATGAATAATGATTATTAACTCTCTTTTAGACACAGATTTTTATAAATTCACTATGGGGCAATATGCTTGGAAATATTATCCTAATGTAAAGGTAAAATATGCTTTTATAAATAGGACTAAAGTTAAATTAGCAGAATTTATTCATATTCCAGATCTTATAAGAGAATTAGATCAAGTAAGGAATTTAAAATTGGATATGGAAGAATTAAATTATTTAAATAGTCTTGGTATATTCTCTAAAGATTATTTAAATTTTTTATCTAATTTAAAAATACCACCTGTATATGTATCTGAAGAAAAAGGACAATTAGTAATTGAAACTGAAGGTAAATGGTCAGAAGCAATTTTTTGGGAAACATTTATATTAAGTATTGTTAATGAAATGTATTATAAAGTAAATACTCCCTCAAAATGGAAAGATAAGTTTCATGATAATTTAGTAAGTAAGATAGATAGAATAATTAAAAACCCTTTTAATTTTGTTGAGTTTGGAACAAGACGTAGATTTTCTAGTGAAATACAATCATCATTAATGCATATATTCTTAAATGCTCCAAATTTATATAAATCGTTAGTTGGAACATCTAATGTTTATTTGGCAAAATATTTTAAACTAAAACCTGTTGGTACTATGGCTCATGAATTACCTATGGTATGTGCTGGTTTAAATGATGAAAGTTTATATACACTTAAACATTCTCATGATAAAATGCTCAGTCAATGGTATTTTATGTATGGTGAAGATTTATCTATTGCTTTAACAGACACATTTGGTACTGATTTCTTTTTTAGAGATTTCGGTTGGAAAGCAAAAGATTGGAAAGGATTAAGACAAGATTCAGGAGATCCAATTGAATTTGGCAAGAAAGCAATTAAATTTTATAAAGATCAAGGTATTGATCCTAAAACGAAATTAATTATATTTAGTGACGGATTAAATATTGATAAAATATATGAAATAGAAAAAGCTTTTAAGGGAAAGATTGATACTGCTTATGGTTGGGGAACAAATCTCACAAATGATGTAGGTGCTGAACCTTTGAGTATTGTTGTTAAAGCAATTGAAGCGAATGGCAGACCTCTTGTGAAACTTAGTGATAATACAGCGAAAGCACTTGGTAAACCAAAGACTATTGAGAAATATAAGAAAGCTTTCGGATATGAAAGTACTTATACAGAATCGCTTTATTATTAAGGAATTAAAATGGGAATATCAATAAAAGACGATTTATATTTTACAAAAACAACTTCTGAATTAAAACAGTGGGCTGATTTAATGAATGTCGATTATTCCGATATTTCTGTTAATACACAGTTTAAGAGAAAACTATATTTAAGAATTACAAATCATATAAAAGAATTTAAGGAAAATAAAGATGGCTAATACAAACAGTTGGTATGTTGTTGCAAAGTCAGATAAAAGATATAAATATGATTTTACATCTATATTACATAGAAGTCATGTTTTTAAAAAGCGACCAGATGCTATTAAGAAGAGAGATAAACTTCAACCTTTTTCTAAAGCTAAATTAGTTATATTAAGACGAACTTGTAAAAAATTGGAGATTTAAAATGAAAAAGTGGCTTGAAAAATTAAAATATTTAATACCTATTATTGGATCTTATCTTGGCGCATTAGGCGGTCAAGGAGTTAAAGAATGGAGAAGATTTGTCTTACCAGCAGTGTTAGCTACTTTAGGTTATTTAAATATTGGTTGGTGGGGATTATTGTTAGGAACTTTTGGAGGATTCGCATCTATGGGGTATGGAATTCCAAGTTATGATTTTCTTGCTTTAACTGTAATAGATGAAGGATCATTTCTTGGCAGATTTTGGTATAAAATATTTAATCGTAATCATAGATTGACTGATATTTTTACTAGAGGTACAGTTGGAATAGGTATGTGTTTAAGTGGTTTAGTATTACCTATTTTTAAAGGAAATTGGATGTTCTATTTTATAGGATGCTTGTTCATAATTATAGGGCAGATAGTTTTTTCATACAGGGGCTGGGGAGAAGTAAAAGTATTTGGAATTGGTAAAAAAGTACTTGTTAGTGACCTAATAAATTATGGGTTCATATTTACTGGTTATACAATAATGTTAGCTACTATTTAAGGAGGAGTGCTATGGATAAAATGGAAGAAGTGATAAATAATATTCATTTAAGTGCATATTCAAAAGAAATAGCCCAAGCAATCCTTAACCGCATTAACAAAGGAGAATGAAATGCCTAAATACTGGGTATGTATTATTGAAGTTAATAGGAAGAAATTACCGACTGGGTTTGATTCAGTTCCTAGAACAGGAGCTATTGGTGCGGTTGAAGGTAAAAAAATTAATGTACAGAATTGTTGGTCAGGCTAAAAAATTTGCAAAAGATATTGAAATAAATAAGTATACACCAGCAGAATTACAAAAATACTTTATATGCAGACCCAATATTAATCAGGCAATGAAAGATAAAAACAAAATCAAATGAAACTTGTTATTATCTCAGATACTCATACAAAAGAAAAAGATCTTATATTACCTAAAGGGGATATATTAATACATGCAGGTGATTTTGATATAAGAGATCCTTTAGATTTTAATGATATTTTTGATTGGTTTGAAAGTTTAGATTTTAAATACGTTATTTGGATAGCTGGCAATCATGATTTATATATGGAACATTTATATAAATCAGATATGAAACCTCAAAGATCAGAAAAAATATTTTATCTTTGTAACTCTTCTATTGAGATTGAAGGAATAAAATTTTGGGGATCACCTTTCACTCCTCAGTTTGGAATTGGTTGGGCATTTAATGAACATAGGCAAGATTTAATTAAAATATGGAATACAATACCAGATGACACAGATATTATTATCACTCATGGACAACCTTTTGGAATAAATGATCAAGTAAGGGGAATAAGTCAAGGATGTGCTTTTTTAAGAGATAGAGTAAAAGAAATAAAACCAAAATATTATATTGGTGGACATATTCATGAAGGCTATGGTATTTATTGTGATGAAAAAACAGTATATGTTAATGCTTCAATTATGGATGAATTTTATAAACCTTGTAACAAGCCAGTGGAGATAGAATATGAATAAAGAAATAGTAAAACAAATTCAAGAACAATTTGATAAAATGCCTAAAAAAATAATTTCATATATTATGGATTATTTTGGTCAATATGTAAAAGATAATGTATTTAAACCTTTGACCAAATTTTCTATAGGAACTAGTGAGAGATGGATAAAAGCAGAAAGAAATAATGTAAATTCTGTATATGCTTTACCTGATAAAATTTTTAATAGAATACAAAAAGAAAATGAACAAGATTTTATAAATACTTGGAATCGAGTTTTGAAATTTATTTGGAATGATCTTCATCCTCATCAATCCAATCAAACTAATAAGAAATATAACCATCTTTATTTAATGGTAAGAGGTCATTTAATTTTAGATTATGGTTATTTTGATGCAGTAGATACAAATAAATTATTTAGGGTAAATGATGAAACTAAAAATAAATAGAAAACATTTTGTATATCTTGACAATATTAAAAAATTTGTTATCAAAAGAGATATTGTATGGGTTTATTTAAAAACAGGTTTTCCACCTATTTTAAAAACGGATTATGGTGCTTACTTATTAAGGAATAAATTAATCAATCTTGGTGTTCAATTAAAAGATTTTAAAGTAATAAATGATGAAAACTAAAAAATGCACAACTTGTGGGATTATAAAAGAATTTAATAGAAATCATATCTTAGGCAAAGCAATGGTTACTGATGAATTATATAATTTATTAGCTAAAAATTTAGAAGAATTTATTATTTTAAACAAAACAAATTTATCTTCTAATACTAAAATAGTTTTAAAACCTTCAGGATATATAGATTCAGAAAATAATATAGAATTAAGTGATATAGGAATATTTATAGAGGAAGAAAAATGAAAATTAAAGTATTAAGTAGACAAGTATTTGAAGAATTTGAAAGTAATGAACCTTATATTGCTATTTCTATTACCGATCCTAAATCTGAACCAGCAATTATAGGTGATACAAACAATATTAATTTTTTATTATCTCTTCAATTCCATGATATTGATAAATCTTTAGTTACAAGAGAAGATTGTAAAATATGTAAAGGAACAGGACATCTTGAAATATTTGCGGATGTTAATAATGGGCATTGTTATTCTTGTACTGATAAAATGGATATTAAATTATTTACTGATAAAGATGCAAAAAATATTCTAGATTTTGTTGAAACATGTAAAAAAGGTATAGATCTTATTGTTGTCCATTGTGAAGCAGGGATTTCAAGAAGTGCAGGTGTGGCAGGAGCATTATCTTTAATATATAATAGGACAGATAAAGAATTTTTTGAAGGTTATTTTAGCCCTAACATGCTAGTTTATTGGAAAATATTAAATGCTTATATGAGGAATAAGAATGAATAAGTTTGAAAAATATATTTATAAAGCCACATTTTCCGAAGCAAGCAATGAGTTAAGAACAGCGTGGTTTAAGTTATTTTTTAATATTGTTAAGGAATTAAAATTAGATAAATTATGTAAATGGCTCAACCGATTATTAACAAGGGTCAAATAATGCAACCTTGAAAGGAATAAAATATGAATAAAAAATTAAGAATAAATACAGCAAAATTATTATCTACTCATTATCCTTATGATCAACATGATATTTATATTGAATTAAGGAGATATGAATCTGTTGATTTAGTGATTCAAGGAATAGAAGAGTCATTAAAATTTAACATATCCTTAACTAATGCTTGCAACAACTTAAATAAAAATGATTAAATATCTTCTTTTATTACCTCTTTTATATTTCCTGTTTTGTTGCGTTAAAATGTGGTGGTTAATAAATAAATGGTGTGTTATTACCCCATCTGTTCTATTTTTTGGAACACTTGTTCTATATTGTATGACAGGATAATTTTAAATAAGGAGAACTATGAGAATCTGTGCTAGATGTTCAAAAATCTCAATAGGAAAGTTATTTAAATGTAATTGTGAATTTGGTACATATGATGCAATTTGGGCTTGCGGCTTAAAATATGCTATTATTAGACTATTTACGCAAAGGATATAAATGAATCATTTAATGTACAATATTTTTCACTACATCATGACTTTCAGCTTTTTAATGCTCTCTATGAATGTGCCTACAGCTAAAATGAAAATTATAGGGTCATTACTCACTTTGGTTAATTTTTTATTATTTTTGAAATAGGAGGGATTATGAAAATATCTGATAAGAAAAAGAAAATGTTAGAATGGAGAGATATATACGGTGGCGATATTTTTGATACAGATGCGATAGAAAAAGCAAAAACAAATAAAGACTTATTAGAAATTATGAATAGCTATCTTAGACATTTAGAAGCTTCAGCGAATGACGCAGGTAGAGATTGTGAGAATTTTACTAGAAGTTTAGGTTTATATTAAAAAACAGCAGTTTAATATACTTTTGGAGGTTATTATGCTCTGGAGTGAATTTAAAGCATTAGTAGAGAAAGAGTTACAAGGAAAAGATCCACGAATAGAATATATCGATATTTTTAGTGGCTATGCTGACGAAGTAGATGTTTTTATTAACAATGATGAATCTATGTCAATTCATTAATTTTTAATTATTTTTCAATAAAAAAATTAATTAAATCCTTTCTTGTAACTTGTTTAAACACTAAGAGTTACATAAATATTTGATTTTAGTTTTCTAACCCACCCTTTGTAAATCTATTCATACCAACAACTTAAAAAACTTGACATCGAAGAGAAAGTATGTTATAATTAACATGAAGGGTAAAATGCAATATTTTTATCCTATTTGTTGTAACCTATTGAAATTAAATAGGTTAAGTTTTTTGATTAATTAACAAAAATTAGAATACACCTCTCCTATTATATTATAACATAAAATCAAAGAGATGTCAAGTAAATTTTTAAAATAATTATGTATAATGAAACTAAATTTTGTTCAAGATGTGAGATTGAAAAAGAGATATCTGAATTTCACAAGGACAAGTCTAAAAAAGATGGACTTAATCCTGCCTGTAAGATATGTATTAAAGATTGGCGAACAAATAACAAAGACTATCTTAATAAATACGCTCTTCAATATAGGCTAGAAAATAAAGAAAATATAGCTAAATATCAACAAATATGGTATGAGAAGAATAAAGAAAATTGGAAAGAATATCAAAAAGAATATAATAAACAGTATTATTTTGAAAAATATCACAATGATATCCTTTTTCAGATTAAAGAATCTTTAAGAACAAGAATACGACAAGCAATAAAAAATAATTCTAAAAGCAAAAGAACTCTAGAATTACTTGGCTGTACAATAGAACAATTAAAACAACATTTAGAATCTCAATTTACTAAAGGAATGTCTTGGGATAGTTGTGGTTATTATATGTGGCATATTGATCACATCAAACCATGTGCGAGTTTTGACTTATCTAATCCTGAAGAACAGCTTAAGTGCTTTAATTTCAAGAATTTACAACCTCTTTGGGCAGTAGATAATTTAAGGAAATCGGCTAAATTTTAATTAAAAGGTATGTATGGCATCTGATATTGAAAAGGAAGTAAAGCGTTTATCTAACCTATTGAATTATAAAGACTTAGATCCCTCTGAATTGGAATCTATTGCAAAAATCAATGTTCATGTTAGAGAATTAAAGAAAAATCCTTTATTTATTGATGATGCCGAGAAAAAGCTTTCAGAAATACTTTTTTCTAACTACCTGAAGCACAATGAGTTAGAATCCAATTCTGATATTGATACATTAAAAAGTCTTGTATATAATCAAATTTTTGAACAACGTATCCAAGGCGAATTAAATAAGCTTCAAAAAGATGGCAAATATCCTCCTGATAAGCTTATTAAGTCTCTTGTTGAAGTCCAAAATCAAAAAGCATCTTTAAAGGTTAAATTAGGAATTGATAAAAAAGAAGATGAAAATGATGATTTATCTGCTTATCAATTACTTCATAAAAGAGTAGATAAATATATCAATGATCATAAAGATGAATTTTCAATTGGGTTAGGTTTTGAATGTGAAAAATGTAATCATAAAAATTGGGAAACATTTTTATTATATAAACAAGTTAAAGATTTTAAGATTTTAAAACACCCTTGGTATGCTGGTCGTTTTTTATTTAATTATGAAATAGTCAAGGATGTTAAAGATGGAAAAATATCTAAAGAAGATGCCACAAGGTATCTTATGTGTTCTGGAGAAGGAAAATTTTATAAACCAAGTTCTGAAGATAAAAAATGGTGTGTGGATTATATATCTTATTTACTTGAAAATTGGATTGAAATAACAGATTTGCTAAATAAATAATGAAAGAAAATTTAAAACAATCTGAAATAGATTTTATTTGTGCCTTACATGATCCTATTGCAATAAAAGAATCTTTATATCCTGAAAATCTGAAAGCATGTCATACATGGATTGAAGAAGATTGTAAATTATTTAGAATTCGTAATTATCAGAGAAGTTGGCAACCCTATAATTGGATGCTTTGTGATGATAATTCTTTGAAAGATGAAGCCAATTTAAGGAAAAAAATCTTAGCAGGTTTTTGTATGAACCTTGGTGCAAGAGATATTGGTAAATCGTATGATTTTATTCAAGCAGATTTTCCTCTTCATATTATATTAAACCCTGGAAAAGAAAGTTGCTTAATTTCAGCAACATCAGGATTTTTACAAAAAGTTGCTAAACCAATTTTAAATATTTTTCGTGAGCATCCTTTTTTTAAAATATTTCATAAACCAGGAAAAAATACTGGTATTAATGCTGGTGAGAATATGGAGATCCAATCTAAACCAGGTCATACTTGGTATGGCAGGAATGAAAAGATTAGTGATCCAGAACCAGGAGCAAAAATACAAGGTCTGCATTATGAAATTCTAGGATATGAAGAATTCTCCTATGCTACATCTAAAGGAGAAGAAAAAAGAATAGATTCTGGAACTTCTGTAGGAGAAATTGAAAGATTTAGTGGCATTCCTGATATTCGTATAGATTCTCCTATGGGTGATATTTTTCACAATGAAGAAAATAAACGATTTATTTGTAGATTACCACAATATGTTCGTGCAGACTGGTCTGAAGCACAAAAACAAAAACGAATTGAAAAATATAAAGGTGAAACATCTCTTGCTTATAAATTAAATGTTGTTGGTGATAAACAAGAAGGCGCAGAGGGGTTTTGGGATATTCCAAAAATCCGAGATATTTGTCTTAATAAAAATAGACAAATTAAAAATATTGATATAGACGAACAAAGATTTAAAAATTTTGAAAAATATTTGATTATTGATAGATATCCAGCAGAACATATTTATGTTAGTGCTGACATTGGGGCAGGAAGCAGACCAACTGAAATTATTATTATTTTTTCTGATAAAAAGAAACATAAATTAATTTATAATATTACTTTAAATATAAAATCAAGCCAATCACAAGCTGAAATATTTGCATATATTTATAAAAAGTTAGGCGGATGCTTTATAGGACTTGATGCCACAACTGATTATGGAATTGCAGAACGATTAAAAAAGGATTATGATTATATAAATCCTAAACATATTTATGCAATTGATTTAAGAAAAAACATTGATATTGAATTTGAGAGACATGAAAAAACTGATAAAATTCTTCGTGATAGAAATGGCAAACCGTTAATCAAACAAATGATTGCTATTGATTTTGCAATGCAAGAATTAGAAGATATTTTATACAATGGAAAACTTGATTTGCCATTAGATAATAAATTTTTTAAAGAATTTGCAGATTTTCTTGTTTTACAATCTGGATTGCGTAGAAAATATGATACTGCATCAACTGATGATTATCACCAAGCGTTCCAAATTTTTGCCATTTTAAGGCATGAATATGAATGGGAAATTTTAAAAAATAAAAATAACACTGATCAGTCTGATGGCTGTTTGGGTGTGATGTAACAAGGAGATTTTATGTCAGCACCAAGAGGAGTTAGTTCTTTAGAACTTTATCAACAATTAAAACAAATGCGTAACAACATTAATGTTGCTAAAGATTTTAAATCTCAAGTAGAACAAATAGATTTACTTTATTCTAACGATAAAACAGGTCTTGTTTCTACAATTGTGGATTTTATGGTTCATGCATCTACAGTTGTTATGAAAATTGAAACTAAAAATGATACTCTTAATGAGTTATTAAAAAAATGGCAAACAACAATTTTAAATAATAAAGTCAATATTGATATACCGAATGGATTACGAGCATTATCAAAAGAGAATTATTCAGAAAGATGGAGAAGTTCTCTTTTAGCTTTAAAGGTTCAATGGGGCAAAGTAAAATTTGAAAATCAAGGAACATTTATAGTGCCTAAAAAAATGTGGTTTCTTGATGGTGCATCAATTACTTCAGAATCAACAGGTGCATTAAATACTAAAAAATATTTCGTAACTATTAATAAAAATAAAACACGACTAATAAATACTGATAAACAATCTATTTTTATTAGAAAACCATATAATTCTTGGCATGATGATAAGGTAACACCATTTCTTGTTCAACGAGGAACAGTTTTTAACAGTCTTGTAAAAGACGCAATTGTACAAAAACAATCCGATGTCATTGAAGCTATTATACCTCTTTTATTGAAGTTACAAGCAGGTAATGATAAATTAGCAATGGAGGGAATGAATCCTACTGAAGAACAGTTTAAAAAATTAAAAAATCAAATCACTGAAGCAATGACTCGTTTTGAAGAAAGTGGAAACATGGGTGATTTAATTGCTTCTTTGAGACACGATGTAAATTTAGAATATTTAATTCCAGATTTAGATAAAATTTTTAGTCCAGAGATTGTTAGGTCAACTGATAAAAATATACTTTCTTCTCTTGGTTTAATTGAATTACAGGGTTTTTCATCTACTCGTCAAGAGGCAATTTTAAATCCTAAAGTTTTGGTTGAAGAAGTAACCGATGCAGTTCTTGATTGGGCTGGATTATTACAAGATGTTATGATTGACATGATGGAAAGAAATGAAAATGCACATCCTAAACTGGCTAATAACACAATCAGAGTAATTCCAGGAACTATTAAAGCATTTTTAACTGATCCAATGAAGGCTATGTTACGATCCATGTTTGATAGAGGAGTCGTGTCTCATCAAAATGCAACTGAAGATATTGCTGGTATGGATTTTGAGACTCAATTAGAACGTCATATAAGAGAAGATGCAAATGATATAACTACAATAATGAAACCACCAGTCATTCAGAATATTGAAAAAGATTTAGATCCAGAACAAAATGACGATAATAATTTAGAAGATCAAGATAAAAAACCAGAAACACCTGAAGCAGATAATTTTAATAATGCTTTATTAAAATTTTATGCAAAATATAAAAAAGTAACGCCTATAAAAAGTTCTAAATCTGGTATAATTAATACACCAGAAGAATTACCTGAAGAAATTCTAAAGTTATCTCTTGGTGAACAATTAACATATTTTATGACTTATAATTGTGCTATAGAATATGATGATAAAACTCCAGAGGAAGCACATGAGTTGGCAAGAAATTCTATTAATTTATTGGCTAAAAAACATTTAAAGAAAAGAAAAAAGAAAAAAAAGAATAAGGATGATCCAAATTATTCTAAAGTTATTTGTCAAAATTGTGATGCAACTTTTGATTATAATTCTGTACCAGAAATATCTATGGGTGCAATAGAATGCCCAATTTGTTATGCAACAATAGATCAAACAGGTAAAGTATATAGTAAAAAAGAACTAATTCAAGCACCTTTTGATACTATTGATGATTTACCTGATAATGTAAAAAATGTACTACCTGTACCAGCTCAAATAATTTGGCTAAATGTTTTTAATTCTGTCTTTGAAGATACTAGTGATGAAGAAAGATCTCTTAGAAGTGCTTGGTCTAAAGTTTCAGAAACTTATGAAAAAGTGGATGATAAAAAGAAGTGGGTTAAAAAAGCTTCTTTAGAAGATTATAAATCCGAAATGTCACCTTATGCTTATAAATTATTTATTGAAATGTATGATGGGGCTTTGGATCAGGGCAGTAGTCATTCAACCGCTATTAAAACAGGTTTAATCGTAGTTGAAAAGGTTTGTACAAAAAATAAAGAAGGTATATGGGTAAAAAATAAGACTTTAACAAAAGAAAAACTTGGAAACTTAGATAGACCAGATTTTGTGTCTCAAATGTTAGAGCTTAAACTTCAAGAAGAAAAATTCAAACTACTTGATAAACTAAATAAAGAGGATAAATAATGGAACACTTTATTATTTTTGAAGATAAAGAATTAACAAATCCTGTTCCAGATCCAATTGATTTAGGAAAACTTAAAGCTGGCGAAAAAAAGCAGTATACATTTTATGTTTTTAATTCTAATGTAAACCCTCATGATGAAGTTAAATTTTTTGTAGATCATAAAGAAGTGGAAGTGATTTTTCCAGAAGAAAAAATTGATATGGCAGAAAAATCTAGTACTAAGATTATTTTAGAATGGAAGCCGACAATTGACATAAAGCGAGGGCTTAAAGCAACTATACAAATTGATAGTTTTGAAGTGCTTAGAGGATAATAAAAATGGCGTTCTTGAAAAAGGAAAATTGTGCAAGAACAACAATCAATCAAGTCGGTGGGATTGACGCTTCTGATCTTTCTCTGATAGTATCGGATGCATCAGATTTCCCAAACACAGGAGATTTTCTCATTACAGTTTGGGATAAAGTGTCATTTCCTGAACCATGTGATGATCCCAATGCAGAAATCATTAAAGCAACTGGTGTCAATGTAAATACATTTACTATAGAACGTGGACAAGAAGATACTATTGGTGCTTCACATTCTAATGGGCAAGCAGTAGAAATGTTAATTACTGCTGGAACCTTTGAAGAACTTGAAGATGAAATTAATGCATTAAGTCCTGGTCAACAAGTAAAAAATGAAATTTTATCGGGTCAAATTGATGGAGCAACAGACACATTTACAACAGCAAAT
>SDBU01004685.1_pt1 | contig 16680 bp, 12 predicted proteins | sample 2277071 | NCBI WGS metagenome assembly SDBU01 (sample SAMN10397929, study PRJNA504765) | marine sediment metagenome | isolation source: marine sediment core GS08_GC12, 126 cmbsf | place: Arctic Ocean: Gakkel Ridge, Loki's castle | collected 2008
GGCGTCGTACTGAAAAGCGAAAACGGCAATTTTACTGATCCAGATTACGCGCTCCAGAACGCATATGATCTCATTTCTGGACTCCAAACGATCGAATGGGACACGAGAAATGAATTGGGTGTATCAACCGATAGTAATTTTACTAACGATTACATTCCATTATTGATAGGAATTTCACAACCAGGCGGATCATTTCCATATGATCAAATAATCAGCGGAGTGACTTCTACTCCATCTCAAATGGCCATTGGGGCAACCTGGAATACTTCAGCTGCTGAAGATGTAGGTGAGCTCATTGGAAGTGAATTGGAGGCTCTTGGATTTAATTTGTTTTTGGGTCCCTCATTAGATGTTCTGGATATTATTTATAGCGAAGGGAAAGAAAATTTAGGTGTGCGGACTTTTGGTGGAGATTCATATTGGGTTGGAGAGATGGGTGCCGCGTATATTGATGGTATCCATCGCGGAAGTAAAAACAAAATTTTAGTAGTTGCCAAGAATTTTCCTGGGCGTGGTAGTTCAGACCGACTTCCAGAGGAAGAAGTTTCTACAGTTCGAAAATCACTTGAAATGCTTCAGCTGATCGAATTGGCCCCATTTTTCAGAGTGACAGGTCCAATTGTTTCCGCAGTTGATTCTAATGCTGATGGTTTATTAAGCAGCCATATTCGTTATCAGGGTTTTCAAGGGAATATTAGGGCAACAACCAAACCAATAAGTTTTGATCAGAATGCGATGGAACTGCTGATGGATCTTTCCCCATTAAACACATGGCGAAAAGCGGGTGGTATTTTGGTGAGTGATGATCTTGGAAGCCAGGCAGTTTATAAATTTTTTAACCCAAGCGGCGAATTCATAGACGCACGCCAAGTAGTGAGGAATGCTTTCTTAGCTGGAAATGACCTTTTATACATGGATCATTTAATATCAACTGGCGATGAAAATCGATTTGCTACCTATAGGAAAACGATGGATCTATTCGTTCAAAAGTATAAAGAGGATCAGGCGTTTGCTGAAAGGGTGGATGCATCTCTTATTCGAATACTAACCAAGAAGTATGAGTTGTATGACGAATTAACATTGGGAAAGGTAATCCCTAATGTAAATAAATTGTCCAACCTGGGAGGTGGTTCTGAAATCGTATTCGAAGTGGCACTGCAAGCAGCTACCTTGGTAAATCCATCACAAAATCAAATTAATGAATCTTTCCCATTACCTCCTCAATTTGGTGAAAGGATCTTGATTTTTACCGATGATCAAACGGTTCAGCAATGTGAGGGATGCCGCCCACAAGATGTTTTTTCTGTAAACGGTTTACAAACATCTATACTTAATCTATACGGACCGTCAGGGAGTGGACAGATTAGCGAAAATCAGATCATTTCTTATTCTTTTGATGATCTGTATGATTATGTAAATAACCCCTTTAACCGTCCTGAATTGGAAGAGAATCTGTCGAAAGCAAAATGGGTGGTTTTTGCTTTACGGGAAATTAATCCTGGGCAACCATCATCCTATGCTCTGCATAACCTGCTAGCAGAATACCCATCAGATTTGCGAGATAAGAATATAATGGTTTTCTCTTTTGATGTCCCATATTATTTTGACGCGACAGAGATATCCGCATTTTCAGCTTTTTATTGTTTGTACAGCAAATTACCTTCTTTTGTGGAGGTTGCCGCAAGGATTATTTTTCAAGAAATAACTCCACAGGGCTCTTCCCCCGTTTCAATTTCTGGTATTGCATATGATCTTATAACAGCGATGACTCCAGAGCCAGATCAAATTATTCCCTTATCTGTAGATGAGGATGCGGCACAATTTATCATTGATGAGGAGGGAACAAAACAGATTGAAGGGGAAACGGAAAGCACACTTCCAGTTATTAAGTTGGGAGGTATCTTACCTGTAAAGACCGGGATCATTGTGGACCATAATAATAATCCTGTACCTGATGGAACGGTAGTCAAATTCACTATGTATGAGCAGGGAGCGAATATATCCATTCAGCAAGTTGAATCTGTTACTAAAAACGGATTCGCAAAGGCTTCGGTCTCGTTGCAAGATGCGGGGTTGCATGAAATTAGAGTAGTAAGTGAACCTGCATTAAGTTCGCAAATCCTCGTCCTCGACATATCGGAAGAAGAAGCGATCATTAGTGCGATTATCCCAACGCCAATTCCTACGCTTGAAGAATCAGCGGAAAAAGAAGAATCAGTTACAGTATTTCCTGAAATTAATTTGGAGAAAAATAATAATAAAGTTTCAGTATGGTTTGTTGCTACTGCATTTTCATGGATCTTGGGTGTGGCGGTTTATTATTTACTACAAAATTATTTTTTAATCGAGGATCGATTAAAAATCAGTGGGAGCAGTATTGTTGGAGGACTGTTCAATACTGCTTGGTTTATTTTCGATTTTCCGGGAACTTCTCTGCGGTATGGTTTTTATGGATATATAAAGCTATGTTTTTCTGTTCTCGTTGGTATTTTAATTGGGGGAGCAATCGGGTGGATATATATTAGGGTTTTACAATACCGCTCAAAGAAAAAGTGATCCGAAAAAGCTGATAGCCATCAGAACCACTGCTAATATGAGAAGAAATTTTTCAAATGGTTTCTTGAGAAGATATTTTATTTGGACTTCATCGGATCGATCTTTTTTAATGGCAATAGATTTTCCTGAAAAGTAGTCTTTAAGTTGATCCATATCTTGCGGTCTTTCATCAGGATGCAATTGTATTGCCCATAGAATTGCCCGTTCCATTTGAAGTGAAATATTCGAGTTTAATTTTCGTGGAAGAGTAAGTGCATCTGGATTTATGAATCTAGCTCTAGCATCAACGGGGAGATTATTTGTCAGTAAATGGTAAAGTGTTGCTCCAAAAGAATAGATGTCGCTACGAACGTCCGTATGGGATCCATCTCCGCCATACTGCTCCAATGGCGTGTAAATCGCTGTTCCTTGTCCCCGAATGATTGTGATAGTCATCTCTCCGGGTGCTAACAGCTTAACCAATCCGAAATCTACTAGTTTCAATACTCCATTTGCGTTTAATTTAAGATTGCTTGGTTTAATATCCCTGTGCAAAATTGGGGGATCTTGATTATGGAGGTAGATTAATGCATCTGCTAATTGATTTGCCCAAAACCTTACTTCTTTTTCTCGGAGAAATTTATTCTGGTGTTTGGCTTTGAGCAGTAATGTACGCAGGTCATCACCCGGTATGTAATCCATGATCAGGTAATCTCGGTTACCTATTGAAAAGAAATCAGAAACCTTCGGCAGATTTGGATGGTCAAGTCTGGCCAATATTGTCGCCTCTTGTTTGAATTGATTCTGCGCTTCTTTATGAAGTGCTGAATCTAATGTTCGCTCATGTTCAACTTCCTTTAAGGCGCATAGTCTTCCACTTAGGCGAGTATCTTCCGCAAGATATATGCATCCCATACCGCCCTGACCGATAATCTTCTTTATCATATATCGGTTGCGAATTAGTTCATTTTTCTTAAGCGGTAAGGACATAATTATTTTTTAAGAAACATTTATAAGAATTTGCTATATTATACTTCTATGAGGAAGTTTATTCATACATGAACCAGACGAACCATAATATCCCAATCATATTTGCGCACGATGGACCTTTGGAAGGGGACAACTGGGTTGTCGAGAAAGAATTATTGGTCGGGCGAGATATAGATTGTGATATTACTATCTCTGATAGACAAGTATCCCGCTTGCACGCAAAATTTGAACCAATCAAGGATAGGCAAGTTCGAATTGTTGATCTTGGTAGTAAAAATGGAACTTATGTGAACGGTGAACGCATAAATGGCTCATATGTTCTTGGAAATGGTGATGCAATAAAGATTGCATTAATCCAAGAACTGGTTTTTATCAGTTCGGATGCAACACTACCCCTGGATATTAGAACTATTCAATATAAATATAAAAACCAAAAATTATTTATTGACGAGCAAGCAAGAAGGATTTGGATAGGTGAAGAAGAATTGATACCGCCTCTTTCTGTGCCACAATATAAATTGCTAACCCTTTTGTATCAGTCTAAAAATACGGTTGTCTCCCGTGAAGAGATCGTTCAAGCAGTGTGGGGTGAAGATGAAGCGGTGGGTGTGACTGAACAAGCATTAGATGCGCTTGTTAGGCGTCTGCGAACACGTTTATTAAAGAATGACCCAACATATGAATATATTGTTACTGTTCGAGGTGTTGGGTTTATCTTTAAAAACGATTTTTTTGATATCTAATTTGCTTCCTTCCGCTTTTTCATGGAGTGTCTTAAAACTGCTTTGTAAACCGTTTTTACTCTTTTTGATAATTCAGGCTGATTATTTTGTTTTTGCACCTGATTGACGATGTTGTTCATCAGGTCTAGAAAAGTTTGATTTATCTTTGTGCTATTCTCTGAAATTAATTGATCAAGATTATCCTTATCTTTAAACTCGAGAAGGTTTTCAAAAAGCTTTACTTCTTCGGATGGTGCAGATGCTTTTTCGATGACAATCATAATCCGTTCTAATTTTTGAATACGCTCAAGGTTTCCGTCCTTTCGGGATGCAGATAATTCAGCTTGCAGTACTTGAATAAAAAAATCATTGACAGCGTTGAAATTTTTCTCTAACTCATCTTCAATTTTCTCCACCGAAATAATCTTATCTAATAATTGTTTTGCTTTATTCATTTGCTCTTGAAGCTGTTTGTCTATTTCCTCGGTGACCTGAAGCAATTTCTCACGCAATTGGGTGAGTTCTTGCTTTTTGTTTTCTTCTTGTGATGAATCAATCTTTCCGCTTAATAATTGGAAGAAACCATAATCGAGGCCAGAACGCGCAAGACTTGCGATTGCCGATAATTGAGTTTCTGATGGCGCATTCTCAAGTATTTCTAATAGTTTTTCTCTTGTTAAGCCATTTTTACTTGCTTCTTGTAAAGATTTAATCGCGGACTCTGTTTCTTTCGCTTGAATGAACAATTCTTGCCCAACCTGTGTATTTTCAAAAAGTTGCTGCTGTAGATCAAGAAGCGGCTTCTGTGATTTTTCGTCTCCCATTGCCATAGCAGATTCAACGATTCTGGATAGGATTGAAAAGAAATTTATATCAATAATTTCATTTTCCTTTTTAAAGATCGCTAGACGATCCCCCTTTGGCATTTTGATTAATTTGTCTAATAAATTGATTCTTTTCTGCTGATCAGCAAGCATTTCTTTGGTAACCCCATCTGATTCCAGAATATTTTCTATCATTGTTTGAAATGTAAGCATGCTTTGTGGTTGAAGCAGATATGCTTTGCGTTTTTCTTGTGGAAGGTCATTCAAGATGCGATTGATCAAAGGGCCAATTTGCCTCTCCTGTTCATTAACCAGAGTATTCAAGTCAGGAGGAAAAAAGGTAAATAACAATTCTTTATCAGGATCATGATAGATAATCGGTACTGCCAACATTCCTTGATACCCACAAGAAGGGCAGTGTAGGAAATTTGATGTATTTGATAAGATTTTCTGTTTTGCCAATGGATCTTTTCCCATGTCAAAAACCTGTTGAATATCAACAGCAACAGGCTGATGGCAGGTGGGACATGATGTTTGTGTTCTCGCCATTTTTATACTCTTTCTATTTAAATTAATTAACTATTAATGCTCGGGATGTTTTTACTCACGTGGTAAAGCAAAGCAAATCTTTGCGCCATTCCCATGTTCAGTGTCAATCCACATTCTTCCTTTATGGGCGTCAATAATTGCTTTCGCTAAATACAATCCCAACCCGGCACCTTTCTTATTTCGTAAAGCATCCGCAGATCTATAAAAGCGATCGAAAACAAAGGGAAGATCCTGCGGTGCGATACCAGGACCCTCATCGCTAACACAAGTAATCAGAATATCTCTTCGTATGTCACCGCTGATGTAAATTTGTCCTTTATCGGAATACTTAATGGAATTAGAGATCAAGTTGATGATCACTTGTTCAATTCTTGACTCATCCGCAAAGCATATTGGGAAATCGTCAGGAAAGTTGACGATAATTTCATGATCTTCAGTTTGAGTTTGGAATTTCTTTGCTAATCTTTTTGCGATACCAGGAAGGAATATTTCAGACTTTTTTAAAGTCACACCACCTGCCTGTAGTCTTGTTGCATCCAATAAGTTTTCAATCAGTTGGCTCAATCGGTCGGCTTCCTCTTCAATGATTGTAAGGCTTTCATTAAAGAAATCGCTATCCCACTTAGCATCATCCCGAAGTAGTGTGCAGACATATCCTTTTATCAAAGCTACCGGTGTCTTTAATTCGTGGCTGATCACAGAAATGAAAGTACTCTTCATTTCATCCGCCTGTCGGAATCGAGTGATATCACGGACCGAAGCGATAATATTTAGAAGAATACCTTCAGGCGAGAGTAATGGCGCGTATGTGATTCCCACAGGAAGTGAAGGTGAGCCCTTTCTTTTTAGATCACCCTCTACATATAATTGCGCATGTGGGGTTAGCGGCCATCCACCAGCGATTGCATCTTCCAATCTTGATTCTCTAGTTAGTTTTTCAAATTGAAGAACATCCCCATGAATTTTCCCTTGAATTTCCTCGGCTGGCGCGCCAATCATTCGTGAAAAAGCAGTGTTGCACCTTTCTATCACTTGATTCGCGCCGATGAGTAAAATCCCATCGGCTGCACTATCGAGAATGGCATCCAAACGCTGATTATTTGCGGTAACAGTTGTGTAAAGCTGGGCATTTCTGACGGCAATAGCTGCTTGGTTTGCGAAACTACTAAGAATGTTTCTATCATTAATGGAGAACATTCCCGGATATCCGCGAAATATAAAAATCAAACCGACCACCCTTTTTTGCGTGACCAATGGTAAGCCGACCCCGCTTAATAAACCAAGTGTTGTGGTAAATGTAAATTTACTTAAAATTCGATTAACTTCCGGGATTTCAAATTGCTCGGGATTTTCACTATCCGGTATTTCTTTTAATAAAGGTGTTAATTCTTTTAGAAAAGCAGGAGAGATTCCTTCAGAAACTTGCAGTTGCCAACCACCACGTTCTCCTCGAAGGAGTATTAAACCAGCTTGTCCAGATAACATCTCAATTGAAATTTTAAGGATGCGCTCTAAAAGCGCATCCAAATCAAGCTCTTGGGTGAGCGCTCTTGAGATTTCTAATAGATAATCGCGTTGTCTTACTCTTATGTCAGGCAGCATTATATTTTTATATCAAATTAAAGTATGTAATTTATTAATTATTTCTTAAAACCATCTAAATTCACAACAGGGCATCACAAAGGTATTCCACACATCCAATCAGCTCCGTATGGTTTTCCAATTTAGCCCTGGTATTTGTTAGATTTTCTAAATATCGTTTATTCAGCACATATTTCTCGAGGGATGTATAAAAGGGATCGAAAATAAGATTTCCGCTGTGGGAAACTCCTCCTCCAATTGGTTTTTTAGTTTTCCCCCGGCTGTTATGTATCATGATTATATTAATCATGATATGAGAATCTTCCTTTAAAGGATATAATGAATATCGGATGTATGTCCAATCAATATCGACAGCAACAAAAGTATCCATGGAATTATTATAGCGTGTCTCTCAGTCAGTTGACTAATGAATGAAAGACTGCTATGATTTTTTTTGCATGTCGATGAAAAATAAATACTGGAAAGTAAGATTTAAAGATCTTCTCTCCCAAATTCGCAGATGGTTAACTCCAGGAATCGGTATTAAAAGGTGGTTGCTGGTTGTATTATTTGGGACTACTTTAATTGCCTTAGGGTTGACATTCTTTGCGTTGGATATCTACAGGGACACATCCGAGGGATGGATTCGAAAAACTTTATTGGCGATTTCCCTTTCCAATTTCCCGAGATGGCTGCGAACAATGATCTATGGTGGAGTAGGTGTAGTAATTTTATTTATAGGATTATTAGAGTTAAATAGATCTATATTAAAACCCTTTTTAAAACCTGGTCAACCTTTATTGGATACTCTTTCCACTTACCGGCGACGCCAAAAAGGTCCAAGGATCGTTGCGCTTGGAGGAGGGACGGGATTATCATCGTTGCTAAGAGGACTAAAGAAATATTCGCATAATTTAACCGCAATTGTTACAGTTGCTGATGATGGGGGATCCTCGGGTGAACTGCATAGGAATTTGGGTATCCTTCCACCTGGTGATATCCGACATTGTCTTACTGCACTGGCTGATGACGAAGAGATGCTATCGCATGTTTTTCAGTATAGATTTGGTGAAAGGGCAGGAGTTAATGGCCACTCGCTTGGAAATCTTTTCATCAGCGCTCTAGCGGATATTACGGGGAGTTTTGAAGAAGCAGTAGCTGAATCTGGACGTGTTTTGGCAATTAAAGGGCGAGTTCTTCCAGCGACGCTGCATGATGTCAAATTAGTTGCGGAAATTAATTTACCAGATGAGGGTAGGGAAATAAAGGTGGTTGGAGAAAGCACGATTTCCAAAATTGATGGAAAAATTGAACATATCTGGTTGGAACCCAACAATCCCCTTCCTTTTCCCCCATCTGTGCAGGCGATATTAAATGCGGATTTAATTATTATTGGACCCGGAAGCCTATATACAAGTGTGATCCCCAATTTACTGGTTCCCGGATTGGCGGATGCAATAAGATCCAGTAAAGCGTTAAAGTTCTTTGTGTGTAATGTGGCAAACCAGGAGGGGGAAACTCTTGGATATACTTGGAGTGATCATGTTCAAGCGATTGAGAAACATATCGAAGATCTTCACTTTGATATCATTCTCTGTAATTTAAATTCCCACATGAAGATGCCAAAAGATATTGAAGCTGTTCTTCCTGACCCACAATTGGAGGAACAATATTCTGTATATTTTGCATCAATAGCAGATGCAGAAAATGCCTGGCGTCATGATCCACAGAGGTTGGCTGAGGTTATCACAGATCTTTATCATGAGAGAACGGGTCCACTCTTAAATAACAATTCTGGTGATTTCAACTAGGCGGAATTTCTAAGCTATTTTCACATGGTAAAATTCAAAAAAATTATTGGAGGTAAGGTATGACAGTTAAAGTTGGTATTAATGGATTTGGCAGAATTGGACGCCAAGTATTTAAGGCAATAAACGAACGGCACGGAGATAAATTAGAGGTTGTTGCCATTAATGATCTTTTTGATGTTAAAACGAACGCGCATTTATTTAAGTATGATTCAAATTATGGGATCTATGATGGGACCGTTGAAGTCAAGGGTAATGAAATTGTTATTGACAGAAAACCAGTAAAAGTTTTCGCTGAGAGAAATCCGGGCGATCTTCCCTGGAAGGACTTTGGTGTTGAGATTGTTATTGAATCAACCGGTATTTTTAGAGATGCAATTGGTGATCCAAATGGAAAACCAGGCGCGAATGTTCACATCAATAAAGGCGGGGCAAAGAAAGTTATCATCAGTGCTCCTGCGAAGAATGAAGACCTAACAATAGTTTTGGGTGTCAATGATGATAAATACGATCCTTCAAAGCACCATATTCTTTCGAATGCTTCCTGCACAACAAACTGCTTGGCACCCGTAGCGAAAGTGATCAATGATCTGTATACCATTAAGAGCGGTGTGATGACAACCATTCACTCTTATACGAATGATCAGATGATCCTGGATTCAGGGCATAAAAATCTAAGAAGGTCACGTGCTGCAGCTATGAATATTATTCCTACAACAACCGGTGCGGCAAAAGCGTTAGCTTTGGTAATTCCTGAATTGAAAGGTAAATTTGATGGTTATGCGTTGCGCGTTCCGACCCCGACTGTTTCCATTGTTGATCTAGTCGTAATAATTGAAAAATCTATCACAAAAGAAGAACTAAATGATGCTTTTATCAAAACATCTGAGACTACTTTAAAAGGTATTTTAGGGGTCAGCACGGGTGAATTTGACCAACCATTGGTCTCAATGGACTTCAAGGGTGATCCGCGCTCTTCAATCGTTGATCTTGAATCGAATATAGTGGTGGGCGGAAACCTTGTTAAAGTTGTAGCCTGGTATGATAACGAGTGGGGTTATTCCTGCCGAACAGCAGACTTGGCTGCGATGATCGCGAAAAAACTTTAGTTATTTCGTAGGTGAATTCAAAGACGTAATCTGAATATTATTAAACCCGGACTACGTCTTTTATTATTGATGAAGAGGTAAGAATGTTCAATAAAAAAACCATTAAAGATATTGATGTAAAAAATAAACGCATCTTGGTGCGGGTTGATTTCAATGTGCCCATGAAAAATGGAGAGATAACTGATGATACACGCATCCGAGCAGCGTTACCAACCATTAATTACCTGATTGATAAGGGAGCCTCACTGATTCTGTGTTCGCATCTGGGTAGGCCAAAAAATGGGCCAGAACCCGCTTTAAGCCTTAAACCAGTTGCGGAATATTTGGGAACATTAATCGACGAGAAAGTATTTTTCTCCGCGGATTGCATTGGACCTATCGCTGAGGATGCTGTAAATAAATTGGGACTAAAGGAAATATTGGTTCTTGAAAATACCCGATTTCATGATGGCGAAAAGAAGAATGATCCTGATATGGCGAAAGAACTCGCATCATTCGCTGATATATTTGTGAATGATGCTTTTGGAACCGCTCACAGAGCTCATGCATCAAACGTGGGAGTATCCGAGTATCTTCCAGCTGTTGCCGGATTGTTGCTAGAAAAGGAAATTGAATATTTAGACCAGACAATTGAAAATCCGAAAAAACCTTTTGTTGCAATCCTAGGCGGTGCCAAGGTGAGCGATAAGATTAATGTAATTAAAAACCTGCTAGAAAAAGCAGATACGGTATTAATTGGCGGCGGTATGGCAAACACATTTTTTAAAGCGCAGGGGTATCCTGTTGGGGATTCATTAGTTGAAGATGATGTGTTAGAAACTGCGCGGGAATTATTGAATCTTGGTGGGTCGAAACTCAAACTCCCGGTTGATGTCATCATCGCGGATGATTTCGATGATGGAGCCAAATCAAAAGTGATATCTGTAGGTTCTGTGCCTGAAGGATGGAGAATCCTCGATATCGGACCCGAGACGATTGAGAATTATGTTAAAGTTATATCGCAAGCTGGCACAATTGTATGGAATGGCCCGATGGGAGTTTTTGAAATGCCGAATTTTGCTAAAGGAACATTTGCAATAGCAAAAGCTGCGGCTAATAGTAAGGCGATCAGCATCGTCGGCGGTGGAGATTCCGCATCAGCAATTAAAAAATCGGGTTTAGCTAATAAGATTAGCCATATTTCAACCGGCGGAGGTGCTTCTCTTGAAATGCTGGAGGGAGTTCAACTTCCCGCCCTTGTTGCTCTTGAGGAAAAATAAACCTAGAAAATTCCATGCGAAACTGAGCATTACCACTCGAGTATAATGTTCTGGACATTTTGATGACTTTTTAGTAAAATAAATCGTCTTTAGTAAAATAAATATCGGAGGAAGTTTTGGCAAATCTTAGGTCTGCAATTAAAAGAAATCGGCAAAATAAAAAACGCCGTTCACATAATCGCGTTTACCGTGGAAATGCGCGTACGCAAATCCGTAACGCTCGCGCCGCGATCATTGCTGGTGAAAAGAAGGTAGCTGTTGAGGAAGTAAAACAAGCGATTGTTAAGCTTGATCGCGCGGCAGTAAAAGGCGTTATTCATAAGAATAACGCGGCGAGAAGAAAAAGTCGTCTAATGAAACAATTAGCATCATTAGATAAGTAATAAAAATCCTTGGATTGCGTTAAAATAACGGGAGATTAATCATCTTCCCGTTTTTTATTTATATAGGTAGAAAAATATGTTTGAAAAAGAACAAAATGAAATTCAAATTCAAATAGAAAAAGTCCTTATAAACAAAGGAATTCCTATACAACCGTTAAAATGGTCCTGGATACCTTTTAGCGGGCATTGGGGAATTTCTACTTCGTTTTTTTCAACTGCTTCTTCCGAGGCAAGAGAACAGAAAGGAATAAATGTCAGACAGCGCGCCGCAGATATTGCCGATCAAATTGCATCAATGCTCAAACTACCATCCGCGTTTGAAAAAGTTGAAGCAGTTAATGGATATTTAAATCTTTACTATGATTCTTCCATATTTGCGAAGCGAGTGATTGACGCAGTATTAGAAGAAGGAGATAGGTTTGGGTGTGGGCATCCTACCGGGGAGAAGATTATGGTTGAGTATTCCCAACCAAATACTCACAAGGCTTTCCATGTTGGACATCTTCGCAATATGGTTTTAGGGTCATCTATTTGTGAAATACTGGAGTTCTCTGGTAATGGTGTTGTTCGGGCAAATTATATTGGGGACATTGGTTTACATGTAATTAAATGGCTTTGGAATTATATGAATTTCCACAGTGGAGAGGTACCCCCACTTGAGGGAAAGACCCGGTGGATGGGGGGGTTATATGCTGAGGCATCAAAAAAGGTTGATGATAATCCAGAGAATGAAACCCAGGTGCGCGAATTATTTAAGCTTTGGGATAAAAAAGATCCAGAAATCGTTGCATTATGGGAAAAAACTAGGCGGTGGTCATTAGAAGCTTTTAATGAAGTTTATGAAATGCTGGGAATTAAATTTGATAAGGTATATTTCGAAAGTGAAGTTGAGGAATCCGGGAAAAAAATTGTAGAGCAATTGATTATTGATGGCATAGCCCAGGATGAACGTCCGGAAGAGGCGGTCATTGTTGACCTTGATGCAATTTTAGGCACTGAAGAAGAATACCGCGTGCTAGTCATGTTGCGATCTGATGGTACGTCCCTTTATCCAACAAAAGATCTTCCACTGGCAATTATGAAATTCTCTGAATTTGATCTGGATAGATCAATATATGTGATCGACGTTCGTCAATCACTATATATGAAGCAGATCTTCAAAATTCTTGACCTGATGGGAAATAAGTGGGCAAAGGACTGCTACCATTTGGCGTATGAAATCGTGAATCTTCCAGGTAACGTGACGATCGCATCCAGGGAGGGGACTGTTGTATTATTGGAAGATTTAATTTCTGAAGCGGAAAAAAGAGCCTTCAAGATCGTTGAGGACAAGAATGCAGAGTTAGATGAAAAAATAAAGAAGGATATTGCACAAAAAGTGGCGATTGGGGCAATCAAATATTCTCTTCTCTCCAGAGATAATACAAAGGTGATCACGTTTGACTGGGAAGCTGCTATGGATGTGAATGGGCAAACGGCACCCTATATTCAATATGCAGCAGTAAGGGCAAATAGCATTCTTAGAAGAGTACAATTTTCTCTTCCTGAAAGCGAGGATATTGGATATAAACTATCTGTGGATGAAGTAGAGTTGATCGATTTGCTCGCACGATTTTCCCATGAAATTCAAAGAGCAGCCAAAGATCTGCGACCGCTTCTAATTGCGAATTATTCATTTGGGGTTGCTCGGGCGTTTAGTAATTTCTATAATAAATGCCCAGTCCTCAGTGCAGATGATAAAACCAAAAATTTTAGATTACGCCTTGTGGCGGGAACAAAACAAGTCATTGTTAATAGCCTTAACCTATTGGGGATAAAAGTGCCCGAAGTAATGTAAGTCAATTTTAAAAGGAGATTTGAATGGCAAGAATTCGAACAATCATAATGGGGGCAGCTGGAAGAGATTTCCATAATTTTAACGTTTTTTTCCGTGACAACCAGGATTATAAAGTTGTTGCGTTTACCGCAACCCAGATACCGAATATAGAAGGCCGGCAATATCCTAAAGAACTCTCTGGTTCGTTGTATCCCGAAGGAATTCCCATCTATGCGGAAACAGAGTTGGTTGATCTAATTAAAAAAAATAATATCGATCAAGTTGTTTTTGCATACAGCGATGTTCCGCATGAGTATGTTATGCATAAAGCCTCTCTTGTTTTAGCTGCTGGTGCAGATTTCCACTTAATGGGTATTCATACTACCCAGATAAAATCCAACAAGCCTGTTGTTACAGTTTGTGCTGTGCGGACAGGTTCGGGGAAAAGCCAAACTACCCGACGTGTATCCAAAGTGCTTATCGATTTAGGGTATAAGGTTGCTGTAATTCGCCATCCAATGCCTTATGGCGATCTGGTGAAACAGCGTGTTCAGCGGTTCGCATCTTATGATGATCTGGATATACAAAATTGCACCATTGAGGAGCGGGAGGAATATGAACCGCATCTTGATAATGGTATTGTCGTTTACGCTGGGGTGGATTATGCAGATATATTAGCTCAAGCAGAAAAAGAGGTTGATATTGTTTTATGGGATGGTGGCAATAACGATTTGCCATTTTACACTTCGGACCTTGCCATTGTTGTTGCTGACCCACATCGCCCTGGACATGAAACTATGTACCATCCCGGTGAAACAAATGTTAATTTAGCTGATATTTTTGTAATCAACAAAGTTGATACGGCAAATCCTGAAAACGTAATTAAGGTAAGGGAATCTCTTAGAAGGCTAAATCCAGAAGCAGTTGTAATAGAAGCCGCATCACCGCTTTTTGTCGATAAACCTGAGGAGATAAAAGGCAAACGGGTTCTTGTTATTGAAGATGGGCCAACCTTGACTCATGGGGATATGAAATATGGTGCCGGTTGGGTGGCAGCACGTCGATTTGGAGCATTATCGATTGTTGACCCGCGTCCTTATGCTGTAGGAACAATAGCAGAAACCTATGAGAAATATCCAAACACAGGTCCTATTCTTCCCGCGATGGGATACGGAGATGCGATGATTTCAGATCTTGAAAAAACTATCAATCAAGCTGATGTTGAAATGGTTATTTCGGCAACACCAATTGATCTTACAAGAATCATTAAAGTAAATAAGCCAATGCAGCGTGTCAGATATGAGTTGCAGGAAATTGGACAGCCGACGCTAAAAGAATTGCTCGAAAAGAAATTTGGTAAAAAGTAACCGGACGATGTCTTCGTTTTGAGCGAAGACATCGTTTCTTCCACGGTGACCTGCTTTATAATTAGGTTATGTTTGTAGATGAAGCAGTTATTGAAGTGCAATCCGGAAAAGGTGGCGATGGTATTGTCCATTTTCGGCGGGAAAAATATGTCAATCGCGGAGGTCCGGATGGCGGAACTGGAGGAAAGGGAGGTGATGTTATATTTAGGGTAAACCGCCACTTGAATACGTTGGAAAAATTTCGCCATCAAACAATTTTTAAAGCGGATGACGGTAAGCGCGGCGGTGTGAAAAATCAGACTGGACGTTCAGCCGAGGACCTTGTCATTGAAGTTCCACTTGGGACAATTGTACGAGAAGAAAGTACTGGTGGACAGATAGCGGATCTGATTGAAGAGAACAAAGAAGTGATCATATGCCGGGGCGGTCGCGGCGGCCGCGGAAATACAAGATTCGCAAATCCGCACAGCCAGGCGCCACGTCTGGCAGAAAAAGGTGCACCGGGGAATGAAAAGAAATTATATCTTGAACTGAGGTTGATAGCTGATGTTGGCATAATAGGAATGCCCAATGCTGGCAAATCAAGTTTATTGGCTTCTGTGACTAACGCGAAACCTAAGATCGCCGATTATCCATTTACGACACTTGTTCCAAATTTGGGGGTAGCAGTTTTAGATGAGGAAATAACAATTATCTTGGCAGATATTCCTGGATTAATCGAAGGGGCTCATACTGGCATAGGTTTAGGTGATACTTTCTTAAAGCATATTCAACGCACAAAGGTACTTATTCATTTACTTGATGGATTATCCCAGGATCAGATGGCAGATTTTGCACAGATCAATACCGAATTATCCTTATTTGACCCGAATTTAGGTAAGAAACCGCAGGTTGTAGCGATCAATAAGATAGACATCCCTGAAGTTCGCGAAAAATTGGAAGACATTAAAAAGATTTTCAAAGAGAAGGGAATTGAAGTGTCTATAATTTCTACCGTGACACATGAAAATACAAGGAAATTGCTGTGGAGGGCAAAAAATTTACTTGATGAATTGCCGGATGTTCAAAAAGAGGTATCTCTGCCTGTTTACCATCCTGAGTCAAAAGAAAAAGAGTTCGAAGTAATTAAAATGGATAAAGGATGGGTGATTAAAGGCGGCGCAATTGAAAGAGCAGCAGAAATGACTTATTGGGAATATTTTGAATCTGTTAGACGATTTCACCGCATCCTTGAATCGATGGGTATTGGTGAAGCACTACGTAATTCCGGTATCCGTGAGGGTGATTCAGTATTCATTTGCGACCATGAATTTGAGTGGGCAGATGAATGGGATAATACCTAATGACTAGAAAGCGAATTGGAATATTTGGAGGTACTTTTGACCCTCCGCATGTAGGGCACTTGATTTTAGCCATGGAGGCATCAGACCAATTAAATCTTGCCCAGATCCTTTGGGTTCTATCTCCGGACCCTCCCCATAAACATGGAAAGAAGATTAGTTCGGTGGATTGCAGGACAAGAATGGTTGAGGCGGCGATTGATGATGATCAAAATTTTACTTTTTCATATGTAGATATTAACCGCCCGGGACCGCATTATGTGCTTGACACGATGAATATGATAAGAGATGAATTTCCTAACGACGAGTTGGTTTTTCTTATGGGGGGCGATTCACTTCATGCCCTGCCACTATGGTATAAACCTAAGGAATTTATTCTTGCGTGTGACAAAATTGG
>SDBU01004686.1_pt1 | contig 16680 bp, 16 predicted proteins | sample 2277071 | NCBI WGS metagenome assembly SDBU01 (sample SAMN10397929, study PRJNA504765) | marine sediment metagenome | isolation source: marine sediment core GS08_GC12, 126 cmbsf | place: Arctic Ocean: Gakkel Ridge, Loki's castle | collected 2008
AAATGGGAAATCCGCTTACCAAAGCGGTGGGAAATGTCCTTACCGAACTAATGGGAAATGTCCTTACCGAACAAGTGGGAAAAGTACTTGACATTTACATCAGAAACGAAATCAATCACATCGTCATCATATACAAACAAATATTGCTCTTTTCTATTTCCTCTTCCCACTCGCTCACTCGCAACAACTTTGTAGTTTTCGCTATCAGCATTGATCTTAGTAATAAGCTCATTTGGCAACGCTAAAGACACATCTTGAACTTCCTGAATTGCAATAATGTCATACTTTTTCAGAACGCTGACTATGACATCAATTCTGGCTGAGTCATTTAATTTTGTCTGTCCAAAGTTTTTCAGATTCCAACTTGCTATGGTTATCTCTTCCTCATTATCAGGCAGAATTAGTTCTGCCGGTTCAATTGTCTCTTTACAGCTTGGAATTAATAAGAATAAAACAATAATTGTGAGAGCAAGGTATTTTTTCATTTTTCCCTCCTTGCTGAGAATTTCCCTCCCCCCAACCGTCCATCTAACGAGGTGCTAATACGCGAAGCGTCTTTTTCAAACCAGGGAAGCCAGGGCTTTAGGGGATTTGGGTTCCAGTCGCTTCAATCACTATCCTCAACCAAATTACGTCATAAATATTCAGGATTAGTGGTTTCACTGTATTATCTTAGGTTTGAGTAAAGCTGTTAACATCTCTTTAAAATTTAAAGGATGCAGGTTCTCATAGTCTTTTTGTAATATTTTTAAATAATTCCAGCTTATTCCAGTCAGAAGTGTTGCGTTTTCACACCAGTTCTTGGCTGCTTGGTCTTTAAGCTTAACCTCTATATCTTCTCTTCCTTTTGTCTCAATCAGCCAATGTTTATTGTCAGTCAATTTTACAACAAAATCTGGGTAATAATGCCGAATATTTGCCAGAGTATCTGTATATTGAATACAAAAACCAAACTGCGCAGGTAATTTCGCAAAGGCAGCCACATCCTTTGATGCTTGAAGAAATTTTGCAAACGCTTCTTCATATTTATTATCACAAGCTACATAATTAAATACTGATTTGCTGGCTTCAAATACGATTTTTGAATATGGAAATGGGGGAGTTTTAGATAAAAATTTCTTTGGTGCAAGTAACTCTGGCTTTTTCTCTTCAACTATAATATCTCTGAGTGCCTTTTCAAATTCCTTTAAGACTACGTAACTCGCTAAATTACTACTCATTGCTCTTATTACTAATTCATCATTTAGATCAACCTTTTTGCCAAATGCTTTTCTTTCAAAAAAATCTCTTACTTTTGGAGCAAGTGATGCAAATTGAGAAGGCAGTTTAATGTCTTGAGCAATTCTTCTTGCATAATATCCAATCACTTCTTCAGGCGTTTGAGAAGGCGGTATTTTGTATTCTCTCTCTAATAACTTCTCATTGGTTAAAATATCTCTTCCTTCATATATAAATGATTTGATTTCTCCTTTTTCTTTTAAGGGGAAAGGATTTACTTTGAACTTCATTACATCTAAGTTAGCAATTTCTTGAGCTAAAGATTTTTTCCTGGCAAGTAAAGGTGAGAGCTCAGGAATTCCAATGTCATAATCTTTTTTATCATCTTGGGGCATTATTGAAAAAATTTGCAGTTTATCTTTGCCTAATTCAAATGTGTCGAGTGTCAATTCTTCAAGTTTTTCCAGATCCTCTACAAAAGATAAAAAAGCTGGATTTCCAATAATATCAACACGTTCTTTATTGCCAGAAACATATCCACAGAACATCAATCTAAGCCCACGTCCAATCGTTTGTTCTGGTAAGATATTTGCTTTTGCAGTATAAGGTCTTAAACCTACTACAACAGTAACATTTTGAACGTCCCAACCTTCTCTTAACATGAGAACACTAACAATTACATTAACAGGAGATTTATCTTGATCTACTTCTCTGGCAAGTTTTCTTGCTTCTTCCAAGTCTTTTTTAGAAACTTCTCCTGTATTATCTGTATGAATGATTAATGTTTTTTTGCCACCAAACTCGGCAGGATATTTAGTTTTTAACCAATCCCCAATATCGTCTGCTTCTTTCGTGTTAGTCATCATAATAAATAGAATGGGTTTTTTTGACATTGGGGCTAATTGTTCTCTGTATTCTCGCCATCGTTCAACTGAAGCGGTTAGAAATCCTGCATATTTGACACTTGCAACATCTGACTTTGCTTCTTCTATCATAGATATGCCTTTAATAGGTCGTTTCACAATATTATCTAAAATTGCCTGTTTTAATGGATAGTCATAAACAGTCCATGCAAACAAAGAACCTTTGGAATATCGAGGAGTTGCAGAAAAATCAACCTGCGCAGCTAATGGGTGCACATTATGAATTTTGTGAATTACTTTATTCCATTCATTTTCCTCATCATGAGTATGATGAGCTTCATCATTTAGAACTAATAATAGACCGTCACGTTTTGCAATCCGCTCATCGAAATCTGTAATCTCCAACTTTTTTGTTTGTGGATTTGATCCTAATAGAGCAGTTAATATTTCTGGTTCTTCACTTTTTATCCTTTTGGGCCGTTCATAAAATTGTTGAATATTTGTTAGATAAAGTGCTCCAGTGCTACTTGCTCTTTCACTATCTCCACGCATATAAAACTCAAAATCCCAAAATAATTCAAAATGCTTTGGGAACATCGGATCTGCCCTAAATATCTTGCCACCATGAAAATCAGTCTTCAATCTGTCAAAGACTATTACATTAGGCGCAATCACAAGGGATGTCTTGGCAAATTGCTCTTCATCTTCCCTAACTGCATTTAAATATTGCCAGACAATTGCTAAAGCCATCACTTTAGTTTTTCCAGTGCCAGTTGCCATTTTGATACAATATCGGGCAAACTCATCATATGGAGGAAGACGCAAATCTTTAGTGTAGAACGCAAAACGTTCTAATAATTCTTTTCTTGTTCTTACTTTTTCTACTTCGTATACATATATGAGTGTTTCAATGGATTCTTTTTGTGAAGTATAATAGGCAAATCTGTTCCCATTAGGCAAAATGTGATCCGTATAAAACCAATAATTAAGAAGTTCTTTAGTAGTTTTTGTAGTGCCTTTATATCCACTCTCTCTCCATGTGTCTACTGCCTCTCGCAGCGCGGGAATACAAGGTGCGGTTATGAGGTATTCTTTAATATCAAATAAACCTCTTTGTTTTGATTTGTTTGTTTTTTTTACCATTATTTGATCTCAACATTTATTGCTTTTGTTGTGTCATTTCCTAATATGTCAATAACTTTCACCAAGATTGTATATTTTCCTGATCCGACGTAGTCATGAGTAATGTTTAATTCAATTTTTGAACTACTTCTGGTTCTGTAACTCTGCCACTCATTATGAAAAGTATCATCTCTATAATTCCAATCTACAGCCCAGTAATCAATCCATTGGCGCCAGTGCGTGATATTTTTCTGAATATCTTCAGGAACGTCATCAGGCGGAACAATAAAATTATCCAGTGCTAAATTAACTTTTCTACCAACTTGTTTAAGTTTAATATCTAGGGAAGCCATTTCATAGAATTTTATATCCCCCTGTTCCACTGCTTTTTTGTCTAGAACTTCACGGGGTATTTTTCTGAACTTTAGGTCAACCTTGTTTTCAGCAGCAAACTGTTTTGCAGTTTCATTGATTTCAAAAGCAAAATCCCAACCTAAGACATCTACGCCATTAGTTTTGACGTCAGCAGATTTACCTACGGTCTTCCAAAATTCCTGAATAATTGCTTTTATATCACCTATGGAAATAGGAGCATCCACTGAGCCAACATGTATCATCCTACCGGATTTTGCGCCGTGGAGCCAATTATAACCAGTTATTGATTGGGCTTGATTGAGCTCAATGATGAAATTCCGATATGCTTTTTCTTGAATATGGCGATTTTCTATATTTGAAAACTCAGAATCAATCCATTGCTGAAGTTCATATTTACCAAGATTTTGGACGACAAACGGTTTTATATTTTCAATGTCGAGAAGTCGTTTTCGTGTAAGGTGAATGGCAAATCGAGACAAATCACAAGCAATCCACCTGCGGTTTTGTTCTTCAGCAACTACTGATGCAGTCCCAGAACCAACAAAACAATCTAAGACTAAATCTCCCTTATTAGAACTTGCTTTGATTATACGCTCTAACAAAGCTTTAGGTTTTTGAGTGTCATAATATGCTCTTTCCTTAGCCATCGGATTTACAGGAGGTATATCATCCCAGACGGAATCAACAATATCGCCTTTTAAGTCATCAAGATAAATAGTTCTAGTGCCACCCTTTGTTGGATTAACATCATCACGATAATATCGACCATCTTTATCTTCTTTCCATCTTTTAAGATATTCTTTTCTATGAGGTTTATATTGAGTATTCCATATATAAGAATCAGTTTTAGTCCACGAAAATAATGTATCATGCTTCATTGGGAATTTTTTAGCTGTTCTTCTTTTAAAAGCAAAGTATGCCCATACAATTTCATTTGAAAAATTCTCATAGCCAAACACTTCATCAAAAACTGTTTTTACATAATGCCCAACGTGCCAATCTAAATGGACATAAATCGTTCCATTTTCGGCTAAAAGTTCACGTAATAGAATGGCAGTTTCATAAATCCATTGTAAATACGATTCCAATCCTTTCCCCCAGGTATCTCTATAAGCTTTTTGCTCAATAATGCTGGGTTTCTTTACAAATGTAGAAGTTTCATCTTCTGCAGTTTCTGGATTATCTGGTATTGTTACTGTAAAAGAGAAATCTGCCCCAGTATCAAAAGGGGGGTCAATGTAAATGAGATTTACTTTGCCAGAAAATTCAGGTAGCAATGAGGGTAATACATATTTTTTATCTCCCCATATTAACCGATTGCGCCATTCAGTTGGTCGTCCTGAAGCAAATAAATCTAAAGTTCTTTGTCTTTGTTGGGCGCTCTCGTTTACTGTTTCAATGGTTTGAAAAGGTAGTGCGATACGAACAGGAGCAGTTCTTTTTTTGCCCTTATATTTGCCTTCCCAGATAAGTTCAGTCATGGTTCCCTCGCTTTAAATTATGATTTCTGAGTTATAATATATCAAAATTTTTATTTAGAATAAATGCTTTACTTTTAATCATTTGAAATTAAAAGAAATGAAACTTATTTTATTAATAGAGGAATAGCTAAAACAATGATAAAAAAAAATCAAGATCTGAAAAAAAGAGGAAGGCCAAGAAAAAAGCTTGAGGATAAATTGTCCAAAGTTTTAACCACCGATAAGCAAAAAGCATTCCTAAGAAATAGAATAGCAGGGATGAATAAGAGGCAGGCAGCCATCCAGGCGGGCTATGCTCCGTCGACAGCAAGCATAATGGCAAAAAGAATTATGGATAAGCTCTCCTGCAATAGGGACTACGTTGAGGAGATGGAAAGGCAGGGCTTGACTATACCCAAGCTTGTATCTGCACACAAAGAGCTTTTAGCAGCAATGCACCCTTTCTGTCCAGATCAGCCTGACAACAAAACACGGCTCATAGCGATAGAAATGGCTTTTAAGTTATGGGATTGTTTCCCCTCACGCAAGAAACACATACAAGAGACAGAAACCTACCAGGAACTGTCTATCGATGATGTGAAGCGTGAACAAAGAAATAAGGAAAAGAAAATCCTTATAAGGAAAGATGTAGGGGAAACGGGTGAAGAACCCACCAGGGAAGAAGATGAATCTATTTAGCCTAATTTACTCTGTCATGTAATCTTTCTTCTTTTAAGAATACTATACAAATTTATACTGCTAAACTTTAATAATTCATATTATTTACAGCAAGTTACAAATAATAATTTACTCAATAATTGGGGAGGTTTTTTTGAATGATTGTTCGATTAATGAGAATTTTTCATTAATCAAATCCGTCTCTGCCCGGAGGGCGACTAGCGCACAGGGCTATTTATGCTAATGGGAGGAATGTCCAATATGCCACCCCCAAATTTAAATGCAAACCGCTTGATTTACCAATTCTGTTTCATACTCCTTCGCCGAAAGTTTTGAGCATTAGGATTATTATCCAGATTTTTCAATGCAGAGCTCTTAAACAAATTCTCTATAGTTTTCAATATCTCTTTCTGAAAGACCTAAATCATCTGCAATTTCTTGAGCTTCTCCTGTTAGCCGATTTCGTATATAATTCTCCTCTAAAAAAGTCAACTCGGGCAAAGCAAAACTCTCAAATTCAATTTTTTTTAGTGGAAGTTCATTTTCTTCTTTGTCTTTGATAAGATAACCAAAGACGGCCATATTTGCTGTATCTCTATAAAAAACTTTTAGTTTTTCCTTGAGGACTTTTTTATCTGAGTACTTTTTTTGGACTTTATCTAATATAAAGGATGAAAAATCCTCTTTTAGCCAATTTTCATATATCTCCTTTCTGTCTATTTCTTCAGGGATTATATCACTAACCATAGGTGTCAAATTATCTTTAATAAAAGTGCGATTAAAGGTAATAAACAGCAATGACTTTTCGTTAAAAAAGCCTGCCGAAAAAAGAGCCTCTAAATCAATGATTATGTTATCAATAAACCGGCATTCGTAGTCAAGGAAAATGGTTTTTCTCGTGGAGCTTATTTCCTGATATTTTTCATCTAAGAAATCTGCAACTCTTCCTTTTATTATTTTGATGAATTCGTAAGGACGATTAAAATGAGCTCTTTTAAAAAGTCTACTATCATATTCGATTGAATAAATATTTCTATTATTAAACCTATTATAATATTCAATTGAATCTACAAATCTAAATCCAGAAAGGGTTGTATATGATAAGTTCGCAGGTTGGTCATGTAGAGGACGAAATACTTTGTCAATAATATTCAGAATTCTAATCCGAACTAGGCTTTTATTCGGTCTGACTGAATAATCTATATTATTCTTCGACATCGCCCTTAACCTCCTTCCAAACTCTATTAAAAATAAACAATCCAATATCCTTTCTAACTTTCCCTTCAAGGCCAAAATATTTTACCAATTCGCCAAATTCCTCTGCTGGAACTCTAAATCTAATCCATACCTTTTCTATTGGTTCTTCATAATCTTTAACAACCTTTGTGAATTCTTTATCATGTTCAAAATTCATGACCTTTATATCAGTTTCTTTTGCTTTTTCCTTAAACAATTTTGAAGTTACTTCATAGTTTTTTCTTAAAAAAGATACATACTGTCTAGAAATTTGAAAGACTAAATCTGTTATGGAACTGTACACGGGATGATTCTCGTTGATATTACTCTTAGCAGAATTCCAAGGAATATCTCGACTATCTCCACTCACTCGAACTATTGCCTTAAATCTATTTATTGTTGGATGAGGAAATCCTAATCTTTCTTTCTTAAATCCCATCCTCCCATCAAGATTATTGCGCAAGATAACTCTTTTATTTCCAATAAAATCAATTCCATACGAATAATCTTCACCTGGGCGAGTCATGATTCCTAACGTCATCTCAAAATGTAATTTTCTATCAGTTTTCATAACTGGAATATCAGTTATATATCTTGAAGGGGGAGTATATTCTGATTTAGACCAGGGTTCTTCGAGCGTAAACTTGACCTTCTCACCATTAAACAGAATCGTTAAACTTTCACTTTTTATTTCGTCCTTATAGGTTTTTGCAATATATTTCCTCAAAGTTGATATTGAGTGATCGTTCAATATTATTTTTAAGTCTGTTAAAGTTATCGTTGTAATTTCTTCTTCTAACGAAGAGTCTTCTTCATAGTCTATTTTCCACTTATTAGTACTTTCATCCTCTTGAAACCAGCTCTCATCTAGCTCTAAAATTAGACCTATCTGTCCGCTTTTTCGAGTTTTAATTGAAATTTTCTTCCCTAAAGAGAACATTGCCCTTTTTGATCCCACTCCCCATATGCCTTTAATTCCGACTCCACCACCTCTATTAGTACCTCCAGGCATAAGAAGAAGCGGAATAGTTGATAAATCCAAGCCGCCTGAATTATCTTTTACTTCAATTTTATTTTCTGTTACCGTTAGTGATATCTCTAAAGTTTCATTTTTTTGTACCTTAGCATTATCTATGGCATTATCAATTAGGTCCGAAATTGCTTGGTTCGCATCTATATCTTGTACTAATGCATTATATATATGTTTTGAAGGAGTAACGTCGAGGGTTGGCATGTTAATTTCTCCTCAATTAAGTAGTAAACAAAAGACTGTTTCTTTATTTTAAATATTTAGACTAAAAGATTCAACATTTTAAACTCATTCTTTACTTCAAGGCATATAACTCTCAAAATCACCTTAAAATTTTTATCTATGATTTCTTGTAGACTATAGTCTGTAGCCCTAAATATCGTTTATCATTATCCTTGGTGTTATGGTTGGGGAAGAAATACGCAGAGCTCGTCAAAAAGCTGGGCTTTCGCAAGAAGCCGTTGCGGATAAGGCAGGGCTTCACCGTACCTATATAAGCCTGGTGGAGCGAAATAAAAAATCTCCTACACTCGATACTCTGTTCCGAATTTGTCAAGCCATTGGAGTATCAGCAACAGCCATTGTAAAAAAAGTTGAAGACAAGTGTAATGAAGATAGTTGAATATTGCGATATCCTCTCAAAGGGAACCTTTCCTACTTCCAAAGCTTGGAAAAAAGCTGGAGTTGATGTTGAAAAAGCAATCAAGGCAACAGATTGGCCTCATGGCTCCGGCAAGTTCACAATCTATCCAGAAAGCGGAAAAAAGAGAGGAGAAGGGAACGGCGTAGTACCTATTAAGATTCCATGCATTCACATGCTAGAGAAATTTGGATGGGAAATTGAAAATTTGCCAAAAATCGAAGATGGAGTCTTAGGGACTGGCGACCTTGATGCCTTTTTCAAATCTGATTCAGGATTTATTGGATTTGAATGGGAAACAGGCAATATTTCATCAAGCCATAGGGCAATAAACAAGCTCCTTTTGACGTTACAAAAAGGTGGAATTAAAGGCGGAATTCTAGTGGTTCCAAGTGATAAACTGAAGCTGTACTTGACCGATAGGATTGGCAATATAGGAGAATTACGTCCATATTTCCCATTGTGGAGGAAAATTCAAATTGAAGAAGGAACGCTACGAATTATAGTTGTTGAACATGATAATACGAGTACGGCAGTACCCAAAATTCCCAAGGGCACAGATGGTAGGGCAATTGGCTAAAATCATATTTCAACATAATCTTTGTTGGGATGATAATGTAGATTCCCACTTTCTAATCGCTCAATAATCACATCGCAATTTTCAATCTCCATCCCAATCCAATATCTTCCTTCGTGTTCGCAGACATCAAATGTGGTTCCACTTCCTCCAAAAGGGTCAAGCACAACATCACCCCTATTTGTGGAAATATGCACTACACGGGAAAGCAGTTTTGTGGAAAGCTGGTTTGTTTTGCGCTTCTTGCTCTTGAATTTCCAATGTCTGACAGGGGGAATGTCATTCCATACATCTGTCAAATTGACACCTAACGGATTCATGGCACCCCTATGCCCACCATAATCCTTGATTTCTCCTTCGCAATGTCTGCAAAGCTCAATAGGGGTTCTGATTTTCCTAAAAGTTTTTGCTTTTCCCTTTGTGAAGTATAAAAGGCTGTAATGAGCTGGATAAAGTCGCTTCAGAATCGGCAGGCCTACCTTGATATTTATGGCTATCCAATGGCGAAATGTCATTCCTAATTCAAGTAGATAAGCTCCAAGAATGATATTCCATTTTGGCAAATTATAGATAAATAAAGCCCCACCGTCTTTCAAAATTCTTGTACATTCAAGTACCCACTTCTTACAGAAATCAATATATTTTTCATCTGACAAACTATCGTTTACTTTTTCTCCATATTCTTTGCCAAGGTTGAAGGGAGGATCTGCAAAAACCATGTCCACAGACTCATTTGCAATAGTAGGTAGGATACTCAAACAGTCCCCTTCATAAAGAACTCCCTTGTGAGTGTTCAGAATGGGCTTAATGTTCCCAGCTATAATATCCTTGGGATTCCAAGGACGATCAAATTTGAGACTTTTTTTGGTCATGTTCCATAGGCCAGGAATTTCATTTTCGTCAAAACGTTGATTTATAATGTCGAGCTTTAGTTTTTAGTATAAAACTTTGGTTTTGTTAAATCAATCCATTCAAAATCTAAGAAAGAGACCTCACTCCAAAGGTCAATTGTGTGTCAGTGAATGCCTATTCTTGCCTAAATAGACAATGAAATCCCGTTAGGAAATTTATTAAAAAATTTTATGGGAGAGTTCTCAAGGAAGCACAATTATAGTGACTTCCCGCAAATGGCCGTTGTTCCCATAGGGGGGGGTGCGATGCCAGGCTCGGGTGCAGGGACGGTTGATGTGCCTTTCTCTTATCTCGATGGAGCTTCCGGTCAATTTTCTTGTCCGATATGGGGTCAACTTGACGGAATTAAGCATTTCTCTTATAGAGGGTGATAAAAGGTTGCCGGGAGCATCCAGGAAGTTTTCTGCCATCTAAATTTTTAAAGGATGCCATAACAATGCTGTTTAATTGCAGGGCATCTGTTACTACAAAGGCTAAGGAGGTGACGAGATGAAATTTCAGGTATTTGAAGTAGTTGAACCCAGATTTCCTGTAAAGTTCACTACATCAATAGATGTCTATCATACAATGGCAACCTACAAGAAATCAGATCGAGAGATGCTTTTTATTATCTTCCTCAATGCAAAAAATAGCATGCTTGATTATGTCGTCCATACTGTAGGGGAAGTTGACACCTGCGCCGTATATATTCGTGAAGCCCTACGATCTGCGCTGGTTAACAACGCATCATCGATTATCGTTTGCCATAATCACCCAGAGGGAGATCCTAAGCCTTCCGTTAACGACATGGAAACTACGAGAATGCTTACGATGGCTTTCGAAATTGTAGGTATCGGGGTAATGGATCACGTTATAATAGGGAAAGAAGGACATTATAGCTTTGCAGATAGCGGAATACTGAGAAGATACACTCACCAGGCGAAGGAGACACTGAAGCAAGCTAAGCTCAACTTTTGACACCAAAGGGAACGCTCCCGGCGTTCCCTTTTTTTTCTATCTTCGAGGAATGAGCGACAAATATACCAAATTAAACAGCGAAATATGGATTAAAAGGTTATTGCAGACCTCTACCGTGGGACAAATACGGGACAAATCGTGCTTAAAATCGCCTAGTTCTGATTAACAGTGCTTAAAAAAAGACAAGGAAAATCGTTCGCAACCAGGATAAAATGGCAATTTCTGATAAAACCACTTTTTTTCTAACGGGAAATATGCGTTAATAATAGGCTTAAATTGGGATAGGATAGGCAAATATTATCTAAAATAAAGACTGTTTTGGGATGAAAGCTTGAAATAATATCCCATTTTGCTTTTTATTGGCACTACCCCATATGGGAAGTTGACATAATTTTCCTTCTGCGACACAGATTTAACATCCCCATTGCCTGGATAGGGGTTTGATTTATCAAGCCTGGCAAGATCGGGAGTTTTGGAATCTAGGGTGATTCTATATGTGGTTTTTATCTATGCTTAAAAAGCAAGAAACAACCTTTTCAGCCTCATACATAATGTAGCACTATCATCTAAGCATCATGGAGTGTAATTGAGTGTGTAGTGTCTTAGGTGGGATATAAGCTATTGCCACGATCCTAAGTCCGTATAGACCAATGGGACAGGGATAAGCCCATAGAGAACTTCTTAGAGAGGAGAAGAGATACAGGAGATGGAATAGGAGAGTGTTTATTAGATTTACCCGCAGATGCCCCGATTTATGGGGGTGTCTATCAGGTTAGACTGCCAAGGGGGTATGATTAAGAGATGAGGTGGTATAGTGGAATGACCGATATTTAAGTTGACATGTATTGTCAAGTCAGATTTAATTGTTACAGTTTAAGGGATTATCTCATTGATAAAAAAGGAGGGGAAATGATTCCTGATATTGGTTTAATGATCGGTCTCTATATTATAACAAGAATGATCTCATTTTTAACGCGAAAAAAAGAGAGGAAAGAAAATATACTTGTTTTAATTTTTGCTTGTATAACGATATTAGCTTCAATCGTAGTAATGACTAATTTATTTCTGAGTGGAACAGATATTGAGGCCTTAAAACTCGGAAAGATATTGCCAGAAACTGAAAAAACAGAACAAGCTTTTATTAATTCAATAAAAATACCAAAAACATATTTAGTTATAAATAATCCGGCAGAATTATATAAAAGTGATTTTCAAACCACTTGGTCAAAAGAAAGAATTCCTGTTGGAACGAAATTAGAAATTTTAAGAGACCATGTGTGGAAAAGCTCAAGTACTAATTTGGAAATTTCTTTTCTTCAAGTGAGATACAAAGGGATTAATGGCTGGGTTATGGAAGATTATTGCAGGATAATAAGAGAATAAAAATATCCTAAATTTCATCCCGAGAGTTCGCAGGAGAGGCGAGTAGAGGCCGGGCTTTCCCTGGCCTCCCGGTATTAGAAAAGACGCTGTGCGTTAACCGCCTCTTAGAATAGACGATTGGGATAAGGAGAAATTCTCAAGGACAAAGAACTTCCCTAATGTAAGAGCAGATTTCTATCTCTAAATTTATTAATTAAAATAAGGGGGTTTCGATGAAGTTTAAGGCTACAATTAGCTCAAGAAGTTCTTCCCACGGGTCAGGGCCACCAGGTGAAACAGAAATCCTTAATCTCAATCCCCAAAGACGCGAAATGATTCTGGCTACAACAGGCTGGAAAAAGCTGGTTGAGGGTACACTGAACCTGGAGGTACATAAGGATGTAGTCAGCCAGCTTCTTACAAAAAAACCAACGATTCGAGAAGCTAGCAACTCAGTCACTTATCCATCCAAATTCCAACATATACCAAAAATAAGAAAAGCTTATCTTTACTTTAAAGGTACTATTTCAAAAGGTAATCATTCGCAAAATGTTCTCTTCAGAACGGCAGAGAAACCGCTACCTAATCGGCTCGAAGCATTTGCTCCCGTGAGACTCCGCGAAAATCTTAGCATTGCAGATGGAGACCAAGTCGACTGTGATATACACAATTAGCGTTGTCGCACGACTGGATGGAATGAAAGCCAGTTTGCCTGGTCTCCCGGGATTAAGAAAAGACGCTGAGCGAGTTAGCACCTCCCTAGGTAGAGGTTGAGAGGGAGAGGGATTCTCCTATTAGATAAAGCATTTTCAAATGATTATATATCCTATTTGTATTATTCTTTACGCAGGAGTTAAATTTATGTTTGAGAATATTAAGATAGTAGCAGAGCTAGGACTACTTGGCTTATTGTTAAGTTATTTTATTGACATACTTAGACAGAGATACAAACAAAAGCAGCTTACAAAGAAATTAACCAAGGAAGTAACTTTTGAATTGTTTGCAGAAGAAGTTGCTCTATCAGCAATAATCTCTGATTTTAATTCTTTAATACGAAATCCAATAGGGACTACTGCTGTACATCGGTTTAGTTTAATCATCATAGATGCAACTTTATCATCAGGGTATTTTATTAATTTTGAACATAAATTTAATGATTTCCTCTTTAATATCTATACAAGATTTAAGAATATAAATTTTGAGGTTGAACAATTCATGAAATTGCCAGACGCATATAAGGGAGATAATATAAATCTTTTACAATCAGGGAAACGACATTGTATGGAGGCTTTTGAAAGTTTGCAAAGTTCAAAGATATTTATTGATTTAAAAAAGAAATATTTGAAAGAATGGCTTATAGAAGTAAGACTTGGTATTGATATCCTTCCGGAAGGCGTTGAAGTTCCGCAAGACGATGAGATTCTTGAATTTTGGACAGGCTTATTAAAAGAAAAAGCTGGAATTTCTTAGGGAAGAAAAGATTGATACTTTTCTATAAGAACATCTAAGAAATAAATTACGTCTCAAAATTTTAGAGGCGAGTGGAAGCCAGTTTACCTGGCCTCCCGGTATTAGAAAAGACGCTGAGCGTTAACCGCCTCACTAGAGAGACGAATGAGATTATGGGAAATTCTCGGGAAAGGAGGAAAAGTGGCAGTAAATCTGCTATAATACTCCTATCACAAAAGGAGGAAAAAATTGACGTACAAAAAATCAGGTAAAAAAGCACCTGCGAAAACACCAAAAAAAATCCCCGCAAGAAAGCCTCGCATAATTAAAGAAGAAGGCCCGGGAAAAACTAAACCAATTAGGAAAAAAGGGTAGATTAAAAAGGAATATTTTTTCCTTTTATATCTTTGTAAAATTTTCGCATATAAGAAAAAGTTGTTTCGGGAAGAGTTGCAAACTCTTTTGCTACTTCTGGGAAGTCTTTTAGTAAATCATCAATATATTCAACAATGAAATGTTTATAATATTCTGTCATTTCAGGGCTTAAATATTTATGCTTTTCTAAAAAGACAAGAGATTCAAATTCATTAAATAATCTGATATGCCAATTATACATTTTAATTGAATTTTCATTTTTTGCTGGCTTTGTTGGAATTTCCCCTAATATAGTACTTAATCTCCCAGATGTTTCACTAAACATAGCAGCCTGAAGGCTATCCCTTTGAAGCAATACGGCCTTTCTGTGATACCATAAACCTACTACAATGAGGCATCCTGCAATTGCAATTAAAAATTGTAACCCCATATTAACTAACTCCCTATTACATATTAACCATTGCCACATAATTTCCCTCCCTTTGTTGGATTTGACTCCATAATACCTTCATGATATATAGTACGCAAGTCATAAAGGGAGGTATAATTATGGGAATGATATTTAATGGCAATGTCACAATTAATGGTAATGTAGAAATGTATGATAATAGAAGCATGAAGATTACCTCATACAATGAAATTACTATTCCTATAAAAGAATTAAAGCATTTCATTGAAGACAATCTAAAATTCTCTCCAAACAAACAAGATTATTTAGATGCCGTTGATGTTTTAGAAGAATCTACCGAAACGTCGGCTATTCAAAAGGCTTTGGAAAAGATGAAAAATTTAGCTGTAGAGCTAGGAAAGAACGTCCTTATATCAGGATTATCATCGGCAGTTGCTGAAATTATAAAAAACACATTATTGTAAAAAATCCCGAACGCTAAAGTGAGGAGATTTTATAGAGTTTACTAGAATTAATAGGAGTCATTTCCCCTCAAGAAGTTGCGCAGTTTAGTGGTAGATCCTGCTCTTTTTAGTGGTAGACTTTTCAAGTCTTTTTGACTTTTTTTAAATGGTAAAATTTATTGGGATTCAAGTGGAAAACATCAACAGTTTGATTTTTTTTTACAGGGCTTGCTAGGAGCTACGATCTCCCAGGATCTGGGGAAGGGTTGGGAAGATGGGAATTGGCCCGAGGTGGTGTCGAGGGTTGTTTTCTCCGGGTCTCTGACATAAAATCCGTGTATCCGAAGTAAAGGAGGAGCGATCGTGCGTCAGAACATTGGACTACTTTTCTTAACCGCGGGTTCAGTTCTTTTGAGCGTAAGTGTTTTCTGGGGGAAAACCATAAGAAACTGGAAAGATCTGAGCTGGGAGCAACGGCTGTTTTTCAAGCTGACAGGAGGGAAGGATGTATTCGAAAGCAGCCAGAAGGATTGGGAGAATATGGTGAAGCTGCAGTCGGATAATAAATTTGTGAGACACATGAAGAGACACGATAGGATAATCACAGATCTACCATTGATAGCGTTAGTACTGATAGTGGGGGGATTTTTCTTGTGCTTGAATTACAGGGCCTTTTAGTTTCCTGGGAAGGGTTATCGGCCGCTAGGGCCTAAGCAGACTCCACCCCAAATCCCCGTGTGGACACGGTGTGGACAAATTGATCCAAAATGACTCAGTTTAAGTGATTCAGGCTAAAAATAGAAAGTGGGTATTACCCCTGAAAAAGCAAATGACCCGTGAAGGAATCGAACCTTCAGCCTGCGGATTAAGAGTCCGCTGCTCTATTGTCAGATAGAACATTATAGATTTGCCACTCATTTGCCATTCAGTGGCAAAAATAACCTAAAATAACATACTATGGCTAAAGCTGTACTCTGAGGAAAACTATAGAAAAATAAGAGGTAATTATGGAGCGGGCGAAGGGATTCGGACCCTCGACCTTCTGCTTGGCAAGCAGACGTTCTATCCAACAATTAGACTTATCCCCATGTCACAGATATGTAACAAAAATTGTTGAATTGTGCTGAAAATAATGTAATGGGACTGAAAATAAAAAATTGAGAAAACCTAAAAACTACCAGGGGAAACGCATGCCGGAGGAGGGACTCGAACCCTCAAGGAACTATACGTTCCGCTGGATTTTGAATCCAGTGCGTCTAAGCAAGTCAAAATAGACCTATCCCCGTGTGACACATATGTGCCAAACTTTGCTTAAAATAGCTGAAACTACGGGCTTATAATTTAAAAGACAAAAGCTAGGCTAGACATAAAAATAAGGGGGAAAGTCTGGTACGCCCGGACAGATTCGAACTGCCGACCTTCTGATTCGTAGTCAGACGCTCTATTTCAAAAAAGACCTCTCCCTTTGTCACGCCATTGTCACGAAATTGTCACAAAATGTGGCTACGCTCGCCTAAGTCTGACTAAGCATTACCAAAGAAAAAACCAGATTTTACTCTGGCGGGAAGGTGTGG
>SDBU01004687.1_pt1 | contig 16673 bp, 17 predicted proteins | sample 2277071 | NCBI WGS metagenome assembly SDBU01 (sample SAMN10397929, study PRJNA504765) | marine sediment metagenome | isolation source: marine sediment core GS08_GC12, 126 cmbsf | place: Arctic Ocean: Gakkel Ridge, Loki's castle | collected 2008
ATAGGTGTGCATTAAAATGTTTGAGGAAACAGTTCATGTACGCTGTTGGACACTTTGCTCTAGGATACTTAACCGGAAAAATTGCGTCCAAATCTCTGGCTGTCAAAATTAATCTCCCTTTATTGTTTCTTGCCTCCGTTTTTCCTGACATCGACCTGTTAATACCTGGTTTGGAACATCGAGGCTCCCTTCATTCTGTGGTAGTTTTTTGTTTCCTTTTTATTCCCCTGTTTTTGTTATACAAAAAAAGGGCTGTACCCTATTTTGTAGCGGTAATCCAGCATAGCATCATTGGAGATTTTCTAACAGGCGGCACACAATTATTATGGCCTGTATCCCTTGACATGTATGGTTTAGGCATTGGAATAGACACTTTAACCAATATTGCCCTTGAATGGGTCCTTTTTATTATATCCATTATAATTATGTTCAAAGCAAAAGACATGTTGTCACTATTAAAACGCAATCCATCAAACCTGATTTTATTTATACCCCTCATGACCGTTCTCTTGCCTGCAATCATAACTTTTCCATTATATGTTCCATTGGTATTGCTGATCCCCCATCTTGTCTATCTGGTTCTTTTCGTTTTCTCTATTTTCGTGAATTTGAAGGTAATCCTGACAAAAAATTGAGGAACTATTTGCAGGCATTTTACAATAATCACTGCCATATATCCTGTTAATAGTGACTAGTATCTTCGGTTTATTCTGCCGTAAATAAGACGGCGACCGGTGATACTCTAGTGTAAACTCTAGTTTTTTCAGGGAAGATGTGTATGCGGTTTGCTTTAGAGTTTGTTAAAACTTATTAAATATTACTAAACCATCTAAAACCTTATATATCTACTAACGTTTATTTATTTATCAGGGAGGTAAAAGAAACGTTAAGTAAACAAGAGCCTTTCTTACAATGCTGGTTACAGGAATTCAAATCACAAAGCACACGAAGAGTCTACAGGGCTTCACTAAACAAATTCAAAGAGGCAATCGGAATAGAGGACTTAGAGAAATACGTCAACAATTCTCCTGACGTTGCAGCCGACATGAGAAAGCTACTTGCTTCACTAGAAGGCAAACCGCCAAAAACAATCCAGACATATTCTGGAGCAGTCAAAGTTTTCCTTCAAGACAAAGGGGTTTCAGTTTCTGATGAGGCATGGAGCAAGATCAGACGAAGAGGCTACATGCCCAAAAGGGTAATGCCGCAGACAAAAGACAAAAGCCCCACAAAAACACAGCTCAAAAGAATCTTGAATTATGTGGATGTTAAAGGAAAAGCACTCATTCTTTTTCTAGTAAGCTCGGGTGGAAGAATCGGTGAAGCACTTCAAATGAAAATCGAGGACTTAAACTTAGAGGCTGATCCGCCAAGTGTGCATATCAGAGGCGAAACCACTAAGGGAGGCGTAGGAGAAAGAACCGCCTATTTCAGCTTTGAAGCCCGTGACGCGATCCTTGACTGGCTCGCCATAAAGGACAGCATGGGTAAAAGGGGAGGATCAAAAACCTACAAAGACGAGAAGGTTTTTCCATTCACTCATAACACATCTAAAGACTTGTGGAATAGGGCAAGTGACAAAGCGGGGCTAGGGACCAGAGACAAACGGACAGGACGCAGAATCTATCACCTTCACACATTAAGAAAATTCTTCAGAACAAAAATAGGCTTAGACCTTGACATTACAAATGCGCTTATGGGTCACTCTGAATATTTGGATGCTGCTTACTTGAGGCTTGACGAAAAAGGCGACATATCGGAAGCATACAAAGGAGCCATGGCTAACGTTTCAGTTTATGAGCTACAGAATACGGAATTAAAAGAGAAGGCAGAGTCTATCGAGGACGAAAACAGAGAACTCAAAAAAAGACTTGCGGATCATGATGCGAGGATGGCAAAAATAGAAAGCCTGTTAGAGCAGCTTTTGAACGAAAAAGCATAGGTGCGAAAAACCCGATGTCAAAAAAATACGGGCATATAAGGAATAGGGAACCTGACGAAGCTGATGTTTGGATACGCGTGTTTGGTAATATTAAAAAGGACAGTCAACGATTAACTCCAGAACAAGAGAAGAAACGACAAGAAACTATTGCAGAATGTCAAAGAGACATCGCAAACTATGAAAAAGCTATTAAACTTGCATATATTTGTGATGTTGTATTCTTATTGAAACATCGCTATAATATGAAAATGAAACTTCCAAACAATGTAGTTCCAGTTTCTTCGTGGGAAGAAATATACCGATTAATAAGAGCTCTCTTAGAGAAGTTAAATTATAAAACTAATGTCCGGATTCTGTTTTTAGCAGAAAGTCTTCTAATTGTTTTTCTTTTAAGTTTGACTTGGATTAGAACTCAATTTTTCTTGATATTTGTCCCCAAGAGTTTCTAATATTATTCGATGTGCTTCTTTTACTCCTTTCATTCCCCCTAGTTTTGAAAGGGGTGATGTTTGAATGCTCCAATCAAAAGATTCTAATGGTTTCAAAATTTTGTACATAGCTTCTTGTTCGAAAATATCTAATCCTTTTTGTTGGAATTCTTTTAGAATGTCGAAGGCAATCCAATTCAAAGTATATAGTCCTAGAGCCTTTAGGGGCATATACTTTTTTGATGTTTTTTGTTCAAATGCTTGAGGAACTATTTGACCTAAGACGTTCCAGAATGTCTTAATGAAAAGTAATTGTTCTTCATCGCTTAGAGATGTAAATGAGTCATCTCGTAGAAGTTTTTCTAAAGAGGAAACAAAAGAATTTAACTGAACTGGTTTTCCTTGCAATCTTTTTCCACTGACATTTATTAGCTCCTTTAGAGGGGATTCTGCATCATTGTTTAAGGAAATGGCTATTGAGGCTCCATTGATTCTCCATTTTTCCTTTCTTAGAGCGGGTATTCCATCGATTCCTCCAATGTTTATCCTGTAGAGTAGAGCATCTTTTAAAGAGGGATTAATGCCTTTCTGCGTTTTATTTACTATAAAAAACATAGCTCTTTCTAGGTCTTCTGCTTCAATAGTTTGCTCACTCTTACTTTTTGAAGAAAAGATTTTTTGGGCAACTTGCTTGGAGTTCACGAAAACTATTGGTATTTCATAATTCATCAATGATGAAAAAAGTTCTGTGGAAATGGTTTGCTTTTCGTCAAAAACAAATTTGTTTCTGATTCTTTCAAACCCCCCTATTCTATGTTGACCATCAATTATCCATATTGAACCTTTTTTATTGAAAATCTCAAGTATGCCAACATCTCCTGATTGTGGAATAAACTTTGCATTTCTAATGCTTACAAATATCCCAGGAATTATAGCAACAGGACATTCACCAAGATATTCAACTAATTCAGAGGTTCGCTCTCGGTATACTTCGCGTTGGTATCCTGTCAGTTCTTTCTCTTCAAATTTGTCGACATCGCTCAATTTGATAAGGTCTTTTGCTGCTAGCTTACCAATGTACATCTCTAAGCCTTTCTGAGTAAGTCTAATAACTTGGACACGTATGAAATCCGGTTGTAATCTATCCTCATCCGCTAGTTTCGAAAGAAGTTTAAGTCGAGAATCGTCCTGTAACTTTTCAGGGAAAAACAAATCAGTGTTGTTCCAGCATCTATCACATACAATCTTTTTTCCCCCATTCACCTGATGGGAATTTTCATTGACTTCGTATCCACAACAAGAACATATCATTGAACTGTCTCCTCTAAAGGTTCCATAAATTCCTCAAAAGCGTTATCGAAAGTGGAATACTTGTTTATCTTCCGGTTTAACATACCTTCGTGGGGAAGAAATACGCCATTGCACCCAATTACTCGACGAGCTCTTTGAATTGCATCTAACCTAGAAGAATCCCATTGACGAGATACAAAACGATTTTTGTGGCGTGCGTTATTGGGTTCATAGCGCTGGGGATAAGAAACTGCTCCTGCTCGAAGGATATCAGACATTCGGGAATAGAAATTATCGGGATTGTCTGTAAAATTATAGAGGGTATATACCAGAATGCGGCGACCATCTAAACCGTTTGACTTGAGAAGTTCTATGGCTTTCATAACAAAAGGTCTCATCTCAAGGTAATCATAAGATAGTCTGATCATTTTATTAATTTTCAACCTAGATAGTTTGTTTGCTACTTTTTCTGTGATTAATCTTGCATCTAATCCTTGGTTGAAGTCAACTTGTAGGTCCAATTCTTCAACTTCATCAAGTATCTCATTCCAATGTGGATTTGCTAGGAAGTTGTTGTCAAAGAAAATTACTTTTTTATGACCTGACCAGATTAGATTTTTTATACTTTTTTTGGCTGAATTGAATGATTTTTCAATTAATGGGACCGCACAGTATGGACAAGACCTAATGCAACCTCTTGAAGCAAAAACTATGCTCCCACCTATTTTTTCATTCCATTCTGGTACTAAACTATAGTCTGGAAGCAAATCTTCAGCGTCACAAAATATTCCTTCAAATATTCTATTTTGTTTAATGCCGCTAAGTGCTGCATGTTTTGGCATGAGTGATGCATATAGACCTCCTAGCCAGACATCGGAGTTGGGAAATTTGTTTGAATAATATCTTATGGCTTCCCATACTGGTTTCCAAGCCCAAGTAAAAAGACTAGTAATATAGATAATATCTGGTTCGAAAGATGTTTTATCAGTTATTCCTTTGACAAGTTCCGTTTTATTCCCAGAAGCTTTCTGAAAAGAGGACAGTTTTAATAAACCTAAAGGTGGATATTTACTGTAGTAATCGGGTTCAACCAGTAAAATATTCTTCTTCAATTTTGCGATCCTCAAACATTATTTTTTTGAACCTGAGATCGTGGCTTTTATGGATCATTTATACACTAGGTAATTTAATAGTTTTTTGACTTTTACAATGCTAAAGTTTTAAATTTATATTGAGAGTATAATGATATTTCGAAGAAAACCGAAATGTACCAAAAAGTTCGCCTACTGAAGATATTCGTTTCTTGTCCTAGTGATGTTGATAGAGAGAAAAATGAAGTTAAGCGAGCCTGTAAATCTCTTAAGAAAATGTATCGTGACCCTAAAATTAACATTGAAGTTATTGATTGGAAAGAAAATGTTAGTCCTTTGATTACAGGGAAAGAACCACAAACAGTGATTAATGACCAAATAAAAGATTATGACATATATGTTGGTATTTTATGGAAACATTTTGGAAAGAAACAAACAAATGATTTGACTCCTACTGAAGAGGAGTTTAAAATCGCACTTGAATCTTATATAAAATGTGGAAAGCCACTTATTTTAATATATTTTAAAACTGACGAATATTATCCAAGAGATATTTTTGAAGCTGAACAAACGCTTCAAGTTCTAAAATTTAAAGAAAGCATCAAAACACTAGGTTTATTTCGTGAATTCAAGACAGACGAGTTTTTTGAAAAAATAATGGAAGACATAGATGATAAAATATATAATTACAAGTTAAGAACGCCATAATGCCCTTTGAAATTAATAATATTAAAGGTCAGGCCAATTATCTCGTATATAAATTGGTGCATCTTCAACATCTAATGGCTGGGAACAATTTCCTTGTCTTACATAGAATTTTTTTTCACTTTTTTCATTCAGATATACCGGTCTAGGTGACCGTTTGATTTTTATTTTTGCAACACACTTTCCTTCTATTTCATCAAATTTGATGTCAATATATCGTCTAGGAATTTTTCCAAGATAACGAATTATTATACTAGTGAAGTATATCTCAAATTGATCTGTAGAACTGTGTTCCAGAGTTTTCAAATCTTTTTCGATTCCCAATACATTTTTATCGTCATCTACTCCTATCAGAAGAATTCCTCCTCGTGAATTCATGAAACTGGAAATAGATTTTGCAACAATAATCCCCATTAGTTTGTTTTTCTGCCGTTTTTCATAATCCCAGAATAATGATGATTTGAATTCAACATTTACATTTTCGTCCATGGTAATCAATGCGTCAAGGGATAGGTCAAATAGTTCTTCAGGACTTTCGTCTACTTGAGGTTGCATTTTTTTTATTTTTTCATAAGCTCTAAGCATATCACTTTCTAACTTTTTACTGTACGAACCAAAATCTTTTACACCAAAAACTAGGTCTTTTAGAAATTTTATTCCACCCGTTGCATATTCCTCAGCAATAGAAAAGACCTTTTTTTCATCCAATAATATATTTAAATTTTTAGCTTCAGCAACTGCTATCGAGTTAATAAGAGCCTTATCCTGAGGGTTCAAGTAGCTCTTCCTAAAATATCCTTTTTTATTTCTTAACGGAATTTTCGCTCCTTCTTTGAAACCAATAACCATTGCCGCCAGAAAGATATCCTTATTCTGTCTTTTTGCAAAAGGGCTATCTCTCATTTGTAACCTTTTGAAATCATCTAAGTCCTTAGAATCAATCCCAAGTATTTCAGATGTAACTCGTTCAGTCATTTAACACAGACCGCCTCAGCTAATCCACCATATTCTTTTTCAATAAAGTTAATTTCATATTTTTTTCCAACATTTTTTGAAAGAATTTTTTCCACTTCTGCTGTATATTCTTCTCCTGTAACAAGAAGAATAACTTGCTTATTTCCAAAGAATTTTGGTAAGTTTTCAGCAATCCTCTTTCTTGGTTCACTAGAAATTCTAGCTAACAAAGTATCAATTATTACAGGTACCTTATAACCAGAAATACTATTTAATGCAGCCATAAATGAGAGAGCACAAACCTGTCGTTCACCTGCAGAAAGTGTCCCAATAGCTTCTCGACCAGAAACATGAGGTACTGATATGTTATAATCGTCATCAATTATTACTGCAGTATATGTTTTCTTTTTCCATATCATTTTTAGAAATTGTTGACTTGTTTTTTGCTCAATCTCAGCTTTCATTTTGACCATTATTATTTTTTGTGTCTTCTTTGCAGCTTGGACTGCATCGTCACAAAAAGCAAGTCGTTTAGTCAGTTTATCGTGTTTTGCCTCGTTTGCTATTTCACGCCTTAATTGTATTTCGTTTGCCCTAATTATATTTTGACGCCGTTCAATATCTTTTTCTTTAAGGGCCCTCATCACTTCAAAATCTCGGCGTTCTTTGGCAAATTGTTGTTTGTTCTTTTCCCATGTCCTGATGTTTTGAACATTAGTCTTTTCTATTTCTGCGGTTATCCTTCTGATTAATTTGTTTTTTTCTTCTTTAATATCTTCTAGATTTCTTATTTTTTTTCCAATGTCTAATACATCACTTTCAAAATCAATTAAATCATTTAGCATTTTATTTATGTTAACATTTGTATCAATAATTTCGTAACTCATTTCAGAAATCATATTTTGCTCTAAGAATTTTTCTACATTTTTCCTGCGTTTGATACACCATTCCTCGTCATTGTCAGAAATATCACTATTACAAATACATCTCCCTTTTTTCAACAGTCCTTCGATAAATATACTGCGAACATGAGGCGGTATTGATCCTGCTTCTTTGTGTGCGTCGATAATTTGTTTCGTTTTTTGCAGTACAGCATAACAGTAGACAGTAGCCATTTTTGAATGGAGGAGCTTTATTTTCCTGTTAGTATATTCTTCTCGGTCTTCAGTTATCCTTAAAAGATCTTTATCTAATTGAACCCGTTGGTCTTCAAGTTTCTGAATGTTTTCCAAAGATGAATTCCTAAGTTTTTCACTAAAAAATTGTTCCTGCTTATGGGCTTCAAATTGTTTTTCTTTAAATTCTTTTAATTGAACGTTGTCTACTTCCAAGGACCTTTTGAGGATATTAATTGTTTCATTAATGTCCTTTGCTTTGGAACTCAAACCTTTTGCAGACCTTAAATACTCATCTCTTCTGCTAGTTAGATGTTTTACAAGTTTTTCAAGAAGTTCAAGTTGTGATATTTTGAATACTGCTTCTTTTATTTGATCTACAGTAGTTTTAGTAAAATAGGTATCCATTCGTTCTCCGTCAAAAAAGAAGTATTCTTCAATGCCCGGGGGAATTATCAGATTTATTTTATACTGTGCGTCCCCACCTAGAAGAGGTCCCACCCATTCACGTTCCCCTTCGATCATCATTGACAAAGGATTTGTAGATGGAAACGGTAAAAATTTTCCGCTTGAAGTTATTTTAACATGTTGTTGCCTCTTGATCAAAATCTTTTTTCCATTGTCATCAATAAATTGCAGTTCAACAGTTGTTTCAACAGGATCTCCATTAGATTTATCCAACGCTGTAGTATTTTCAATTGGTAATCCTCTTTCATATTTATTGTCAACATGGAGCTCTTTTCCAAAAAGACACCAAGTTATTGCATTCATAAGATTTGTTTTACCTGCACCATTAGCCCCCTGTATTATTGTGAATTTAGCATTGGGAGTTTTAGCGAAATTTATCTGTACGCCTTCATACTGGCGATAGTTCTTGATTTTTATGTAATCTAGGTCCAGACTATTTTTCCCCCATCTCGTTCTCAGCTTGCAACATGTGGTTAATTATTATTCTATCATATTCTTTAGAATAAAGTGGGTTAGACTCAGCAATGTTCCGGTATTCTATCAAAAGGAGAGTCTTTAGTAAGGATTTTATACTAGGTTCGAAATCGCTTTCTTCGATTTCGGTTAGGATTTTTTTATTAAAGCCTGTCATCCGAATCACAATTCGTATTTGGATTTAATTTCGCTTATTTCATTGAGACATTCTTTTGCATTCTTAGCCGAACTCGCAAATTCTCTATATCGAATAAGTTCTTTATTAAATATTCTCTTTTCGATACTTTCAATTTCTGGCGATGAAACAGGAAAAAGTGGAGGTTCTACAATAATATCATGAATAATAGCGTATTCTTTTCCCGGATAATTTCTTAACAAGCGCCCTCTTCTTTGAATGTACTCTCTAGGATTCCCAGAGTTTGCGAGCATGATTCCAATACGAGCAGGAGGAACATCAACTCCTTCATCTAGACACCGCATTGAAACTAGGGTGTGATAGAAACCGTCTGCGAATCTTTTTATTAGAAAGTCTCTTTCTGACTGCCATCCATACTTTTTATCGTTTTTGGTTCCTTCTTTTTGGGTAAATTTATGTTGAATTATATTTCTTTTATTAAGAATGTCTTGTACGTTTCTAATCTGTTGTGGAGAGCAATAAACCAAACAATGTCTAATATCTCCTAATTTTTCCAATATTTTTTTAAATATAACCATTTTGTTTTCAGCATTTCGGATTATTCTTGCCCTCTTGATACAAAGTAATGTGAATATTCGGTTTTTTTCATTATCATCTTTTGAAGCATAGTATGATGTTACTATCTTTCGTGTTTCCTTTTTGTATTGTTCCATCTCTTGTGGAGTTAATTTCACAAAATGGGGGACATAGATGTATTGTGTTAGGAAACCTGCTCTAATTGCATCTTTCAGTGAAAACCTAAAAACCACTTCTCCAAAATAATCAAAAATATCCTGAGTTCCCTCAAGATCATACCATCTTTTTGGTGTTGCACTCAAGCCCAATCTGAAATCATATTCTGCAATTAGCCCCTTTTTTCTTTCAGGGGCTCCAATTCCGTGAACTTCATCAACAATTAAATAGTAACTTTGCAACGGAACTCGTTTCTTGCTCTGTTTAATCATTTGAATAAAATCATCTGATGATAATGTGTTATGAGTTGTAAAAATGACGAGTCTATTATTGATTCCATTTTCTATATCGAAAAGATTGTCTGCAAGTCTGTTTTTCCAATTTGTTTGGCTGCTATCAGCAAAGAATTTAGGCCATTTAATACCAAACTTATCGATAGTTTCTTCCCATTGGTTGCTTAGATGAATAAAGGGGCTAGCAATCACAATAACCTCTTTTTCACTTGAACCCATCGCTTCGATCAAACAACCCAAAGCTGTTATTGTTTTACCCGTACCAGTGGCCATCTCGAAAATACCGCGTTTCTTATTGTTTAACCAACTTGAAATTGCCTCTTCTTGATAGCCTCTGAACATTATTGGATATGTTCGTCTTTTATTCCATCGCTCTAACTTAAGTTCTTCAATATCTGATGGAGATATTTCAATCAATCTATCTTTAATGGCAACAGGCATATCAATAATTTTCGTCCTTTTTGCTTCACCATTCCAAAATTTTTCAAACTTTGAAAGATCAGTAAAAAAATATTGCTTTTCAGTTTCCACCCAACTTCGAAAAACTTTGAATTCTTCAATGTTATTCTTCCAACCAAAACCAGTTTCATTATCAGAACCGCTAAATGAAATCTTGTTTCCTTCAGAATCTTCTAAAATTCCTACCTTTTGATGGAAAATACCTTTCGCAAGTGCTTTATTATATTGTAATGGTAAGCCCAAACTATCAACAACGAGAGCAATTTTGATTTTTAGTTTTTTGTTGGCAATCATCCATCCCAAAGCACGAACATGGTCTCGAATAAACTCATTTTCCAAGTTATCTAATTCATTAAAAAAGTTCTTTTCAAGTAATTTTTCTGGGTTTTCGTAGGCATTTTTTATTGCATCAATATCTTTTTTGGAGAATTTTGCTCCGGTAACTAGTCGTATTTTTCCCTTATTCTTTATTAATCCTGATATTCCTTTTGAAGCAACGGCAAGACTAGTTGAACTAAAAAACCCACTTAATCGAAAATAATTAGAAGAAACGGATAAAGCCGGAACATAAAAATCTAATAAAATATTGTCAACATCAGAATCATATGAATTCTTCAAAGGAAGTTCCGTTAGATTCAACATCTTTAATCATCCATATGATGGGGTATATGTGATGTTCGTTCTGTATCGAGTTTCAATATAACCCTAACTTAATGACTATATTGAATTAAACATTTTCGTACATAAAATAAACAAGCCATTTTGTACACTATCATTTGCATGAATATTATTATCTTCAATAGTGTTATTACTAGACGTTTTCCCAGAATAGAGTGGGATATTCGGGATACTTGTCTTCTGTCAGTCACTTTATTAACTATATTTACAGAATTTTTGATCGGTTATGGATTCTTTTAGCAAAAAAAGAAGAGGAATTGAGTTACTTAAAAATATTGACATAGCTGCAAAAGATGAATAGACCCACGAGTCGAGCACAGGTCCAAACACCATAGGCGAAAAAAACGCGAAACTCAGCCTAGTCTACTTAGACCCGTATGTAGGTCAGTGATATAGTTGAAAACAAAAACATTTCAACAAAGAGTATAGTAACCTTAGAGACTCTTCGTGAATTTAGATTTTTTTCCACCATTTCTCAAAAGCCTCTGTTCTATCGTGTTGCTCCTTATGATATTTTAACATTTTTTTCATGAGTTGATTAAGCTCTGAATCTTGTTTTATAATTTTAGCTATGTTCTTATCGTGACTAGCAAAAAGAGAACTATAGATAATGTTGCCGTCAATTGTTTCTCGATAGTTTTCCCCCTCTTCAGCTTGAGTTCCCAATAACTCATCTAAAGCCCAAGCTCTTAACGTAGCGTTGATACCTGTCATTAGGTACAGTAACATTCTATGTTCTAATCCAGCCTCTTTGAATAAACCCCATTTCTTGAATGTAATCGATAAATTGGGGAAGTTTTCGATCATAATTTTGATGCTTTCTACATCATCCTTTTCTTTGAACTGTTTAAATGCTTCAAGAAGTCCTTTGAAAGTTATTTGCCAAACGTTTCGAGGCTTTCCCCGTTTGTTTTTTTCATGTTCAGTTCTAATCATTTTCGCTAATCCTAGTTTTTTAAGTAATTGGAGGTGTCGGAGAAGGGTTCTATAACTGCAGTGTAATCGTACTTTTATGGTGTTTTGGTAAAGTTCTTTTTCGGTTGCTAAAAAGTTTAGTATTTCTCTCATGTTCTCCATGCGCTTTGAATATACGGGATTTTTCATTACCATTTATTGTGACACCATCTATCATTATTGTGACACGAATATGCTTATAATTATTTTGTTTGTATAATGTTATATGTGACAGCAAAATGCCTTTAATTAGAAAAGTTATCCAAATTGGCACCAGCAAAGGCGTGACACTTCCGAAAAGCTGGCTTGAGTTTTACAAAGAAAAAACAGGACAAGAAATCAAGGAAGTCACAATCGAAGTCAATTCTTTTTTGAAAATCCAGCCATACACCAAACACGAGGAAGAAGAGGAGATAGTTTGAGCCACGAAAATTCTACTATCCGCGTTTCTAAAGCAAAACTTCACGAGTTGCTCAAGGCGGTCAGAGAAGCCCGCGAAGAATTGCAGGGGAGGTAGACTCTTCGTTGAATCGGGAACAAACAATTTTTGTAAATCGGCTGAAAGAAGCAAAAACATCTACAAGACGTTTTCTGAAAGTTGGTGAAGACAAAGCAGCCTTTGAATTTGAATGGCAAAAAAATCTCTACAAACCCGAAGAAATAGATAAAGTTGAAAAAAGATGGGGAGTATGCGGAGGTAACGGTTTAGTTCCTCTTGAAGCAGACAAACCTGAAATGGTTGACATATTAAGAAAAATATTGCCTCCGACCTTAGAAGTAATAACACCGAGAAGACAACTCCCACACTTTTTTTATAAAATAACTGATGGAGAAGTACCCAATCGAGTTCTACACATCCCAAACGATGAAAATGGTGCTGGAGAAATACGTTCTAAAAACCAATATTTTGTAGCAGCAGGAACAACAATCGAATACAAAGACCTACAAACAGGAGAACAAAAAACTGGAACATATAAAATTTTACACGATCGCCCGATTGCAGAAATGAAGGCTTCGGATTTTCTACAGAAACTAACTCCTTTTTTTGGAAAAAACTCTAAGCAAACATTAACAAAAGACATCATGCTGAACGGGGCGAAGTCAGGGACAAGACACGCCTATGGAATCAAATATGCTTGTCGATTAATTGGTTTTGAAAAACTAGATGATGTTTCTGCCTTAGAAACTATGAAACGATGGAACAAAAACTGCAAACCACCAATGAATGAGAAAGACCTTGTGCGTATGATAAAAAATGCAAAACATTATACACAAAACAACAAGGGAAAAGAAGGTCCTAGTAAATACATAAATAGATCAGAAAAATATTTCACGAAAAACAAAAAAGGACACCTAGTTAGTTTTGTTGTAAAACGATTAGGTGACCAATTACTAAAAGAAAACAGTTTCTTTACTGATAGACAAAGCCGTGAAATATTTGTTTTCGATAAAACCCATTATAAAAAATCTGGAGAAACTTACGTTCACGAAAAATGTATAGAAGAACTTGGAGAACACTACAAAGATTCTAGGTTTATGGAAGTTTTAAAATATATCAAAGGGAAAACATATAGGTCATCTAATCAACAACCACCACTAAATTTGATAAATGCAGAAAACGGAATATTCGATGTAATAACAAAAAAACTGTACCCACACGATCCAAAATTTCTTTTCTTCAATGTTGCTTCGTTACCTTATACAAAGTATGGTAACGTAAATCCGCTGATAGATTTTATAGTACAAATTACAGGAAATAGTGAAGATGCTCTAAAACTAATAAAATGGCTTGGATATGACTTTTTAAAGAAAAACCCATACCAACTATGCCTGCTTTTAGTTGGACGCACAGGCGCAGGAAAATCTGTTTACTTTGATGCTTCAGCAAAATATATGGGAAGGGATAATGTTTCACATCGAAGTTTACATGAATTATGCACTGACAAATTCGCGGGTTATGACCTAAACGGACGATTAGCAAATTCATGTGGTGATTTGCCGAGATCGCCACTAAAATATCTCGATATGTTCCTAAGAATAGTTGGTGGCGATGAAATACCAATCCAAAAAAAATTCGCTCACGCAACAACGTTTAGACCAACACAAAAACTAGCCTTTGCTTCAAACCAACCACCACTACCCAAAGATTCACAAAAAGCGTTTTTCAGAAGAATAATGCTTGTTGTTTGTCCATACACTTTTCTAGGAAAAAACAGAGACATTTCAATATTAAATAAATTAACAACCGAAGATGTTAGAAACGGAATCCTTGAACTTGTGGCTGATGGTTTAAACCTTCTTATTTTTGAAGGTGGTTTCGACATAAATATGGACAAAACTCAGAAAGAATATGTGAAATGGGCAAACCCTATTGAATTATTCTTTAATTTATGTATCAAAGAAACAGTGGGAAAAACTCTTCTGAAAAAAAGTTTTTTCAGGACATATACTAATTTTTGCAAAAAAAACAGTTACAACAACGAACCAGCAAAAACCATTAAGAAATTTTTAGAAGATAAAGGAATATTTGAGAAAAGAGTAAATTCAGAAAGACATTGGGATAGCGTAGAATATAATGCTGAAGGGTTTCAATATGTTTTGGATCAGGATAATAACGATCAAACAGAATTAACCCCGCAAACAACGATTGCCAAAATGCCAAAAAAAGAGGTTTTTATTCCTAAGATTGAGAATGAAAATAGTCTATATTATATAGTAGTAGAAAAACTTAAAAAAATTGGCAATTTGGCATTAGTTTCAAAGTGGTTAGAATTAGACCGTAATATCTATCAAGATTCAGATAAAACTAATATTTCTGTTGAAACACCATATACATTCTCAGAAACATTATACGAAAAAATAGTCTGCCAAAAAACATTTGACAAAAAAATTAAAAATTCCGAAAAAACACCTCCAGAAAAAAAACCTAAAAACTTTTTTGGCAGAATTGTCGAATACATCCGAGAAAACAAAACTTCTGAGGGATTAATTAATTCTAAAAATCTAAACATTTTCATACGTTCGCTTGGATTAAAGCCGATACCAACAAACGAACGACTCTTTAAAGAAAAAATTCTTGCTGTGGCTCCTGACAAACACAAAGGCTGTTGGGTTGTGGTATAATGGCTACATCTCAAACATTACTTACAACTCTTGACCCCGAATACTGCGAACATAGTAAACCGTTAGGCATTAACTTCGTTTGCACGCTAACCGATTTTGGATTTGTTTGGCGATGCCCCAAAGAAGAAAAAACAATTTGCCCAGATTTAGAATATGAGTCTCACAGTCACAGGAGAAAAAAACATGACCCAAAAATCAAAACCACACAGCAAACCGAGACGAAACTAGAGGAGGTTAACTCATGATTGAAACAAGAAAGGTAATCAAAATCAGCAACCGCCTAACATTCACGTTACCGTTCAAGTGGTGCAAAAAGTGGAACGTGAAAGAGGGAGACAAACTACCATTTTTCATTGACGAAAAAGAATTGGCGATTTTCCCAACAGATAAGGAGATTCCAGAATGCCAAGAAAAATAAAATTCACGGATAAAAAACATACGCATCTCAGAGAGTTGAAAAGAGAATCTAGGGCTAGACTAAAAAATCAGAGAAAAGAAGAATGGTTCAATAGTCACGAAATCGAAGCTGATCCAATGGAAGAAGAAACAGGTATAGACGCAATAAGGCGAAATTATTACAGAGATAAATTGAGGAATATTTGATGACAACAGAAACTAGAAGTGTTATAGCATCTGGGCATTCTCTTAGTGTTAGCATTCCCGCTTCATGGTGCTACCAAAACAACGTTGTTAAGGGAAGTAAACTCAATATAGACATACAAGAACATTCATTGTATATACGCCTAAAAGAGAATCCAATCCAAGACGAGAACATAATCGAGCAAATAACAGAAGAAACAGGTATAGACCAACAACAACTAGAAGGAGAAGAACAAGAACCAACAGCGAAAGGCTTCTCTGTCACTGACAGAATAAAAAAAGCACTAGAGAATGAAAGGGGTTACTAACATGGCAACCAACTCTTTTGTAAAGCAGAAGTCTATAAGACCTCGATTCTCTCCTGATGAGTTCGATTTTATGATCTATACATTAGAGACTGTTCTAGCCTATGACAAAGCATTAACAGATGAAATAGAACGGTTAAACCGAAAGATAAGGGAAAAGAAACGTGATTTGAGAACTAAAGGAATAGTGCTAGAGTGGATTTATGAACGAGAAGCATACACTAAGATACGGGACAAGTTACATCGCCATAGGATTTCGTCTCGATACAGCAACATGGACTTTACTTGGGCTATTGATGTGATGGTAAGACGGTTCAAGGCACTCAAGGAGGGACGCTACGTTCATCGAGATGCTTGTATATACGGCTACGTGCAAGACTTGTACAAGCACACTGAACCAATAGGCTATTGGAACCAAGTAGGTGCGAAAAATCAAGGTTTATAGGTACATTGATTTATATAGAGTATATTTAATAGAAAAGAGAGCTTCTTTTAGTCTAACACCATGTTAAATTACTCTTTATGTGAAGAGTAAAACTATGTTAAAAACGATGTTGTTTCTTGTGGAGAGCCTCAAAATGAACTCCGTTTCCGTTTACCTATTAATATATTTAACAGATAGGCACCCATTAAACGGGCGTCCAATAACAAAGGTAAGACTCTTCGTAGACTTTAACAAAAATAAACGATGCCTATACCTACGAAGAGTCTCTAGGCATTGGCGACACTACCTTGGGGTTTGTATCATCTGAGACTAACCCTAAACATCTCAAGAGTTTTTTAGAAATAGTTTATCCACGTAACTTTGCCAATCAAGACTAACGTAACGATCAAATTGACCGCTAACTCTAACAGCAGTTTGCATGGTCCAACCTCCATAGGTTGCTAGGTTGAATCCAGTGAAGCCAAAGACCTCTATAAGTTCT
>SDBU01004688.1_pt1 | contig 16672 bp, 18 predicted proteins | sample 2277071 | NCBI WGS metagenome assembly SDBU01 (sample SAMN10397929, study PRJNA504765) | marine sediment metagenome | isolation source: marine sediment core GS08_GC12, 126 cmbsf | place: Arctic Ocean: Gakkel Ridge, Loki's castle | collected 2008
GGATTCCCGTGTTCCCCAGGGGTGGGGGCACTGGGTTATGTGGCGGTGCCATTCCGACGGAGAACGGGATAATTCTATCGCTGGAGAGAATGAAAAGGATTCATGTCGACAAGGACAATCTGATGGCGGTTGCAGAAGCTGGCGCTACACTCAAGGAGCTTCTGGAAGAGGTTGAAGCAGAGGGCTTGTTTTTCCCCCCGCACCCTGGTGACGAAAGCGCTCAGGTGGGCGGTCTTGTCGCCTGCAACGCAGGCGGGTCACGAGCGGTGAAATACGGCGTTATGCGGAACTACATAAAAGGCATCGAAGCCGTATTACCCAACGGTGAAGTGCTAAACATGGGCGGTAAATTGCTCAAGGACAACACCGGATATAACCTGATGCATTTGATAATCGGCAGCGAGGGAACTCTGGCCGTGATAACGAAGGCAGTCCTGCGATTATTTCCGCCAGTGGCAGCCAGCGCAACCATGATCATACCCTACGACAACCGCCACGACGCAATCAATACAGTCCCCAAAATACTACAGGGTGGGATCATACCACTGGCCATAGAGTTCATGGATCGGAGCACAGTCGAGATCTCAGCCGAGCAGCTTGGCATGGAGTGGCCATGTAAGACCGGGACCTCTTACCTGATGATAATACTGGAAGGTAGCAGCGAAGAGGACGTACGCTCACAATGTGAGAAAATCTCTGAGATCAGTAAGAAGTACAACGGGCTCGAGCCTGTAATCGGGCAAACTAAAAAAGAGCAAGAGCGCATCCTCAGAATAAGAAGCAACATATACCTGGCTCTGAAGCACGACCTGGCAGATATCCTGGATATAGCCGTACCTCCAGACAGCATGGGAAGACTTATGGACGCAATAGATAGGATCGCTGAGCACTACAACACCAGTATTCCTACAGTCGGCCACGCGGGGGACGGTAACCTTCACCCAACCATGATGAAGGACCTGCTGGAAGGCGACGTGAATAACCTCAAAGAAGCAAAGAGGGCGATCTACAAGGCAACCGTTGAACTGGGGGGAATCATGACTGCGGAGCACGGAGTGGGCAGGGTTAGAATCTCAGACCTAGATATATTCATGGACGAAAAGAAAATGGGGCTAATGAGAGGCATAAAGAAAGTCTTTGATCCGAATGGCATATTGAACCCGGGATGTGTCCTGAGATCAGAATAGGTGATATATGCCCGAAGGGTAAGAACTGAAAATCAGTCTCTGCCATGTTTTCAGTGAATCTCGTCTTTTCTATAAGTGACTCATAGAGCTTTTATATTTCCAGGATGGCGGCATCACCCTGCTAACTTTTTTCTTCTGACGAATATGTCCGTCCGTATCGCCCATTACCGTCTTCCAGATTCAACAGCTTTCTTAGCTCGCCCGGAGTCATAATCCTTCTTTCGTTGGAATCGGCCAGACTGTGAATGCGACGCACCAAATCAGCGTTGCGCGCCAGCCTAGTACGCTCAGGGTCATACCATATATTGTCCTCAAGTCCAACCCTTACACCACCGCCTGTAGCGATAGCAACCGAGTTCATCATCAACTGGGCATCGCCGATTCCAGCCAGGCTCCAAAGCGAGTTTGGAGGCAGGTCACGGATCATTATTCCAACATGCAGCAGGTCCGCCTGGGCACATGCAATGTTACCAAGCAACAAGTTTAAATAGTGAGGCGGCTCCAGAAGCCCACTTCGCTCCAGATATTTAGCGTAGTTTACCATACCTGCATCAAACGCCTCCAGTTCCGGCAAGACGTTCCGGTTTTTCATCTCTCGAGCAAGCGCTTTTATCATGTCAGGGGAGTTTATGCTAGCTTCTCGATTGAAGTTCACCGAACTTAAAGTCAGGCTTCCCATGTCAGGCTTGAGAACGCCTTCAAGTTCCAAAGGCTCCGCACGCTGCTCAAACTCCCCGAAAGTACGGCCGCTCAATGACACGGAGACTACCAGATCGCCAGCGAATTTGCGAATCCCAGCAATGATGTCAGCGTACACGTCAGCCTTGTATGTCGGCTCACCGGTATGCTCATTTCTTGCATGTATATGAACCATGGTGATGCCGATCTCGACGGCCTCATGTACGTCCTCCACAATCTCTTCGACGGTTATGGGAACATGGGGCGTTATTTCCTTCGTGGGAATCATTCCTGTAGGGGTGAAATTGACTATGATATCCATGAATGTCCTACTTGAACCGCAGGTTAATGCACTGTCTCCCCGTCTCTATAGCGAAGCTATTGATGCGCATCAGTGGTAAAAGGTCTATCGTCACTAAAATAGGTCATTTGAGCTAAACCATAGGGAAGACCTGCCTGGGAGAGACCAAAGGAATCCAATCAGTCAATAGGTGGAGCACACCCCATTTCGATTTTGAGGTTCCATTTGCCCAAGGGGCACTCTATTAGCTCCCCATCTCTCACCTTCAATACCCACTCTCCATCGGGCAAGTGGCAATGTTCGATAAGGCGATCACTGCTCTCGGTATGGAAGTATTCACAGGACCGAGGGCAAAGGTTTGTACCACCCAAAATCAAAATCACTGTCTTCTCCCTTCTTCGCGACCCAAAACAAATAGCTAGAGGGCACTGGCAAGCCCTTCCCAAGACACCCGGAACGACAGACTCTTATACCAACCTCTGAAAACCCTGGGAGTAACCCCTACCCTATTTTGGCATAAACGCCTCGCACGCTCGTGAATCCGCTCTTACCTGCATACCATATTTGAGTCCTGCATGTTTGGCCTCAGTGCAATTAGAGAACTTCTCGTCCGGCTTAGGCTTGAAGTTCTGGCAATTGCCACATATATCCTTCTGCTCATCAGCCATCTGTCACCCTCCCTGGTGATCGGAATCCGCCCCTCCGCCTTCGGAGAAAAAAGCGCTCGGCGGTCATTATACCATTAATCTTCCGTACAGAACAGAATATGGGTACATATGATGACTGCTATAGTTATCCAAGAATGCTTGACAATTCATTAGCAGCAAAACATAATCGAACTGCGCTAATCAGCACCCTTCCCAGTATATTCAAACGGACCGAGCCCCTTTCATCCCTAGTGGTTGAACGGAATTAACCACTCACCTTATGTGGAGGCGCTAAATGAGCAACAATACAAGAACACTGGGCAATCTGCTAAGGATCGCTGCCACCGCACTCATTGTCGCTGCCCTCTACCAGGAGCTAAGAAAGCCACCCGGGGAACGTGAGTGGCACGGTAAAGTCGCTAACTTTGTCCCATACGACTTCCGCATGCCAACCGGACAACGACTCCGCGAGCGTTTCTGGAACCCGGAAGACCCGCGTATTTTCACCGAACACGTCTTTGGTGTCGGTTGGGCAATCAACTTCTACACTGTGCTCCGAAAGCTGCAAACGTCCAAGGAGGAGCCAAGCACATCGGCTCCCAAAGACTCTGAATAACCCCTTATATGGTCAGCTAATTGAGATGGCATCGAAAGCAGTTCTCTGGGATATGGACGGCGTTATTGCCGATACCGCACCATTCCATTTTCTTGCCTGGCAAAAAGTAGCACAAGACAGAGGGATAGCTTTTACCGAAGACGACTTCAGGGACACCTTTGGCAAGAGAAACCCTGAAATCATCGCTGAGAAATTCAGCAAGGATATCTCACCTCAGGAAATCGATAGCCTCGCTCAGAGGAAAGAGGAGCTTTTCCGCAGGATTGCGACGCAAAGCATCAAGCCGTTTCCAGGAGTGCTAAACCTACTGCTCTCGCTAAGGTCAGCCGAGTGGAAGATGGCTCTGGTATCATCAACGCCGGTAGAGAATATCGAGCTAATCACCCATTCCTTGGAGATAACCGGCCTTTTCGACACCACCGTAGCCGACAGAGATGTATTGCGGGGAAAACCTGATCCCGAAGGTTTCCTGCTTGCTGCCGAGAGGCTCGGAGTCGCTCCGAGTAGTTGCGTGGTAATAGAAGATGCGATTGCTGGTGTCAGGGCTGCTAAAAACGCCGGGATGAAGTGTATCGCTGTGACCAACACTCACCCAGCTGAAAGGTTAAAGGAAGCCGACAGGGTGGTGAATAGCCTGGAGATAGTCACGGTAAATACCATCGAATCCGTGCTACACTGATGCACCTCATTTTCCGAAAAGCCCGAGGAATCTGTCTTCATACTCCTCAAACAAACTCCATCTATCCAACTCCATCTTTAGCGCCGAGGGCTCGAGCTCACCTTTCTTGACCAGGCCAAAAAGATGCTCAATCGACCTCCTGGCATCCAGCGGAATCCCACTACGGTCGATATCGAGAAGACCTCTCCTGCCCAATTCAAATACATTGCTCCCTAAAGAATGCCTGGTCATGTCGGAGATAAACTTCAACAACGAGACATCCCACAGTTCGTCCACACCCTTTATGATTGTAGTAAGCGGATTCCCCTCTTTATCTATCTCCTCTTCAAGTTTAGACACAACCGAACGCATATCAGATGATACGATATTTGTTTCCTTGGGTTCATTCCTATAGCCGTAGTAAAGGCCGGGCGTATGGGCCCCGTGCTCCTGGATTATCATTTCCAGATACCTCTTGGCATGTTCACTGAACCCTTCTACGTTCACCAGATATGATGGTGTTACAACCCTGGGCCTCTCTGCGAGCACCCTCCCTTCCCTTACCACAGTCTCATCATCACCCTTCACAAGATCACTGTAGGAAGGTTCAGTAACCAGATAGTAGTAGATGTTGGTGGTACCAAAGGTGGCCAATGTCTGCTTGGGAGAACGCAGAACCTCGGTATAATTGATCGCGTATTCAATTCTTTCGTCGTCAGAATTCATTCCATCAAATCCCGCGTTTTGCTTTCACCTATATCTTATTCCAATCTTAAACTTTACGCCAATCCCCTGAGTGGCAAGACCCCAATGTCAGCAGACGGCGAATTGAAACCAGAACAGCCTAAGTATGCAGTTCCACTATGTCGCCATCCTCAAGGACGTGTTCCCTCTTGACTCTCTGCCCGTCGAACTTTCCCGAGCCCCAAATCTGAGCATACTTTAACCTGTTTCGAAAGTCTTTATGGACTGACTCGGCTGCATCTTCGACTGTACTACCTTTCTTGAGTATTATCGGATCCTCGAAATCAGGATTCTTACCAGGTGACTTAGTATAGGCTCGAATGATATCCAGCGTCTTGTATATAGCCTGCTTTATCTCATCCAGACCAATGCTCGCCTTGGCCGAGATAGCAACCACAGGAAATTCGCCACCATATCGTGACTCCAGAATCGCACGGCGCTCGTCAGAGCCTTCTGAGTCGCTCTTGCTCCCTACAATTAGCGCCCTCTTTCGGGCTATTCCCAGCTCTGGATCTTCTTCCACCTCTCCCATCGTCAGCCTTATCTTCATGCTCTCCAATTCAGCAAATATGGCGTCTAACTGGATCAACGGGTCATTAGCTAAATCCACCATAATCAGCAGGATGTCGGCATTCCGCAGCAGGTGAGAGAACCAGGGTTTAGCCTCACGATCAGTTATCGGGGGCATATCCATGAGCTGGATTTGGATGTTCTCAAACCTGATCATACCGGGAAGAGGCACCTTGGTGGCAAACGGATAATCAGCGACTTCGGGAAATGCATCTGTGAGCGTAGACACCAGTTGGGATTTGCCCACATTGGGAAGGCCAACCAGCACAATCTGACCTGCCCCCTCTTTTCTTATGTTGTAAGCGCTTCCTTTTCTAGTGACGGAAGGCTTGCTCTGAGCCTCCTCTGAAAACTTGGATATCTTTCTTCTCAGCTCAGCGCGCAGCTTATCCGTCCCTTTATGCTTGGGCATAATAGCAAGCATAGTCTCCAGCCCCTCAACCTTCTCTTCTGGAGTCTTCGCCTGCCTGTAAACCTTTTCAGCTTCAAAATACTGCGGTGGTAAGTTTGCTGGCATTTCACCATTCCCTGTTCAAGAACACTCTTACAGTCCAGCGACAAACATATTGGCAATCCTGTTAGATTCCTATCCGAACTAAGCTATGCCTAGTATCTCCTGCTTATATTCACCGAGTAATGTGAGGTATTGTAATTCCAGTTGAGCGAGAGCCCGGCGCAACTCCTGCTGGAATTGCGGCTGAGATTCGACATCGATCCTCACCGGGGCCGACGCCCCGGGCTGTTGCTGCAGTGCCTGCCGCATCTTAGCTTCGACATCCCTCTTCACAGCCTCGTAGGCCTGTCCCCTCTGCTGCTCACCTTCCTGCTCATAGTGATTGAGAATGCGCCTCAGCTTGGTATACACATTTTCAAGGCTAACCTTATCGTGTTTCAACTCTTTGATCGCTTCCATGGCCTTCTTGTTTGCTTTCTTCGCGAGTTCATTCCTTGGGAGGTCTATGTTCTTTACCAGTATCCCTTGCGCACCTTCACTCACAAGCCGTCGCGCATCATCATCATACCTGCCGATCTCGACCACAAGATCGCACTCATTTATCAGGTATTTGGCAGCCAACTTCTCCCCTTCAGGAAGGTATTTCCATCTCCTCAGGTCTTCCTCCGATGCCTTGCCCAGGCTCTCAGCCCTTTCCATCGCTCTTTCAAAGGCGCTCTTCATCTCATCCATATCGACCTCCATTCCTTAGCTGTGTCTTGAAAGCCGCCAGCTTCTCTCTTAGAAGGCTATTTTATCACCTACTCCATTGACAAACAACGCTCACAAACCATAGGGCAAGAGAACCTACGGCAAGTTGACAGTACATCGGGGGCATGTTAGGCTAAGACGTAGAGGAGCCTGCATGTGTGATGTCCGTCCATTTTGCGGCCTGCGTTACAACTTGCAGCGGATAGACGACCCCTCCACAGTAATCACCCCACCATACGACGTAATCTCTCCCGAAGAGCGCTCCCTGTACTACCACTTAAGCCCTTTCAACACTATCAGACTCGAATTCGGCGAGGAACTGCCTGATGACTCCCCTGATAACAATAAGTACATGCGCGCTGCTGCCACGTTGAATGATTGGTTGCAGGAAGGAGTACTGACACGCGAGAAACGGCCCGCCCTCTACATCGTAGAGCATTGCTTCCCCTATCAGGACACCGAGAGGAGCCGCTGGGGGCTCATCGTCCGAGTAGGGCTCGAGGATTCGGAGAAAGGCCGCATTCATCCTCACGAAAGAACCCGTAAGGAGCCAGCAGTTGACCGACTTCACCTGCTGAGATCGTGCCATGCCAACATAAGCCCGATCATGGGCCTGTTTCGCACTGAGAAGGGTGAGGTGTCAACCTACTTGCGGGAACTGAGTAAGACAGAGCCCGATGTGAGCGCAACGGATAACTACGGGGTGAGATACCACCTGTGGGTGATAACGGATGAATCAGCAATAGACAAAGTCAACGCGTTCCTCGTTGACAAAGACATCTACATCGCAGACGGGCACCATAGATACGAGACAGCGCTTCGCTACCAAAAGGAGCAATGGGCTGCAAATCCTTCCCACACCGGAGACGAGCCCTTCAACTTCGTTATGATGAGTTTGATGGACTCGCAGGACCCTGGCCTCGTCATGCTGGCAACCCACCGGCTGGTGCGAGGGCTGGAATCACACAGGATCGCACACCTTGAGGAAACAATATCCCCCTACTTCGACGTGGAAGAATTGCTTCCGCCCCTAGCGACCCTCTACGATACCATCCAGAACTGGCTACATACCCTTGAAATGCGAGGGCGAGGGGATACCATTCTAGGTCTCTACGGCCTGCATAAGCAGGAGTTGTGCTTGCTGAGGCTGCGCCGAGATGCCAACCTTCAGAGCCTAATGAAAGAGGAGGAGCTAAAGCTCTGGAAAGACCTGGATGTAGTCTTGCTGCAACGGATCATCTTACAAGCAGCGCTGGGGATAGATACGCCAGAAAAAGAGGCTAAACACCTCGAATATACCCGAGACGGGTTGGAAGCTAGAACCCGGGTCAATTCCGGTGAGTACCAACTCGCTTTCTTTCTCAACCCTGCTTCCGTATCCAGCATCCTCGACAGTGCCGCCGCAGGCATGAGGCTGCCCCAGAAGTCTACTTATTTCCATCCCAAGACACCCGCCGGCCTGGTGATGAATCCCCTTTGGAATGACTAATGGCAGATCAGGCCATCAACGACCAAACTGGCAACCAGATAGCTGAAGGCCTATAGAAACCTGTACCACAGATTCGCTGAACACCTTATTTAGCGACCTTGCCGTGGAACATTGAACAAGTAAAAAAGGCGTAGTAATCCGGAAGATTCAAAACAAAATCCGGTGACTCTGGTTGACAGAGACGCTGATACTCCGCCCAATCCTCCTGCGTCAACTCTGACTGTGCCCCGGGCCAGCGCATCTGAAAGAGTGCCATCAAGGCGCTGCGGATATCATCACCTAACAGAGCGTGGACGTCGTCCACAAAGGTTTGGGCCGTGGGTTCCTCCAGTCCCGCTTCACGGTACCAACCCAGCGCGCGCAGGAAGTGCAACTCCGGTCTCTTCCCCTTAACGAAAGGGGCAATCCCCGAAGTTGTAGCATTCAGCCGGGCCTCCAATAGGGGATATCCCGGAAGTAGCTGTTGAGAAGACCAGGCAAGTATGGCTACGGTTCCGCAAGGCTTAACTACTCGTGCAAGCTCCTTCAGCAAAGAAAAAGGTTCGAAGTGCCCATATCCGGCGCAGTTGGAACTCCATACCCAGTCGAATGTATCATCGTCGAAGGGAAGCTTGGTTACATCCCCTTCATGAAAAGAAATCCGCTCCGACAAACCTGCCTTCTCTACAATCTCTCTCCCGCGGTTAAGAAATGCAGGGGACACATCAAGGCCGGTGACATGTCCACCGGATCCTATTTCCTCCGCCAGCAACAAGGCCTGTAAGCCTATCCCGCAGCCTGCGTCCAACCCTTGACTCCCCGCAGGAAGCCGCAGTGCCTGAATCGCTGAACGATAGGTTAACTCTATCAACGGATTGGTCACTATCAAGTCATGCATGTAGGCATCTATGTCAGGAACCTGGCTTGCATAACTATTCTCGCCGTTTTGCATATCCACCCTCCATATGGATCAATACAAGACTCGACTATTTGCTGGGAATCAAGCAGTCAAGCCAAATAGCCTTATGGCATTACTTGTCGTTCGCTGAGCTACGATGCTCTCTTCCAGCCCTTTTATCCGGGCAACGGCCTTCAGTGACCTGATGATATCCGAGGGCCGTGACTCGTATCTCGTTTCTCTCCCATAGCTAACGGGGGAATCCGTTTCCAGCAGCAGGCTCTCCAGCGGGGTCTCCTTTATAGCCCTTCTATGCTCATCATGGTACTCCCCTGCAGGAGTAGCGGAGATGAAGTAGCCCTCGGCAATTATCTCACGCAGCACGTTGGAGAACCCCGTATACCAGTGAAAAACCGCCTTCTCCACCGCAGACTCCTTAACCAGGTCGAAGCTGTCCTTCCAGGAATATCTGCTGTGAACGCTGACCGGCTTGTCATACCTTCTCGCCAGATCCAGCATGGCCTTGAAGGCTTCTCTCTGTCGCTCCTTGTCCGCCACCGCCCTCACCCTCTTATGATAGTCCAGCCCAACCTCACCGATTGCAACCACCCTCTCGATATTATCCTCAACAAGCCGCAGATTGAGAGCGATTTGCGCAGCATCCATGTTCCCCAGGCTCCAGGGGTGCAAGCCCAGCGCGGGATATACAAAAGCTTCATACTTCTCTGAGAGCTCAATCACCTTGAGATTGGACTCGTAGTCCTGGCCGACAGCGATCACCGCAACAACGCCTACCTGCTTCGCATCCAGAATCGCTCTCTCGATATCCTCTATCTCATCGAGATGCGCATGGCTGTCAACGAGCCTATAAACTTCGATATTCATCATAGTAATCGGTTGAATTCTTAAAAAGTTAAGAGCGTAAAGCAAGACGATATACTGCCTGGGAAAAAGAGATTTTTGATCCAATTAATCTTGGAGGCGATTTTGACTTAGCAGAAGGTGATACAGGATATAGGTTAGTGCCAAAGGGGTGGTTTGAGGATGTGGGGTAGTTCATTAGAGGATAGCATACAGCACTACTAGGCACCCTCGTCAAACATGTATTACGCTTGGGATACTGGTAATTGTAAATACTGATGTTTATTCTATCTTCTTAGACTAGAATTTTGATATTCACCCTCGGCGGTCACGGAAAAGGCTGTACCAATGGATATTTGTCCTCGTCGTTGCCTATTGAATAAGGGCTATCGCCAATCCCATCTCCGTTGATGTCCACTCCTGTGTAATCGCTCCAGTAGTTGCCAACGTAGTTTACAAATGTGTTGCCGTTGTATGTGTACATTGTTTCTTCTGGAGAATACCACTTATTGGCTTTCTCATGGGCGTAGCCATTTAACATGTTATTGTTCGCAACGTTGTTGAGGAATATAACGTTATTATTTGAATGATCTTTACAGCTGATGCCGATTTCATTATTTGATACATCATTTCTTGTGATAGTGTTGTAGCTATCATCCGAAGAATTTAACCCAATGCCCTCAACATTCATGTTTACTGAGTTATCTGTTACGACATTGTGACTCGAATAATCCAGCATAATACCAGCGCTGTTATTTGACCTAACTATGTTGCTCTCCACTTGGTTGTGATGGGCTGAACGCAACCATATGCCTACGTTGTTGTTAGTAACTATGTTATTTTTTACGGTGCAATTCTGTGCTCCATCTAGATATATGCCGCCTATATAACCACCACCCATTGCTCCCCTAACCGTGAAGCCGTTGATCTCTACGAAATCTCCTGTCACATCGAAGACCCGATCACTTGAGTTAACTGCTTCGACAATAGTCACCTCAGCACCATTCTTGGACAGAATAGACAGGCTCTTATCCACATCCACGTTTTCGATGTAGGTTCCATCATGTACGATAATGGTGTCGCCAAGCCTCGCAGCGGTAACAGCATCCTGAATATTAGTAAAGTGGGCTTCGGGGTACTCTCGTAGGTCGTCGTCTACATGCCAAGTCTCTATTGATGCAGGAGTCGGTGTTGTCGTCGCAGTTCCTCCTTCTGTGCCAGCCGAAGAATGTACCTTTACGCTGAAAATATGGCTGACGTCCTTAAACAAATACGAATCCCCTTCTGCTTCTGACATTGGATATCTCACTACTTTTTCACTATGTACGTTCAATTCGGCTTGATTCCAGCTTACCTTCGTTGAGTCTCTTAATATATTCTGCTCATATAGGTCAACTGTATATTGCTTGTCAGCTTGTGCTGAATCTGTAGGTCTGAGTTCTATGTGGAGATAATAGGGGACGTGACTTGATGTCATACGTGGGACGACCCACATTCTCGTAACAGTAGCTATTCCCCCAGAGTCCGATTCACAACCTGACAGGCAAATAATAACCATTAGGATTACAGATAAAACCATTACTAGTCGCATTATATCCGCATCCTTTCCTTAAACGACCACAAGATTATATGCTGCCTCTCTCCACTGGTATTATATTACTATATTCCGAATCGGCTCATACGCCACAGTCACAAAATCAGCACTTGAGGTATTCTACAGCAAGATTTATAATGCTGCAAGAAGTCTGGGGGGGACAGAAGACATGAAAATAAAGTGGAATAAACAAAAGGTTTATCAGACTCCATATGATCCTTCAATGGGCATTATGTTTTTCGGTGTTTTTGTAGCCGTATCCGCTTCACAGAGTATGTTGGACTGCGATACCCAGTGGTGGATTGCTCAGGTTGTTAAATGGTTCGCATTGGTATTGTCTTTTATCGTATTATCGATAGTGATATTGAATGCTTTTAGAATAAGCTATTTCATTAATTTGCGTAATTCTAGGTGGGTAAGGAAAGTAGTATGGATTCTAGGGCAGATTACAACAACCTTGATATTAGTACTCACTCTATTATCGGTTATTAGTTTTACAAAAGCAGAAGAACTTTGGCTTGGCTTTGTGGTTGGGGTATTCTGGCTTTGCTTAGTACTTTTCGGTACGAGAACTATGACTGGTTTAACCGATTTACCTGATAACAGAGAAGGCAATTAATTTAGTCTCATAGTGCTATAACGGGCCAATTACTAACGATAACTTATTACCCTACAATAATAAGCGACCATCCTTTGCGGACAGGATTGCCAGATTTGAGAAAAAAAAGGAGGTTTGGATAATGGGCGAGAGAACGGAAGCGGATATTATTGAGTTGCTTTTAAAAATAATTGGAAGGCTGGAACTTATAGAAGCGTCCCTTGCTGTTATAATACGGGAAGGTATTCGGGTTAAAACTAATTAGCAACCATTGCGATTTACGCCTAATATTAAATACAGTAAAAAAGCTCTTCACCCAGCTTGTACTTGGTCAAGTTTTTATTAAGAAATAATCAATCGCTGGACAGAACAGCAAAACGCTCCTTGTTCAGGGAAATTCAAAACTTCCACCTTGATCTTTTATTAGACACATTACCGTTGTGACAAAAATACGAGGGAGTTTTATGCTTTGGCTATATTCGGGTATAGCTAAACCGCATTTGGCAAAATGAGGGGCTACTAGATACCCATATGGGAAGCAAAACGCTGGGTTGACCTTTGTGCTCAACCCAGCGAACGTCGAGGCATCTGAACTGGAGGTGCTCCTCTGCAGATTCCCCTGACTCCCTATTTCACTATCAGCCCGTACTTCTCGATATTCTTGTCGGCGATCCCTTGGATTTCCGCGATCTCCTTCTTCCGGTCCTCCTTACCAAATAGGTGTCTGAACCTCACCTGCTCCTTCAAATACTCCTCCACCGGCACCTTCTTGGGGATTTTCAGTGCCCTCAACTCCCCGTTCTCCACCTCATACAAGGGGTAAAGCCCGGTAAGCACCGCCAGCCTGGCAAAATCGATGGTGCGTTCGGGAGCAGTGCCCCAGCCCAGAGGGCAAGGAACATGAATCTGGACATATTTGGGCCCGCGTATCGAGAGAGCTTTCCTCACCTTTCTATCCAAGTCCATGGGATAGCCCACCGAGGCAACAGCTACGTAAGGGATACCATGTGCAAGCGCGATCTGCGGCACGTCCTTCTTCGGCCTCCAGTTTCCCCGAGAAACCTTGCCCGGAGGACTGGTAGTGGTACGAGCATAATAGGGAGTGGACCCGCTACGCTGGATGCCCGTGTTCATATAAGCCTCATTGTCGTAGCAGATATAGAGGACGTCGTGGCCACGCTCCAACATGCCTGAGATAGCGCCAAGCCCAATATCAGCCGTAGAGCCATCACCACCCTGCGCGATGACCCTTACCCTGTCCAACTGGCCAGTGATCTTGAGAGCTGCCTCAATCCCCGCAGCTACTGCCGATGTATTCTCGAATAATGAATGAATCCAGGGCACTTCCCACGCCGACTCTGGATACTTGGAGCTAAACACCTCAAGGCATCCGGTGGAGTTGACCACCATCACGTTGCGCCCGGCTGCTCTGAGTACCAGACGCGCTGCCAGCGACTGACCGCAGCCGGGGCAGGCCGTATGTCCTGAAGCAAGGAGATGATCGTTGAATTTGTCCCGTTCTTCCACCTTAACCATTTATCCCCTCCAGTTCCAGGTCCTCTTTCAAGCCAACAAAATCAGCATCCGCAACCTGATGCTGCGCTTTGCTTATAGTGGTTTTTATGTCGTCCACAGTTATATCTCTGCCGCCCAAGCCAAGGATAAACCCACTGATCCTGGGACACGCTTCACGACCATAGAAGACAGCCCTCATGTCAGTGGCGACCGCTCCGCTGCCACCCAAAGAAATGTCCTTCTCCATAATGACTATATTCTCAGCGGCGCTCAGCGCCTCATAGAGAGCCTCTTTGGGGAAGGGTCGATAGCATATTAGCCTGAGTATGCCAACCTTTTCCCCCTGATCCCGCAATTCATCCACCACATCCTTAATAGTACCCGCCATGGAGCCCAATGCCACCACCACGGTGGAAGCATCATCGACACGGTATTTCTCAAAGAGCCCATAGGAGGAGCGGCCAAAGGAACTCCCAAAATCGCGGGCTACCTCCTCTATTACGGAAAGAGACTTCTTCATAGTCTCCTGAATCATATACCGCGTCTCCATATACTTTTCCGGGTCAGCATAAGCCCCCATGGTTGTGGGATTGTCGATATCGAGCTTGTATATGGGATCATAAGGAGGCAAGAAAGCATCTACCTCCGCCTGGCTGGGGAGGTCAACTATTTCATAGGCATGGGGCAGAACATACCCGTCACAACAAACCATTGCCGGCAACATCACCCGGTGGTCTTCAGCGATTTTGTGAGCCTGAAGCAGCAGATCACAGGTCTCCTGGTTGTTCTCAGCATAGAGTTGAATCCAGCCACTGTCCCTCATGATTATTGAGTCTTGCTGGTCATTCCAGATATTCAGTGGCGCTGATACCGAGCGATTGACGCAGATCATCACCACGGGAAGGCGCATTCCTGCGATATTGAAAATCACCTCGCTCATAAGCAAGAGACCCTGAGAGGAGCTACAGGTGAATACCCTGACACCGACAGCGGCAGCTCCCAAGACTACTGACGCCGCTGAATGCTCGCCTTCAACGTTGATGAATTCCGCCTCCAGATCGCCATCGGCCACTATTTGGGACAACTCCTCAACAATGAGGGTCTGCGGGGTTATCGGATAGGCTGAAATGACTTTAGGACGACATAAGGCACACATCTCAGCCATTGCACGGGCGCCCTGTAACATTCTTCCCTTAACCATCTTCACCTGCCTCCGGTATCATTTCAATGTCGTGGACGGGGCAGACCTGAGCACAGATGCCGCAGCCCTTGCAATAGTCTTCGTTGGCGTAGTAGGTGTTCTGCCCCGTGCCAAAGATACAGCCCTCAGGGCAGACCAAGGCACACACATCGCAGGCAACACAAGCCTGATGCTTGAATCGCGGCTTGCTCGCCGTGCGCCAGCTTCCTGTTTTATTGACACGGCTGCCCCCCGGATGGGTTACCGTTCCCAGTGTAATCTTCATAAGCCATTCTCCCTGTTTTTAACCTCGTCGTAAGCCGCAACGAGCGCCTTCCAGTTACTCTCCGCCGCCTTCCCCGAAAAGCGAGTGTAGATTGCCTTCTCAATCGCCTCCATAGTTAGCTCCCCGGTAGCAGCAATGAAGGCGCCAATGAGAGCAGTGTTGACACGATCGGCACGGCCCATGATCTCCTTAGCAATCCGCGCCGCCGGCGCTGTCAATACCCTGGCCTGGGTCTTAAGGCCAAGCTCAGAAGGCTTTCTTGTACTGTTGATCACAGCGAGTCCATCGGGCTTTAATCCCGCGACTACATCGAATCCCCTGAGCAAGCTGGGGTCCTGCACCAGCACATAGTCCGGCTTGTAAATCTGGCTGCGCACGCGAATCGGAGCGTCACCGATGCGGACAAATGCATTCATTGGAGCCCCCATACGTGCTGCCCCAAAAGTCGGGAACGACAAAGCGTACTTGCCATCCTCGAATGCTGCGTTGGCCAGGATCGTAGCAGTCGTGATCGCACCTTGTCCCGCTCTTGCATGAACGCGAATCTCTTTCATCATAGGACCCATCTCCAAGTTTATTGCAGGGCCGGGAGTGATTACTACGCTCTACCTATTCACCACCACGTTCATCAATCGCCCCGGCACATAGATGATATCCTTGATCTCCTTGCCATCGATGTGCGCTCGCACCCGCTCGCTCCCCAGTGCCAGCTCACGAGCTTCAGACTCCGTGATAGAAGCCGAAACGGCCAACCGGTCACGAAGCTTGCCATTTACCTGGATCACCAGGGTAACTTGCTCCTCTGCAACCAAATCCTCGTCCCACGAGGGGAAGGATTGATTATGAACGCTGTAGGTGTGACCTGCCCGTTCCCATAGCTCCTCCGCCATGTGAGGAGCAGTAGGAGCAATGAGAAGAAGCAAAGTATCGAGCGCCTCCCGCCAGGTGTCTCGACCAACCGAGTGCCCTTCCTTTACCTTGGTCAGATAGTTGGTAAACTCCATGAGAGCAGCCAGCATGGTGTTAAAACGGAACTTCTCCAGGTCCTGGGTAACCCTTTTTACCGTCTTATGAGTCTGATGGCGAAGTTCGCTCTCCGCTGTCTGGTCCATCTGGGGCAAACCCCCGCCCCCCTGCTCATCCAGAACCAGATTCCAAACGCGATTGAGCCAGCGCCATATACCACTTATGCCACTGTCATCCCAACCGCCACCCTGATCCCAGGGGCCAAGGAACATGAGATAGCCACGCACCGTATCCGCACCCAACTTCGCTACATACTCGTCGGGGTTTACCACATTACCCCGCGACTTGCTCATTTTCTGCCGCTCCATCACAATGGTTCCCTGATTAAAAAAACGATTAAAGGGCTCGTCGAAATTCACCAGCCCTAAGTCCCGAATCGCCTTATTGAAAAAGCGGGAGTAGAGCAGGTGCATGGTAGCATGCTCCGCCCCTCCGGTATACTGATCCACAGGCATCCAGTAGGCCAGCTTCTCAGGATCAAAGGGGCCTTTGTCATATCCAGGACTGGCATAGCGCAAGAAATACCAGTTGGAGCACATAAAGGTGTCCATGGTGTCTATCTCACGCCGGGCGGGACCGCCGCATTGGGGACACGTGGTGTTTACAAATGATTCGCAGTACTTAAGCGGTGATTCGCCGGT